>Ga0164310_10001089_pt1 | contig 15028 bp, 12 predicted proteins | sample GuaBasSedimGuay1_FD_121795 | JGI IMG/M metagenome (GOLD analysis project Ga0164310, IMG submission 121795) | Subseafloor sediment microbial communities from Guaymas Basin, Gulf of California, Mexico - Guay1, Core 4569-9, 0-3 cm | ecosystem: Environmental > Aquatic > Marine > Hydrothermal vents... | reverse complement strand
TCGAAGTAACTCCTCCACAAGGTTTGGATCTACATCTACCACTTTCGGTCTCAAAACTTTCATGGTTAACTTTCCTTCCTCAACTTCAACAATCAACTCGTCACCCTCGTCTATACCAGCTTTCCTTCGTATATCCTTTGTTAGGATAACGATTCCCTTCTTCCTAACCCTTAACACCACTCTCATGGTTCAACCATATAAAATTAAGTAAACTATCTACATATAGTTTACCATTGTATTTCTAGTCAAACTATACAAGTATAGTTTGACTACATGTAAGAAGTACACTTAGCGTAGTGAGCCGTTAAAACTTGTGTCAAGTAGTATCCCCCTATAGCTAACAAACTAGAAGCTATTTACCATGCTGAAGCAAAAATGATATTTCCCAAAAATGTCAAACTTACACATTGACGTAGTGTATGCTGAGTCTGTGAGTACCTTATCCCTTGCTGCATTTTTAGTTCCGCTATCACTAGAGAAAAGCAGACATGGAAAGTTTAGCTAGTAGCGATTACAATAAAGAGTGCGTCAAGCACATCAGAATTCAAGGCCAATGTAAAAATCTTGGTCAGCACTATGGCCCTGCCCAACGCGGTAGTAGTTGCTTGGGTCGAGGGCACCGGGAGGAGGGTTGAGGTGGCAGCGGACTCCTAGGGCTTCGCCACCGTGAACAAGGCCCAGCTACTCCGGGGCCTGTCAGAGTACGAGCTGCGGGCTATGGCCTACCCCTGCAGCACTTACAACTAGTTACTGAACTCGCTGAGATACGCTAAAATACTTGTGGACAAGCAGCCGCCTTAGCATCCATCCATACTAGGTTTTCTTTACAAACTTGGAAATAGTTCTTAGCGTACATTCTACTTCAGCGAATACTCGGTCGAAGCCAGGCAGCTCCCTTAGCTGGTTCTCAAGAGATGGCGCCCACGCCGCCCGGAATACTTCTCTCCTCTCTAGGAACCGTTCCATTCTGAGTTCCATCCCTCTGTGCTCGAACTTCCTCTTAATGACTGGTACGGCCTCTTCTAGCTCCACCATCCCGGAGAGGTACCACACGTCATAGAGGTCTCTCGGCCTGATCCTCTTGAAGAGGGAGCGGACCTTCTCAGCGAATATTTCCTGAAGCGAGTATACGAGCAGTAGCGCGTCGCACCCGTCGGAGTAAGGGTGTATGAGCCTCCTCCTCTCCAGAGGGAGCACTATCGCCTCGTTCTCGGGAGTAGTCACGTCAATCTTGATTCTCATGGGAAAGTGGTAGTACAGCCTGAACATCACCCTAGCCTCGTATCCAGTCCTAACGCTCCTCAGGCTCAGGTCCTCTCCAAACTCTATCCCGCTCTCCCTCCTGGCGAGTCTGACAGCCTCTAGCAGAACCTCCCTGACATCTACGCGCTCCATTAGGGTGAAGTCCAGATCCACGCTAAACCTATAGCCCTCCACGTACGCCTTCCTTATCCCAGTGCCGCCCTTAAGGGCGAAAGCATCGCTAATGTCGTTCAGTGCCTTGAGCATCCAGCTCAACGTGTAGTCCTTCATTATGGTGGTCTCGGGGACGCCCTCGGCTACCGCCTTTTCTTTGATCTCTATCAGCGGTATCATTCTCTCAGCTCCACGTTGACCAGCAGTTTGAGTCTGCGATCCACTCTGCCCTTCTTAGGCATGGTAGGGTCTAGGGCCACGACCCCCTTCTTGATGAGGCAACTTGGCATCTCTATCTCGAGGCCCGCGAGCTTAGCTAGGTAGGCTAGTCTCTTCGCGACGGCGCCGCTGCCGAACCTCTCCAGGTACTTGGAGAGCCTCCCTGCATCAACGCCCCCCTCCCTGAGGGCCTTGTAGACCTCGATTACCCCTCCACAGTACTGCGGCTTGTCAAGGCAGTCTATAATCGTCTTCTCCCTATCCGTCACGTAGACCTTAAAGCCCTCTATCCAGAGGGGCTCGAGGCCGAAGAACTTTCTCTTAACCACCCTCACTATCTTGTACCTAGTGCCGAGCACCGTGAGCTCCCTCCTCTTCTTCCTGGAGGTCGTCTGGACGAACACCACGTTCGGTATCTGCTCGGTCAGGCCGTGGTGGTGGAGCGCGGACCAGTAGGATATCGCTGAAGGCTCGACGAGCGTGGACCCCACTACAAACTCGTGTAGGGTGTACCTGCCCTTCTCAGCCTCGAGCGGCAGTATCACGTACTTGCCCCTCTCTATCCTCTCTATCCAGCCGCCCCTCTCCAGCATGTGTAGCACGAGCTTTAGGTAGCCCCTGTCGTAGCCGCTGACCTCCAGCGCATCCCTGAACGTAAAGACAGGCCCCCGCCTATGCAGCTTGTGTAGCAGCTCGGCGCTAGACCCCCTCAATCCTCTTCTCATTTCAGTACACCATAGTTATAATTATCTATAACCTTGGTGCTTAAAAATGTTCTATCGACTTACTCTTATGAGTAGCTGGTCAGAGACAGGTGGAGAGATGGAGGGTAAGCCCGAAAGGGCGGAGCTGAAACCGAAAATGTGGGGAGCCCCTGTTCCCCCCGAAAGCCCCCCAATGAAGATAGGAGGAGGGAATGCTCTCCGCTACTTTCATAACTTTTGATGTATGTGTAGCGGAGAGTCAGAACGGCTACTGAGCAAGGAGCTGATCAAGTAGGACAGCATGGATACTGTGAACTGGAGCCACGAAGACGCTATGTTCTGCACTGATCCCTACATGAGAAGCAAGATAGACTAAACTATCCGAGCTGGGTAAACGCTTAAATCCCTCAATTAATTATTCTCCGTTGTATGTCATCGGAAAGTCCTCCTCAAAAATGTGGTCAGCACTCAAGATCTTAATCATCCCGTTGTCATTGAGCCTGGTGTCATCATCTATTTTTTTGTATTTTTCAGCGGTTATTTATCTTTATACGTGTTCTTGTTGTGAACTCTATGAGCTTGTTAAAGGTCAATATTTGATAATTCATGAGGTAGGCTAGGAATCGCATTCCTATCTGGACTGTTTCCATTTAATGCTTTAGGCGTAGTTTTACTGAAGAAGTGATTACTTGCTTATTTGAGTACCTAAGCTATTCCAAAACTACAAGCTTTATATGGGTGACTGTTAACAGCTTATATTGGATATCATCGGGAGGTAACTGATGACGACGGTCTTTGCAACCCGTGCCTTAGGTTGCATGCCTCCAAATGAACCATCAAGTTCGGATGGGATTCAGTGGTGAAACATATTTACTGTCTCATAAAAGCTCATCTGGGAAATGGAGCTAAGACTTTGCTTGTCAGGAAACCTATATTTAGAAAAAGAGTTAGAGTCAAAATCTTGACTATTCTTGTCGTTATTGGACGTAATGTTACCAATATCTTTCCCTTGTTCTCTATTTTTAGTTATTACTCTATGTGAGCTTCCTTATGAGCTCTATAACTTTGTTAAAGTCACTTTCATTTCTCACTGAGGTTATTGCACTTAAAATTCTCTTGTAAGCTTTCTCGTCTAGTTTATGTTTTTCAGCAAATTTTCTCACAAGGTTGGCTATAATCTTTTTCTCGTGCATGTCGTTAAGTTATTCTTCCTTCTTTTTCTCCTCTTTTTTGCCGTAGTGGCTTTCTATAGCCTTTAAAGTTTCCTCTTTTACTTTTTCCCATTCTACTCTTTCAGTTACTATTTTCTTTAGATGTTCCCTCATGATTTTCTCTGCTTTTTCCTTTCCTAGTTGACTGTAATTCCATGTTACGTATGGTGGATAAAACTTAGCTTCTTTCCATACTAGTTTTCCATTTTCGATTTTGAATGTTATGCATCCAAGTTCTTTTAGATAGCATGCATCATTTGGACAAAGAATGTCTATTTCCATGTCAAGCTTTTTTAGGAACATTAATTTGTAATCGGATGGTGATTCTATCCATCTGCCGCAGGGGCACTGTAGAATTTCCTTTTTCTCTCCCATGTCTAGCACCTCATTAACTTATCTTAATTACAAGCTAAAATTAAATGATGTTAACATGCTACTGAGTGGAAAAGATAAAATGGGAGATATTAAGCTCTCACTTCTAAACTTAACTTCTAAAATCAAGCTATTGTTGACACAGTGTGGAAACGAAAACCTGGAGAAAAGATATCTCATTCTACTTTCAAAGTGCAATGAACTACTTGAGAAAATCGATACAATTCCCCAGAGTGAGCTTGAGGAGGAGTTTATGAAAATAAATGATGAATTCACAATGCTGACCAATCAGCTGAGAGAAATGTTCTTTCAGGACATAATCGATGCCATAATCACATTGAAAACAGACAAGATAAAATTATTGAACGAGATAGAGGGGCTCAAGTCAAAAATCGCGGAAGCAGAAAATTCCTTGAATAAGCTTAAAGAGGAGAATAAAAGGCTCATGGATCATCTATCACATGAACGCTCAAAGGCCGCCTCTCTACAGGAAACAATAGACTCTTTAAGAAAAGAACTTGACAAGATTAGATCCTACAAGGAACAGTATAAGAAGTTTCTGGAGGAAAAGAAAGATTTACACGATTACATATCATCTCTCGAAGAGCAAGTGTCATCTCTGAAAAAGGACAACCAAATACTGCGCGAGAGATTGCTTGAGGCAGAGAAATCCTACAAGGAAAAAATTGAAAGCTATGAAAGGGAGATAGACCAGCTGAGAAAGGAATGTAATGAACTTAGGAAGATCCTGGTAGATGAAATAAACAGGAAGCTTTCAATACTTATATCAGATCTTCGATCCATGCTAAACATGCTGAGAAGTGAGATTGTAAAAAAGCTATAACGATACATCCTGTATATAGATTTCGACACCTCAAGCTAATACTTTAAGGTGATAAATATGAGCTTAGAGATATGGGTTGAAAAATATAGGCCAAAAACGCTCGATGAAATAGTCGACAGGGAAGAAATAGTTGCAAGGCTAAAAGAGTTTGTAGAAAACAAGACGATGCCTCATCTCCTCTTCGCCGGACCCCCCGGAACAACAAAGACTACAGCAGCTCTATGTCTTGCAAGAGATATGCTTGGCAAACACTTCAGCGACGCATTTTTAGAACTTAATGCGTCAGATGCACGAGGGATAGATGTTGTCCGTGGAAGGATTAAGAACTTTGCTGAGGCTAAGATACCAAGTGGTGTTCCATTCAAAATTCTCGTCCTCGATGAAGCAGATAATATGACTTCAGATGCTCAGCAGGCTCTCAGAAGAACAATGGAAAAATACACGAGAACATGTAGATTCATCTTGATATGCAATTACCTTGGAAAAATTATAGAGCCCATACAGTCAAGATGCGCGCTCTTTAGATTCCCTCCAATGGAGAAAAAGTACGTTGAGTTAATGCTCAGGAGAATAGCTGAAAACGAAAACGTTGATCTGAGAGATGATGGTCTTGAGGCAATAATAGAGGTATCACAGGGAGATATGAGGAAAGCTATAAATACTCTTCAAGCGGTAGCTGCCTTTGAAAAGCCAATAACGTATGACCTTGTCTATGATGTGCTTGGGAAAGCCAGCCCCGTAGAAGTCAAGCAAATGATCGAAACAGCTTATAAAGGAAACTTCGAGGAGGCTAGAAGGCTTCTGAACAGTTTACTTTATGAGAAGGGAATAGCTCCATCTGATATAATTGCTGAGGCATATAGTCAGATTCTTAGGATGGATGGCATTCCACATGAGGATAGAATAAAGCTGATCAAGGCACTTGGAGAAATAGACTATAGGCTTGTAGAGGGATCATCACCGGATATACAGCTTAACATGTTCCTTGCAGAGCTTTACTTGCTAGGTAGAAAGTATTCAGTTTAAAACCTTGAAAGGCATGTAAAATGTGCCCAGTTCCATGGACTATAAAGTACGCTCCTAAGAGATTAGCTGAAGTCTATGGAAATGACAAAGCGAAGGAGGAGCTTAAAAACTGGCTGCTTAAAGGGCTATGGCGTGAAAAAGCTGCCTTCCTGTATGGACCCCCTGGAGTGGGTAAAACTTCAGCTGCAATATGTATTGCCAGAGATTTTGGCTTCTTTCTCATAGAGTTTTCAGCAAGTGAATCAAGAGACGCTGAAGTGATCCGAAAAAAGATACTTGATCACGTCCACGACTCTACATTGTTCGGTAAAAGAATGGTTCTTTTCGATGACGTAGACATAGTTTTCTCAAAATTTGATACAGGTGCTCTCCCAGCAATAATAGAGGTAATCAAGTCTAAAAGAGTTCCAGTCGTTCTAACAGCAGCTAATTTCTATGACCCAAAACTTGTCCCACTTAGAAGATACTCTTATCCAATAGAGTTTAAGAGACTGTCAATGAGAGACATTGTGAGGAACCTAGAGAGAATATGTCGGCTAGAGGGAATAGAATGTGATCCAATGGCTTTAAGAGAAATCGCTAAGAGAGCCTACGGTGACATGAGATCTGCTATAAATGATCTCCAGTTCATAGCAGCTGGAAGAAGGAAGGTAACTGTAGATGATGTTAAGGCTCTTGTAGCATATAGAAATAGGGAACTTAATATATTTGAGACGCTTGGCCGATTTTTCAAAGCCGATTCAATTCCAAGGGCCATGGCTGCATTGACAAATAGTATGGTCGAGTTTGACCTACTGATAAAGTGGGTTAATGAAAACGTGTGGAGGGCGCTAAACGATCCTAGCGATATCAAAAACGTCTATGATGTACTATCATGGGCTGACATATACGGTAAAAGAGCAAACGCTACACAAGCGTGGCATTTAATGAAGTATATGATGGCTTTAACAGCGTCCGTCCCATTAGCTGCCAGGAAAGGTCTAAAATCATTTGTACGTGGAATGACGTTTCCTCTCTCAGTTAAGATGGCAAGCTTGACTAAGGAGAAGCGAGATTATCTGGAAAACATGTGCCGTAAAATAGCGCGTAAGTGTCATTTATCAACCAAGGGTGCAATGCGTGATATAGTTCCATACCTGAAAATAATGCTTGAGGCGAATCCAAAATATGGGAGGAAAGTCGCTAGAAGTCTAGGCCTCTCCTCGGAAGAAATAAACTTCCTTGTCACGGGAAGGCTTCCAAGAGAGGGAAGCCGAAGGTTAGAGTATCGATAAATAATTCTATATTCTTTTTAACCGATATCTTAGATTGACCTCGATATGATGGAGGCATTATACGATTACATACTTGACCTGTTAAAGATCGAAGGGTTGACCGCTAAAGTTGAAGTTGAGTTCCTAGAGAAGCCTCCTAAAATAACCGTAGGCGGTATATCCTTAAGGAATATTGACAAAGGCGTTAGAGTAATGCTGCCATTTTGGATGGCTTTGCTTCTTAAGCAACATAATCTTGTTAGAGTAATTGGAGAGCTGGATGAGCGTAAGCTTAAAAACAGTATATTCAACGAGAGGACTATGAGTAGAGTTTTGGCGGAGGTAGGGGCTTTCCCGTACATGCATACGTACTCCATGATATCAAAACTGGATCCTGAGAATAGGAAGAGAATTAAAAGACTGGTTGAAAGGCTTATAAGTCTTAGACTAGGTAAAATAGTTCATTTCATCCCTTTGTCAGCTTCCCCTTCGAACATTTCAAACATAAGTAGTGAAGAGAAATTTCTCTATGAAAACATTAAGAAAATGTTAGAAACATGGAAAAGGAAACTTGAGGAGTTTGAATAAATGGAGCCTACAACTAATGAAGCTTTGAAAGAATTAAATGTAGGAGAGCTATTTGAGCGTTTCATAAGCACATTTGAAGATGAAAAAGGTAGGCTAAAGTATAGACGCTTAATCGAAGAGATGGTTATCGAGGGTAGAAGATCGCTTTTTGTAGATTTTGGAGACATTATAATGTTTAACCAAGAGTTTGCAATGGAGATCCTAAACAGGCCAATGCCCACTCTCAAAGAGATGTCCAGTTCGCTCAAAAGCATATTGATGGAAATAGATAGGTCTTTTGCAGAATCATATGATTCATTCTTTGTTAGAATCTATAATCTGCCAGAGAGTAGAAGGATACTAATAAGAAACTTAAGAGCCGAGCACATAGGGAAGCTCATATCAGTCGAGGGAGTTGTTACCAGAGCAAGTGAGGTGAAACCCTTACTTTATGAGGCTGCATACGAGTGCAAGAGATGTGGTGCAATAAACAAGGTTATACAGCCAATTGATGAATTTAAACAGGTTCCACCTAATAGATGTGAAGTTTGTAACAGTAAGGGGCCATTCACTATAAACACAGAGGAATCAAAGTTCATAGACTGGCAGATAATAAGGATACAGGAGAAGCCGGAGGATCTTCCCGCAGGACAGCTTCCACGATCTATTGAGGTGCTTTTAAAGCATGACTTGGTAGATACAGTGAGACCAGGAGATCACGTCAGGGCAGTTTTGATGATAAAGGCACTTCCAGAGAAAGGGTCGAGTGGAAAAACCCTTGCATTTAAAACATATGCCGAGGCAAACTACATTGAGACAACGGAAAAAGGTTTAGAAGAGATAAAAATAACCGAGGAAGATGTAAGACGAATAAAGCAACTTGCCAAAGACCCTAACCTCTATGAAAAGCTTGTAAATACGATTGCCCCATTCATCCATGGATATAGGAAGATAAAGGAAGCCCTGCTTTTACAGTTGGTTGGAGGTGTACCAATAATCTTAGAAGATGGCACTAGGATTAGAGGCGACATACATATACTGCTTGTAGGAGATCCTGGAACTGCGAAGTCCATGATATTACAGCATGTGTCAAAGATTGCACCTCGCGGAATATATACTGTTGGAAAAGGAGCCACGGCTGCTGGATTGACAGCTTCTGTGGTTCGAGACGCTATAACTGGGACATGGACACTTGAGGCTGGTGCCCTTGTACTAGCTGATCAAGGGCTCTGTGCCATAGACGAGTTTGATAAGATGGATCAAAAAGATAGAGTGGCTATACATGAGGCAATGGAGCAGCAGACTACGAGTATAGCTAAAGCAGGTATAGTGGCTACATTGAATACTAGAGTTGCAATACTTGCCGCTGCTAATCCAAGACTTGGACAATATGACCTCTCAAGGTCGATACCTGAAAACGTCAATTTATCTCCAACAATACTGTCGAGATTTGATCTAATTTTTGTGCTCACGGATCAGCCGGATGCAACTATGGACGCTCAGAAAGTCGATCACATCTTCAAAATACATGAGACAGCAGGCGTGCCCATAGAAGAAGTGATTCCAACAGAACTATTCGTGAAATATATCGCCTATGTGGCAAAGAACTTTAAACCTGTTCTTACAGAAGAGGCTAAGGAGATTCTGAGAGAGTACTATCTCAGGACAAGGAGACTTGGACAGGAGCAGGGAATGGTGTATATCAGTCTCAGACAGCTTCAGTCTCTGATAAGACTGGCACAGGCACATGCAAAGATTTTCATGAGAAATAAGGTGACAGCCGAGGATGCACAAGCAGCTATAGACTTAATGGATTACTATCTCAACAAGGTTCTCATGGTTCAGCAGACAGATTTCATAACCATGGAAACAGGCATGCCACCAAGTCAGAGGAAGATAATGGATCACATATTGAGAACCATTAAAGAGCTCTCAGAGGCCCAAGGTAGAGAGTACGTGGATAAGCTTGACCTTATAAATATTTTAAAGGAGCGATACGGCTACACTGAAACTGATATAGAGAATGCACTGTCAAGGCTAAGCCAAGAGGGATTGATATACTCATCACATCTTGGAAAAATTAAACTCGTCCAAGCTTAACCATGCCGCTTTCAATAGACAGCCTCAACCTTTCAAATGATGTTAAAAAGCTTCTAGCTGAAACTGGCATAAATAAACTCTTTCCATCGCAGGAAGAGGCCATTAAAAATGGGCTACTTAATCTCTCCCATAATTTTCTCATAGTTTTCCCAACATCGGCAGGAAAAACCTTATGCGCTGAACTCTTCATAGTTCAAGCTCTTAAGAAATTCGGTGGGAAAGCACTTTACCTAGTTCCTCTCAGGGCATTAGCCTCTGAAAAGTACATGGAGTTTAAAAAGTATGAGAAACTTGGATTCAAAGTAGCAATATCGACAGGAGATTATGACAGCAAAGATATCTGGCTTGGAGGATATGACATTGTAATCTTAACAAATGAGAAATGCGATTCCCTGATAAGACATAAAGCTCCTTGGCTAAATGATGTCTCGGTTGTTGTTTTCGATGAAATTCATCTTATAAGAGATCCTATACGAGGCCCAACTCTTGAAATGGTTGTTACAAAGATTAGAAGGTTGCTGCCAAATACTAAAATACTGGCCTTGAGTGCCACCGTGAGAAACTATGAGGAAATTGCAGAGTGGCTTAACGCGAAGGCTATTATAAGTGACTGGAGACCAGTGCCCCTTTACAAGGGCATACTATACGACTCTTTAATTCAATTTGTAAATGGAGATGAGAAGCACATAGAAAATATAGCTGGCAACCCTATAATAGATGCTACCTTAACCACCATTAGGGAAAATGGGCAGGTTCTCATATTTACAAGCACTAGAAGAATTGCCCAACAGCTTGCACGTAAACTAGCCCTACATGTAGTGAAAGAAATCCCTAAAAATGAGAGACTTCAGCTAAGAGCGCTGGCAGGAAAGATACTTGAAATATCTCCTGTAACTACGCTTTCAAGGGATCTGGCAGATGTTGTGGGTAAGGGGGTAGCTTTTCACCATGCAGGCTTACATTATGAGCATAGATGTCTTATAGAGGAAAACTTCAGAAATGGATTGATAAAAGTTATATGTGCTACACCAACTCTAGCTGCAGGAGTAAATCTCCCAGCTAGAAGAGTGATTATATCAAACTATGTGAGATACTCTGCATTGGGAGGTAGGCAAGAGATAAGTGTATTAGAATTTGAGCAGATGAGCGGGAGGGCTGGCAGACCACAGTACGATAAGTACGGTGAAGCTCTCTTATATGCGCGAAACGAGAATGAAAAGGAGTATTTGATAGAGCAGTATTTAATGAGACCTCCAGAGTATATCTTTTCTCAGCTTGCATCTGAGCACGCTCTAAGAATGCATGTATTAGCTGTTATCAGTGAGGGAATAGCCAATACACCGGAAGATATCTTATCGCTTATGTCAAGCACATTCTATGGCTTCCAATATGGAACGTTCTCCATACGCCCACTTGTATTAAACGTTTTAGAGTACCTCGTCGATAAGGAACTTGCCAAAAAGCTTGCTGTTGAAGGAAAAAATTATATTGTGCCTACCCCCTACGGCAAGAGAGTTAGTGAATTATACATAGATCCTGAAACAGCTGTTATTCTAAAAGAAGCTATCATAGAATGTAATCTTAAGTCTCCCATTGAAATATTCTTTGTTTTCGCCTCTACTCCTGATATGCCAACTCTAGCAGTTAGGGGCAAGAGAGAGGAAGTATCTCTTCTCAAGGATATGTTAGATAGAATCAAAAACTTAGAGCCTTTAATGGAAAAACTTGGTATAGATGAATCATTTGCTCTCTCAGCATTTAAAACCGCTTTAATGCTTGAAGCTTGGATTGCTGAGCTCTCTGAAGATGCCATTGAAAGCATGTATGGTGCAGCTCCCGGGGATCTATACAGAATAGTCAAGATCGCTGAATGGCTTACATATTCAACGTTCGAACTTGCAAGGGTATTTGGGTTAGCGTCAAAGTTCTCATTCATGAAAATTCTCGAGGAAAGAATTAGGCATGGAGTACGAGAGGAGCTACTAGAACTCGTTAAAATTCCAAATGTTGGAAGAACAAGGGCCCGCACATTATTTGATGCGGGATTCAAGACTCTTGAAGACCTTAAAAAGGCTAGTCCAAGTAGGTTAATGGCATTGAAAGGCATAGGTTCCGAAACTGTGAAGGCTATATACGACTTTCTAGGTATGAAAGTTAGGATGAGAAAAGATGAAACAAAACCTGAGGGTGATGGGTTAATAACAGATTACATGTAGGTGATTATGCATGCCTGTATGTCCAATAGACACTGGAAGATATGGTTTACCTGAAATGGTGAAGCTCTTTGATGAAAGGACAAAGTACAAGCTATGGCTTAAAGTGGAGGCTGCACTCGCCTATGCGCATGCAAAGCTAGGTAATATTCCAAGGGAGGCCGCCAAGGAAATAGTGAAAAAGGCATCGCTGAAATACGTTAAAATCAGCAGGATAAAGGAGATCGAGTCAAAGATAAACCATGACCTAATGGCAATGGTTAAGGCTTTAACCGAAGTATGTGAGGGAGACGCTGGAAAGTACGTTCATTTGGGAGCCACCTCATATGACATTGAAGATTCAGCTCTTGCAATCCAATTGAAAAAGGCATGCAACATTCTCCTTAAAAGGTTAATCATGCTAGAAAATGCTCTGCTAGAAAAAGCTGAAGAATACAAGAATCTAGTGGCTGTTGGAAGAACACATGGGATACATGCATCCCCTATAACCTACGGTTTAAAGTTTGCCGTGTGGGCATGTGAAGTTGACAGGCACATTGAGCGGTTGAAAGCTTGTAAAACTAGAATAGCTGTAGGCAAGCTACGTGGTGCCACCGGTACACAAGCTTCACTTGGGGAAAATGCAATTGAACTTGAGAGAATATTCCTGAAGAAACTTGGACTGAAATGCCCCCTTGCAACGACTCAGGTCATTCAAAGAGACAGACACTGTGAGCTGATAATGATTACAGCTCTAATTGCTGCAACGATGGAGAAGATTGCTACTGAAATAAGAAACCTTCAGCGAACAGAGATTGCAGAGGTCGAGGAGCCATTCAAGGAAAGTCAAGTTGGTTCATCCGCAATGCCTGCAAAGAGAAACCCCATTATATGTGAGAGAATATGTGGGCTGGCAAGAGTTATACGTTCAATGGTGATTCCAGCTCTTGAGAACATTGTTCTATGGCATGAAAGAGATTTAACGAACTCCTCATCTGAAAGATTCATAATACCCAACTCACTGATACTCACAGACTACATTGTACACTTAATGACCTATGTCATAGAAAACCTGAAGATTAAAAGGGATAAGATAGCTGAAAATCTGAAGCTGACAAACGGTCTCAACATGTCTGAGGCGCTAGTTATCAAGCTTGTAGAGAAAGGCCTTGGAAGGCAGGAAGCTCATGAACTGATAAGAGAAATTGCAATGGAAGCCCAGCTAAAAGGTACTTCCTTCAAAAATCTACTGCTGAAAGATTATAGGATACAAAAGCTATTGACCAAAGATGAGATCGAGGAAGCCTTAGATCCAAGGAACTTCATCGGTACTGCAGTTACGCAAGTTGAAGAATGTATAAAAAAGCTGAGGAAATGAAATGGGAGGGCTAATATACATCAGCAATATCCAAGAAACTTCTCCACTAAACATAGACATCATACTTCCATATCACAGAGGCTCCAATAGACGAATTCAATTTATGGAAGACTCTCTCATTGGTGTGCAATCACATGATGCTCCAACTTTAAGGGAAATTGGAGATAGATACCTCTCATTTTATGGAGAAATCTACTCGGAAAACAATGTAATTGATCGGATAGCAAAGATTGTCAAGGGAGCTAGCAACTTAAGAACAGTTTATGAACGCCATGAAATAGGTGCCCTTCTCTCAAATGTTGATGGAAGCTTCTCGATAGTGATAGCTGAAGAAGACGAGGCTATAGCTGTAAGAGACCCCATTGGAGGCGCTCCACTTTATATTGGCCAGGGTAAGTCCTCTGTAGTGATATCAGCTGAGAAAAGGCCGTTAATACACTATGGTCTCTTAAGGATTAGAAGCTTCCCACCAGGGTGTATAGCCTACATCAAGGGGAATACAGTTCACTTCAAGCGATACATGAAGCTAGAATTTAAACCTGAGATTGAAGGCAAAAGCATTGATGAAATTGCCGATGAACTAATATCGATACTTGGAAAGGCTTTCAAGAGAAGACTTAAAGGCTCTAGAGTTGCAGTTTCATTCTCAGGAGGCATTGACAGTAGTGTAACTGCGAGAATGCTTGAGCTCTTAGGTGCTAAGCCGACACTAATAACCATATCATCAGCACTTAAAAAGGATGAGCTTTCCCATGCAATCAAGGCAGCAAAAGCTCTCGGCATGGATCACATTGTAAGAGAAGTTGATGAAGGAGAATTAAAGCGCTTGATCCCCGAAATTACTTTCATCATCGAGGAAGCCAACGTTATGAAAGCTGGAGTTGGAATAGCTTTCCTACTAACGTCACGTGAAGCGTTTAAATCGAGTATTCAAAGACTTTTCACAGGGCAAGGAAGCGATGAATTATTCTGCGGCTATAATAAATTTATCCATACACTACGCGAGAAAGGCGCATATGCGACCAGAAGACTAGTATATGAACTCATATTAAAAGCATATGACGTAAACTTGGAAAGAGATTTCAAAGCCTGTATATCACAGAAAGTATATGTTCTGCACCCATTCATGGACATTGAAGTTCTTGAATTCTCTCTGAGAATCCCCTTAAAGTACAAAATAGCATCTCTAGAGGATAAACTGCGAAAGAGAATAGTTAGAAAGGTAGGCTCAAAGCTTGGCCTCCCAGATTTCATAATTAAAAAGCCAAAGAAGGCCGTGCAATATGGCACTGGAATAGACAAGATTATAAGGAAAACAGCAAAGAAACTTGGATACAAGTATCCAAGACAATACTTACAAGACCTGTATGAAATACTCTTCTAAAATTTAAGCAACTTATCTAATCATTAAATAGTAGAAAAATAGGGTGGGTCGTCCAGCCTGGTAGGATCCCTGCCTGGGGCGCAGGAGGTCGTGGGTTCAAATCCCACCCCACCCACTTTCTTTTTGATATAAAAGTTCAGAATGAGAACTATGGAAGCGCTATCACCTCTGATGGAAATACTACGTAAGAAAATACAAACTGAAAATAAACTTGACAAGCTTGAGAACCTGATAAAATAGCTGAAAGTATCTTAGCTGAATACTCTACACCAGTCACTAAATATTTGTTGCATGAGAGAAGCGATACTTAAAAACTTAGGCAGAGGCGCCTTAAAAAATTCAAAGAGTTGCTGTATGAAGCC
>Ga0164310_10001087_pt1 | contig 15034 bp, 16 predicted proteins | sample GuaBasSedimGuay1_FD_121795 | JGI IMG/M metagenome (GOLD analysis project Ga0164310, IMG submission 121795) | Subseafloor sediment microbial communities from Guaymas Basin, Gulf of California, Mexico - Guay1, Core 4569-9, 0-3 cm | ecosystem: Environmental > Aquatic > Marine > Hydrothermal vents... | reverse complement strand
GATACCGGTAAGTTTTCACAGTTTACTACAATTTCTTCATGATTATCCTTGTAGTGCTGAAGTACAAACATTTCAATCCTTTCTTTAAGGATTTGGTTGGAAAGATTAAAAATCTCCTCACTGGGAATGCCTACATCCGTATGGTGTAAACCTGAACCTGATTGTGCCATTGCTATTCCAACTATAAGAAGCATCGAAAACAGCCAATTACAACCTATAATGTAAACTTTTCGCATGGCATTTCACCTCTTTATTTTTGCTATATAACTACTTAACTTACTATCTGGTTAAATTTGTTGTTGCAGAGAGCATCTCTTCGGCAGTACGAATTGCTTTGGAGTTTATTTCATAGGCACGTTGAGCCACAATCAAATTGACCATCTCTTCTACTACATCCACGTTTGACATTTCCTGATACCCCTGCATTAGTCGCCCGTAACCTTCAGAATCAGGAGTACCAATCATTGGCTCACCAGAGGCTGCAGTTTGGAGATAAAGATTCCTGCCGATACTTTTTAACCCAGCAGGATTAACAAATTTGGCTAATTCTAACTGTCCAATAACTTCTGGTTCCGTACTTCCTACCACAAGGGCACTAACCACACCGTCGGAGCTAATGTTAATGCTCACGGTATCCAGTGGTAAACTGATTTCTGGCTCAAGTAATAGACCATCAGAAGTTACTAATTGGCCTTCAGCAGAGAGTTTGAATGTACCATCGCGGGTATAGGCCCGGGTACCATCCGGCATGATGATTTGAAAAAAGCCATTTCCATCAATAGCCAGATCAAGTGGATTCTCGGTTGGTTTCATGTCGCCCTGAGAAAAAATCTTAAGAACAGCTACAGGTTTTGTGCCATGGCCAATTTGAATTTCTGTTTCCGGGACATTGCCCAGGTTGCTTCCCGAGCCGGGAGTTTTGATAGTCTGATACAGCAAGTCTTGAAATTCTACCTTACTGCGTTTAAAACCAGTAGTATTTATGTTTGCCAGATTGTTGGAAATTACGTCAACAGAAAGCTGTTGAGCATACATTCCAGTTGCTGCAGTTCTAAGAGCACGTATCATATCGAACCTCCGTAAACAACTAACATTCTAAAATTTGCTAGTTTCGTTAATTATCTTTTGCATGGTGCGATCCTGGATTTGGATCAATTTTTGTCCCACTTGAAAGTTCTTGCTAATAGTGATCATTCTGATCATTTCTTGAATTGGGTTCACATTTGAATTTTCAAGATATCCCTGGCGAATAATATAGCTATCGGGTTCAATCGTTTGCGAGTCAGGGTCGGCTGGAACGAAATAAGAATTCCCCCTTTTTTCCAGTCTATAAGGCTGGGGAAAGTCGACCACCCTGATTTTGTCAATGAGTACGCCGTTTTGGTAAATTTCACCATCTTTATTGATATTAATTTCGCCCTCAGTAAAGGTTATTACTCCAGATTCACCCAGGACAAAATTTCCGTCTCCGTTGATTAATCGATTTTCTGGATCTAAGCGAAAGTTACCATTACGGGTGAATTTTTCACCCTCTGGTGTCTGAATCACAAAAAAGCCGTTGCCATCTATCGCCAGATTCAAAGGATTATTTGTTGGCTCCAGGGTACCTTGTTCAAAATTGGTCACCACCTTTTGAACATCACTTAATCCATTTTCTTCACCTTGAACCGTATTCAAAATTAAGCTGGCATCCAGAACTTTCTTGAAATACGTGCTATCTTTTTTGAATCCGGTGGTGTTCAAATTGGCTAGATTATTAGCAACTATCTCCTGCTCCAGCCACTGAGGATACATCCCTGATGCAATGGTGTAAAGTCCTTTAATCATAAACACCTCACATAAGCTAAGCTGTGAATTTTAAATTTATTACTACAACTCTTGTGCCAGCGAAAAAAGAGACAAGCCTTTTAGTGGTTTAGACGTAAGGTATTTAATTTAGTAAAGTTACATCATCATTTTCCTGACGTTTTGCCTGTAGGAGGAAATTCAACTTTTGCAAAAAGGAAAAAATTTCCCAGTTTATTATTCTGAAGCGAACAATTTTGCCTATTACTTCGATTCGAAGATATCCAACATTTTGGTGTTATCCACATATTTCGTGGTTACAGGTTTTTTAATAGCTTGCAATTTTTGAATTATCTGGTAAATTCGCTGAGCATTGCGTTGGATAGTGTGTAGACGATTTCTGGTCTTCTCATCAAATTTGTTTTCTTTCAGGATCAATTGCACATTCCCAAGAATTGGTGCTAAAGGATTGTTGATCTCGTGATTAATAGCGATTGCAGTTTCCGACAGCATCGCAAGCTTCTCCTTTTCCACCAGCTCTTGTTGCAACCGCTTAAGCTCCGAAATATCTCTGCCAATCAACACAATACCAATAAACTGGTCATCTTCATTTTTTATCTCGGACAAAGAGATGGCAAATGGTACCTTTTTCCCAGTTTTAGAAATCAAATTGACTTCTAAGTTTTTAGTATTTCTACCCTGTTGTATATTTTGCAAAATTGCTTCGAGGGTGATAGTGGTGGAATCAAAAATTTCGGTAACGGGTTTGTGAATAATTTCTTCTAAATCATATTGCAAAACTTCTTGATGCCCACCGTTGTAAAAGGTAATTTGTCCCTCACAATTGATGATAAAGATTGCTTCGGGAATACTTTCAATCAAGTTTTCCAGAAAATTTTTCGCTTCTCTGATAGCATTATTGAGATAACGATTTTTGAGATGAATAGCATGAGATGCTAGGACGTTATCAATGATGTTAAGCAACTCCCTATGCCCAAAGGGTTTGGTCAGGTAAGCGGTCAAACCTTTTTCAAAGAGTCTTTGTTTCCGAGCAATTTTCTCCTGGCGTGCCGTCAAGATGATAAATGGAATATCCTGGCAATCGCGATAGCGAGGATTGGTTAAAAATTCATTAAATATCTCCTCACCGTCCATCTGGGGCATCATGTAGTCTAAAATAACCAGATCAGGGCGAGTTTCGAGAATCTTTCGTAATCCTTCTAAGCCATCGTGAGCAGAAATAAATTCATATCCGGCTTTTTCTAAGATGATTTTAAAAATTAGATGAATATTTTGATCGTCATCAATGAGCAAAATCTTGGGTTTAGGCATGATAATACCTTCAAACAGTTGGTCAGGAATAGGTTTCAATGAAATACTCAGCCAGGTATCTTCTAAAAAAATTCAAGAGTGTTGTTAACGTACTGTTGGTAAAAAAATTAGGGATACTATGTCCTAAGGTTACCACTCCAAGGGTAACATCGTTACATATGATAGGGCAACAAAGGAATGACTTCACTGGATTACTCCGGAAACGTTGACCTCGATGTACCGAGCTTAATACTACAGGCCGCTTCTGTTGTGCTACCCAGGCAGCCAATCCACGCCCAGAATTAAACTTCACAACCTCAATGAAGTTAAACCCATTATTTTCCGCCAAATTAACCTCCTGGAGCACATTTCTCCTGTTGTCAAACGCGTACATAGATACCCATTGAAAATCGACGGTTTTCCGAAGCTCTCTTACCATACTCCTCAGCACTTCATGCAAGTCAAGTTCGTCTAACGAAAAAAATGGAACATCGTGGAAATAAGTAGTAGATGGATGTTCAGCTAACATAATTTTTCCCTCCTAAAATTTTATTCAACCTCAACAGCAGATGAAGTAAAGCGGTGTTTGTAGACTCTGTAAATAAATACCAAAATTTTTGCTACTGGGGTGTACAATTCCTCTGGAATTTCGTTTCCTACCTCTAATTGATAAAGTAGCTGAGCCAAAAGCCCATCTTCAACTATTGGCACACCGGATGATTTTGCTATATCTACAATCTTTTCAGCCAGTTGCTGTTTTCCTTTTGCAACCACTCGAGGAGCTGCATCCTGGTGTGGTTTGTATTTTACCGCTACTGAAGTAAATACATCGTTCTTTTTTGTTTGTTTATTGCTCATTTCCCAAATCCATTTGTCAGTTTGCTGATTTGTTGGTTCAAAGGCAGTTGTGGGAGGCGTCTCCAGACGCCGAGCCTTTAGCTACACAGCCTTCAGCCACCCCCTGTCCTTCCTTTGGTCGGGCAACCGGGGTTTGGTTTGGCCTGGTTTTATTGTAGGGGGTGTACCAAAAAGCATTTTTTACCGCAAAGTTCGCCAAGAAATCGCAAAGTTCACAAAGGGCTAATTATCTATTTATAAAAACGTTGCGTACTTTGTGCCCCGTTGCGTTCTATAGCAAATAGGATTAACCATTCGTTCGAAATCCCTTTAGGGACGATATGTTCACTATTAAACCTCCCAAAATGGTAAGGAGACCTTTTTTATTTTTCATAAGTTTTCCAGATCTGGGTTTAAGGTTAATTTCTGATGTAAACTCCATCAACGATAGGATCAATCTCATGGTAGTTTTGAATTCTTTCAATATACGAACGCTTCAGTACTTCACCCTTGGGTGCTAACAAAACTCCCCCAGCGGTGTAAAGGTCACGGCTGAGTACCATGTTTTCTTTTAAGTCCTTTACATTTACTTTTATTTCGCCTACTTTTCTGTCTGTTTCTTTGTCTATCTCCAGATAAGTCAAAAAGTGGTCAATTACGTCCGAATCAAATAATCGATTTCTATTAAGCTGCAAAAATTTGATTGCCTCTTTTTCGGAAATTTTGTGGTAAGGTGCACGGCGATAGATCAGGTTATCATAATCATTGACAACACAAATAATGCGAGCTCCCAAAGGGATTTGACCGTCACGCAAATGATCAGGATATCCAGTGCCATTTAGATATTCATGGTGGTGTCGAATAAGTTGACTTACTTTTTCCAATCTCTTCACAGCCAAAACATGACTTTGTCCTAAAATTGGGTGTTGTTGAAGTACTTGTATTTCCTTTCGAGTTAATGTTGACCTGTCCTTGCGAAGAAGATCATCGGAAATGCCGATCTTGCCGATATCATGTAAAATTGCAGCAAACTCAATAGTTCTGACTTCATCGCTGGGCAGAGCAAATTTTTCAGCTATGAACTTGGCTGCTGAAGCCACACGTTTTGAATGACTACCAATAAAATAATCACGCATTTCAATCAAACTGGCAAAAACTTTGATCACATCATAAATACTCTCTTCCAGCTCTTGATTTAGCTTTTCTAACTCTTTATTCTTTTTCACTAATTCAGCACTTTTAAGCAGTACTTTCTCTTCCAGTTCTTCATTAGCCTGACGAAGCAGCTCGTTTTGCTTAAAGATAATGTTCTTCAGCCTTTTGTTTTCTTGAACTAAATCATAATGTCCCAATCCTTCGCGAACTGTTAGCTTAAGTTCAGCATCCCGCCAAGGTTTGGTGATGAAACGATAGACTTCTCCCTTGTTAATAGCATCCATAGTGGCATTAATATCAGCGTAACCAGTTAGCATGATGCGAATGGTATCCGGTGATATTTCTTTGACCTGTTTTAAGAATTCTGTTCCTGTTATTTCTGGCATTCGCTGATCGGAGATAACCAGTGCAATAGGTTTTTTTTCATCAAATAGTTTTAGTGCTTCTTTTGCTGAATTAGCCAGTAAAATATCGTAATTCTCTTTGCGAAATGTTCTTTTCAAAGAATGGAGAATGTTTTCCTCATCGTCAACAAAAAGAATTCGATGTTGTGTCATTTTTGCTCCTAGTTAGCTTCATAAAATGTCAAAGTAGTACCACGTGCATTCGACTCAGGATGCAGGCGTGTAGCCTTAATGTGAAACATTTTATTACCAATTTTAACCATTTGCATCTCTCTGACTTTACCATTTTTCAAAGTTTTTTGAACCATCTGTTTGACTTCTTTAGGAAATATCTTTTCAATATCGTTTCCCAACAGGTTAAAACAGATTGGTTCCAAAATCTCATTAGCTTTTTGATTTACCAATACTATTGTATTACTTTCATCAATTCCTACTACTCCTACTGGTAAATAAAGCAAAGTATCACGATAAATGGTTAGGGCTTGCATCTTAATCATGGAATCGCGAGTGTATCCTTTGATGCGATCTACTAATTCGTTGTTCAATCTACGTAGTTCTTCTAACTTTACATCATTTTCTTGAACCATTTTGCGGTTCTTAGACATTAGAACATGTTCTTCCAACGAGTTTCGTATAATTTGCTTTAGTTCCTCACTATCCCATGGCTTGACGATAATCTGATGAATTCCACCTTTATTAACCATTTCGGTAATAGTACCAACCGCAGTATAGCCGGTTATTAGAATCCGAACAGTATCCGGTTGAATTTTTTTTGCTTCTTTCAAGAACTGTAGTCCATTCATACCCGGCATACGATAATCTATCAGGATCAAGTCTATTTCGACGTCCCGTAAAATCTCCAATCCCTTTTCTCCACTATTAGCAGTGTAAACCTTGTAATTTTCTCGGCGTAATGTGCGTTTCAACGCCGATAGAACCATTTCCTCATCATCTACACACAAAATTGAAAACTTTTGCATCGTAAACTCCATAATTTTAATTGCCTTTATTTTTCACTTACGAGCTCTGAACATTGTTCTTTCTCTTCCAACGCAGGCTCGACCGGTAACTCGATTGTAAAAGTTGTACCTTGACCTACTTTACTTTCAACAGAGATTTTACCACCATGTTTTTTAATCACATTATAGACAATACTTAACCCTAAACCAGTACCCTCCCCCACTTCTTTAGTGGTAAAAAAGGGCTCGAAGATCTTGGAAAGATTTTCTTTAGGAATACCAACTCCAGTATCACTAATTTGAATGTACACTTTATCATCTTTAGAAAAAGTCTTGATGGTAATTATTCCATGGTCTTCAATGGCCTGGGCTGCATTCACCAAGATGTTCATAAAAACTTGATTGATCTGCATCGGGTAACATTTAACTAATGGAATTTTTCCATACTCTTTGATCACCTTGGCTTTGTATTTAATGGCGTTCCAAACAATATTCAATGTACTTTCCAGTCCTTGATTAAGATCAACCCATTTAATTTCGGCCTGATCCACATGGGAAAAATCTTTTAAATCTTGAACAATACGTCTGACTCGTTCGGCCCCCTCAAGTGATTCAGCCACGATTTTTTCCAAATCTTCCAATAAGAACCCACAGTCAAGTTCTTTTTTGAGATTATCCAATGCCTCTCGGTCGGCTTTAAATTGTCCATTCACCTTATCTTTGGTCTTTTGATAGTAATTCTCATACTGCTGAATCAGGGTTTTAATGTCCTGGAGATATTCTTTTAGAACGGAAAGATTACTGTACACAAAACTAATTGGATTGTTAATCTCGTGTGCCACTCCTGCTGCTAATTGACCAATCGAAGCCATTTTCTCTTGTTGTAATAGGTAAGCATGGGTTTCTTTAAGTTCCTGATTAATTTTTTGCAGTTCCTGGTTTACTTGTTGCAACTTCTCATTTTTCTTTCTTAATTCATTTTGAAGATTGACCACACGCATGCTGGCGGAAATCTTGGCCAGGAGTTCTTCTGAGCTAAACGGCTTACTAATAAAATCATCAGCGCCGAGATTCAACAGGCTGATCTTGTCTGTGGATGCTTTTTTTGCAGTCAGCACGATAAAATAAGTAGATTTCAATTCAGGATCGGACCTAATCTGCCGACATAGCTCTGTGCCATCCATTACCGGCATCATCAAATCGGAAAGAATAATATCAGGATGATGTTGCCGTGCCAATTCCAGGGCTTGTTTACCGTTTGTAGCTTTATAAGAAGTAAAGCCTGCTTTTGTTAAAATCGTTTCCAAAAATAGCAAGATGTACTGATCATCATCAACGATCAAAATACTCCCTTCGGATTTGGATGCTTTATTCTTAACTTCCATTGTCTTTATCTCCTATTTCTTCCAAAGACTTTTCAACATATTGCCTTAATTCTAACACATCCCAGGGTTTTGGGAAAAATTTGTCTATCAACCGATTTTGTTGCAAACAATCGGATTGCAAGGGGTCAAAATAGCCAGTAGTCAGGAAGCGTTTGACCTTGGGCCAGCGAGTTCTCACAATTTTCAGTACCTCCAGTCCCGACATGTCCGGTAGTTTCAGATCACAAAGGATTGCATCTATTTTGTGCTCCTGACATTTTTGCAATGCTTGACGCCCGGTTTTTGCCGTTTCCACTTCTACCTTACTGTCGGCAAAGAGATCAGCTAAAATTTCCAATATTTCGGTTTCATCATCTACAAATAAAATTCGCCTTTTGTCCATACAGTCAAGCTCCTTTATGCCCAGATGTCCAAAAGATTCTTCAACTTTTTAGTTTCTTCTGGCATTTTGTTATCTAAGCAATCTCCTTGCTCAGTAACATGCGCCTCAAACTTAACCACTGCAAATTGTCCATAGTCAAGCTCAGTATGAAGTTCTGACAACACAGGTTCAAATTCTTTAAATACTTCTGCCGATGAAAACCATAGTTGACAATGTAACTGATTTTTCCATATTTCTAATACAGTGACAATGGTTGCTAACGCATCGCTTTGTAAAACTAACTTAAGCTTTAGGGTACGAGATTGATTATCTCCATTTCTCTTATTCCCTGTCTGCCAGCGGTAGATTTCTAACGAGCCGTTTTTACCAAACAACTCCATCTCTAAAGGTAAACGAAGATAAAATGGAAAATTGCGTAATAGTTGTAAGGGGACTTTCACTTTGTGGCCGTTAACCTCAATCAGAGAAAGTTCGATTTGATGTGATTCAAGTTTTACTTTTGCTTTGATACGATCTCCGGCAAATAATGGGACGTTAGATTTTGCTACCAGATTAAACCCTCGTACATGTAATAGAAAAACATTATGTGATAAAGCTCTCAGAATTTTGCCGCGTACCACCTGGCCAGTGGAAAACTTCTTTTCCAACTGTCCAAAATCGATAGGCAGATAAAATAAATTCTTCAATAGTGGTAACGAAAGATACATAGCAAAATCTCATCTCTTTAATAGTCAAATTCAAAACGAATTTCGGGAGCTTTCATGTGTACACGTTTACCCCTTAGACCTAACCGTAGTTGTACTTCTCCTTTTCCAATACGAAGCCGCTGGGCAATTTCCTCAATACTGAATCCCAATCCAACATAAGACTCAATCTTTTGCTGCAAATCATCTCCAGCATATGCTCTTACAGATGTTGCAGTAAGTCGATTAGAATAAATACTATTAAAAGAATCAGATGAAGATTGTGGCTCATTGACTATTTTCTTACTAACTTCAGGAATAGAATTATTTTCCATGGTTGTGATGGCAGCTGAATCTCGTTCTTGTTTCGGTTTCTGCAATTCTTGAAGATAATCCTGTAACCTGGTCTGAAAATTCTTCTCTTCTGCCCCACTGTTGTTTCCTCGATTTTTCCAAATTATCCAGTGAACAAGGCTTCCAATAATGATGAATAAAATGCTGAAAAATAGAAATAATTGAAAATACAACTTAGTGCGATTTAAAAAATTGCCTCTGGTGGATGTTTTGTCTGCCATTTCAATATGCTCGACTTTTGAGATTTTGAGAGGTGAAACACCACTCTTTTTGATTTGTAAAAGACTAGAAACTTGCACTGAATCATCATTTGAGGACAGTAATTTTGTTGCATCTGATTGTTTATTTTGGGAGAGCTGCTGTTTGGGAACCTCCGATGTAAGTTGACGCAAGTAGCGCTTTGCTTCTTTCAAGTTAGGATCGTATTTCAAAGCCTTGGTGAAATTAATCTTTGCCTTGCGAAGATGGCGCAATTTTAAACGAGCGATCCCAGCCTGAAAATACACTGCTGCATAGTTTGGGCGCATGCGCAGCGCTTTGTGAAAAACCTGTAGTGCCTCATTGTAACATTGTTTTTGTATCAACCGTACTCCTCGACGATAATAAACCTCAGCCGAGACATCTGGCAAAATAGTGATTTCAAGACCCAAAGCCCCATCAAGTTGACGAATCTTCAACCTACTTGGATGCTGTTCCTTAAAAGCAATCAAAATAGAATTGTCCATTAATTCTACTACATTAAGCTTGCAAGGCAACTTTTTCAAACTCTGGATAAGTTTTTCTTTGTACCTGGGTTCAAATTTCGAATCATATATTTTTAATAGGGTAATTGCTCGATTTATGGTCGTTAACTTTTCCCATCTGATAGGCTGGCTACTAATTAGAATAATTTTCTTTTCATTCGCTTGATTGCGAATTTTAACTGATTGAATAATATTTAACGCTTGAGATGAGTGACTCCACAAAAACATTACTAATAGGACAAATTTCAAATTTTTGCTCATTCCAACCTCACCTGTTGACTGGCAATTTGATGATGAATGTTGTCCCACGGTTTTTAGCACTTCGTACTTGAATTTTGCCTCGATGTTTCTCGATAATCTCTTTGCTAATCGCAAGCCCCAATCCTGTACCTCCATTATCCAACTTAGTAGTGAAAAAAGGTTCAAATATTTTATTCCGAAATTCAATTGGGATTCCGCATCCGGTATCGGAAAAGACAATTTTCACAAATCCGTTTTGCATTTCAGAGCTAATTTTAAGCTTTCCTCCACGGGACATCGCTTGTTTAGCATTGGTTATTAAATTTATGAATACTTGTTGCAGTTGATTACTATCACCCAAAACTTGACGCAGGTTTTCATTTAATTTGATTTCAACATCAATCCCTTCAACTTCTAACGCATGGCGGGTTAATTGCAGCGAATTCAAGATGGTCGCATTGATGTCCACTACCTCCGTGTCTATTTGTCCACTGTTCCTGCGGGAGAAATTTAATAATTGCCGAATGATTTGTGCCACACGTTTGGTCTCGTTTTCTACAATTTTCAATTTCTCGATGAGGGCCTGGGGCAGAGTTTTGTTCATCATAAGTATTTGAATACGTCCTAAAATAGTAGTCAATGGATTATTGACCTCATGAGCTATCCCGCTGGTTAGCTCTCCCAATGCAATCAATTTGCCAGCATGCAGCAATTGCGACTTGATATTTCCCAGGGTTTTATTCGTATGCTCCAAATCTTCCGATAGCCTGAAGCGTGCTACTGATGAAGCAAAAAGATCACACAATAACTGTGTTAAAGCTAATTCGATTTTAGATCCGTGTTCATCCCAACTAGGCACAGCAATTTCCAAAAACCCTACCGGTTGACGAGTTACAGTTAACGGAAAAAGGATTAAGTGATCTACTTCTGGCCAAACTGCCTCGCTGTAGTTCATTTTTCTAAAATCGCGCAGATGACATGGCCGTGATTTACTAAAAAGCCAATCCACAATCCCTTCTTCTAACTGATAATTAACCATGTTTTCCAGCTCTCGGGGATTGATGTCAAAACACACAAAGCTCTGACTTTCTGCTTCCCACAAAAAAAGAGCGTAATTTTCAAAAGGTATTAGTTGTTGTAAACGCGGCTTAAAGCCCTGCCAAAAGGAAAGAATATCTGTGCTATCAACAAAAATCTCATGGAGATGTTGCAGGAACTTAGGTTTCAAATCTCCAGTGTTGTGCCTGTTACTTTTCATGGTTAACACGCTCCTTTGTGATTTTGGGAAAGCTTCTGAGTTAGCACTTTTTCCTTAGGAGAAATTACATGAAAAAATATCTGTGCTTTTTCTAACTCCTCAGTAAGACACTGCAGATAGTACCCCAGATTGATATTTCCCTGCTCATCTTTTTCTAACTGCAATAAATCAAGCACCTGAACATCATATTGAGGTGTGGAGAAATCACCTGAAAAGCCCACTCCCAGACTTTTAACCAGATAATCTGCCACGTGAACAATAGCTGGTAATTGAGGATTCTGGCAAACTTTTGCAGGATTATGATGATAACGAATACCCTCTACCAATTTAGGTGGTAGATTCCATTTTTCTGCTAACCAGGCACCTATATCTGCATGGTTGACGTTTTCCAACACCCGCAACTCAACCTTGTACATTGGTTCGTTGCTTTCTAACATTAACCAAAAAATCTTCTCAAACTCCTTACGAAAATACAAATTCACTACTAATTTACCAATATCATGCAATAATCCCGTAACGAATCCCTCGCCGCTTACACGATATTTGTTCTCCCTTGCAATCATCTTACTGGCAATACCGCAAGCTATGGCGTGTTCCCAAAATAAGGAAAAATCAAATGACAATTCTTCACTCAATTTTGAGAACCGATCGATAACAGAAATGCTTAAACCTAAATTTTTCAGCGTGTCGAATCCCAAAACCACAATAGCAAGGGTAAGTGTATTTATCTGACGCGGAAAACCGTAATAGGACGAATTAGCCAATTTCAGTATCTGGGCCACAAGCACTTGATCACTGGCAATAAGCTGACTAAGTTCAGTTGCCGAAGTTTCGGGATTGTCAATCAGTTCGATCAATTTTGCTCCAGTAGTAGGAAGTGTCGGCAACTGAAAAATGTGTTGGGTGATATTCTTAATTCTTTCTGGCAAAAGTGTGTCGGTCAATCCTGTTCTCCCTTAGATTAAGTTTGCCTTACTTTCAAACAACAATATCGATGTGATGAGGTGGACGATCTTTAGACTCTTCTTTGCCCTGTGAATCATCTTCAGATTCTGCTGTAACTCCATGGATAGAGTGTTTTTTCTCTTTACCACGCTTTCGTTCTTTCTGTTGCCGATCGCGAATTACCCCTTTTTCGGTCTCTTTAGAGTCTTGGGTCTTTTTCATTTTTTCCGCCAACTGTTCATTCAAGCTACGGATAAAAGTGTCATGATGAATTTGGGGCAGTGCTCGTTGAGCTTCATGTACCTTTTCCAACAGAGGAAATTTCGACAAATTGTCCTGTAAATCCAAGGGCCTTACCATAAGCCCTCCTTTGGCCTATTGGCCTTTATAGGTATTCTTTTAACTTAGCCCGTAAATTTTTAATAGCCTTGGTATGAATTTGCGATACTCGCGATTCTGAAATATTCAACACTACACCTATTTCTTTCAAGGTTAATTCTTCGTAGTAATAAAGAGCAATAACTAATTTTTCATTATCCGGTAGTTCATTAATAAATTCCACAAGTAAGGCTTTTAGTTCTTCTTCTTCCAATTGTTCTTGAGGATTTTCAGATTTGGAGTTTTTGATCATGTCATAAAGACTTCCCACATGATCACTATACTCGTTGAACTCCTTATCCAACGAAAGTAGGGTGTGACCCGATACTTTGGCCAACATACTTTCATAAGCATCAATATCCATATTGAGTTCTTTGGCTACCTCCTCGGGAGTAGCAGTGCGCCCCAGTTGCGATTCTACCTGCATGATAGCCCGTTCCACTTTTTTGGCTTTTGAACGCACCGAACGGGGAACCCAATCCAGAGAGCGCAGTTCATCCAGGATAGCACCTCTGATGCGCGGCACTACAAAAGTTTCAAACTTTATACCCAATTTCGGATTGAAACGATCAATTGCAGATATTAGTCCCATAATACCGGCACTAACCAAATCATCGTAACTGACCGAATTGGGTAACGAAATAATCATTCGCCCTACCACATACTTCACAATTGGCAAATAGTGAATCATAATCTTTTCTTTTATCTGATAATCGTGACAAGCCAGGTACTGTTGCCATAGCTCATTGCTATTGATCTGTTCATCTTTTTGCGGTTGGGTATTTTTTAAGTATGAACTGCTTACGGCCATAATGACTCTCTCCGGTTAATATTTGTTCTTACTGGGTTCAATTGATTCGCTCCTCCCACAGATCAGAGGCTGTAGATGAAGCGGTAAATATTTTGTCTGCTATTTGTTGTAAATTTTTCCCAAAAGGAGAATTACTATTACTCAATACATAGGGTGTTTGAGTTTTAGTCGATTGACGAACCTTTTCATCGAACAGTAGAAACCCTGCCAGTTTCAAAGACCGCTGCAAGAACTTCTGGGTAATCAAGTTGAATTTTTCAAAAGTTTCCTTAGCTTCAGCCTCGGAATTTGCCATATTGACTATTAATGAAATTGGGTGTTTGGGATAAAAATAAGTCATTATTTTTACGATAGCATATGCATCTGCGATAGCAGACGGCTCTGGGATAGTAACCAAAAGTATTTCATCGGTTTGGACTAATTGACTGAATACTGCAGAGGAAATTCCCGAGGCAGTATCAATTACAATGCGCTGGTAGATGCCATCCAATTGTCGAAATTGGTAGCGCAATTTGTCGCTAAAATCTGCTGCTTTGTCCATCAATTCCAATATACCTGAACCAGTAGCCAAGATGTGAAGATCAGGAGCATATTCGTAAATTATTTCAGCTAAGGTTTTGTGCCCTCGCAATACATCAACATAAGTGTAAGATGGCGAGGAATCAGACAATATTGGTATGTTGGCTAAATTTACATCGCCATCAATAAGTAGAGTTTTTTCCCCTATCTTGGTGGCAAGAATTGCCAGATTGAGAGCGATTGTAGTTTTGCCTACCCCACCTTTTCCACTAGTAATTGCAATACGTCGAGGATGAGCATCTCCATCGGGGCGGGGGAAAAACTCAAACGCCGGAGCTAACTCCCGCAACCGCCATGCTTGATCTTGTTTCATATACACTCCATTCCCAAAATTAATCTTGCAATAAACGAGGTATCAGCTTTACGAATGTCTTCTGGTACGTTTTGACCAAATGTTAAATATGATACCGGTTGTTTGAAGTGTTTGATAAGGCTCAATATTGTTCCGTAATTTGTTGTTTCATCTAATTTAGTAAAAAGAATACGATTAATGGGGATAACTGAAAATCGTTTAACAATGTCATGTAAATCAATCTCCTTTGTGGTTAAGCTTAATACCAGATGGGTTTCGTGAGGATGTGCCCTCTGTAAGAATACTTGCAACTCTTTTAACCCTTCCTCGTTTCTTTGACTACGTCCTGGGGTATCAATGTAGACGCGATCCATTTCCCGAAGCTCAAACAGAGCAAATTGCATTTCCTCAGCAGTGTAAACTACTTTCAAGGGAAGTTGGGCAATATTGGCAAAGGTTTGTAATTGTTCCACAGCAGCGATACGATAAGTGTCGGTCGAAATCAATCCAACTTTACGGTTGTGAAAAACCTT
>Ga0164310_10001085_pt1 | contig 15040 bp, 19 predicted proteins | sample GuaBasSedimGuay1_FD_121795 | JGI IMG/M metagenome (GOLD analysis project Ga0164310, IMG submission 121795) | Subseafloor sediment microbial communities from Guaymas Basin, Gulf of California, Mexico - Guay1, Core 4569-9, 0-3 cm | ecosystem: Environmental > Aquatic > Marine > Hydrothermal vents... | reverse complement strand
GCCAACGCAAGTATGACTATAAAGAACAAAGCAGTCCAGAACTCTTCAGCAGTTGACCAGTAAGGTAATTGGATTAACCAACCAGCACCTGCACCGAAGAAAATCAAAACACCGATAAATATTATTGTCAAAATAAACGCCCATTTTGACATGGTTCCACTAAACACCTCGTTAATCTTAAACCCAGTAATCCCCAGCAAAATTATCACAAACAATAAACCACATCCAACAATCAATCCCATTCCTCCCAAATTCGCAAAAAAGGAAACTATCATATAGTTCCAGCTTGAATAAAGCATCACGAAGAAGGAAAATATTATGGAAATCAGGCCAATTGCCGATTTTGGAAGCCTATCGCCCATTGTGTATTTTAAAACCCCGTAGAAAATTGCCAAAGCCAGCAAAAATGGGAACAAATACAAAAAGAACCCCATATTTTCCATATTCAGCAGAATTTGATAGAAGGCTCCGGATTGGGGAGACCATCCACCAAATTGAAACAACGCAACAGACATATTATTTTATTGGTGAAATAAGTTTATAAATTTATTCTTCCTTTTCGCTTCCCCAGAGCACAACCATAGCGACAAGTATTATGAAAAGCATCGCAGTCCAGAACTCACCGCTTCCCGCATTCAGCCCTAACATGCTTGTTCCAACCACGCCGGCAATCACAAGCACAAATATCAGTATCATAACACCGACAAAGGGCCATTTGAATTTCTCGTTTTTAGTCAAATCTTCTGGTTTTATCCCCATTAAACCCAGAACTATTATTATCATCAGCAAACCAGAGCCTACGATAAGGCCGTAACCAAAAACATTTGCAAAGAACAAAACAATAAAAGGGTTCCATAAAGAGAAAAGCATAACAAAAAACGCAACAACCACAGAGACAAGACCCCGCGCTGATGTTGGCAGCTGCTCTTTTAAGGAATAAGAAAGAATACCATAAACAATTGCAAGTGTCAGAAGGAACGGAAAAAGATACAAATAGATTCCCAATTGTTCCAAACCAAGAACCATTGGCTCAAACGGAGAAGCCATGTTTATTATTTGTCAATTACGTATTTATTTATTTTTGCTCTTTGCATGAATTTAGCGGAAACGGTTCAAAAACCGCAATTTCACGCGCAACTTAACCGGGCAAAATAGTTCCTGACGCAATCAATCGCAAACCCTCGGCAACCGGCACTTTCTAATCATTCCCTCAACCCGTAGAATATCTTTTTAGGAGAAGTTCCTGTTTATTACACGCGCTCCCGGTCAGCGAAAGCTTTTTAATTCTATTTACACAATTAATTAAAGGAAGCATGAAAGTTGCTACAGATATTCCGGGACTGGATAAATTAATGGACGGGGGATTTGAAGAAGGGAGTATAAATCTTATCAGCGGCAAAACAGGGACAGGCAAGTCTGTTTTTTGTTTGCAGTTTCTCTTTAACGGCGTTACCAGCTTCGGTGAAAAAGGGCTTTACGTTACAACAGAAGAAACCGAAGCCTATTTGAAAAAACAGGCGCTTCAGTTCGGCTGGGACTTCAGCGAACTGGAAAAAAAAGGCCTTGTGAAAATAGTTGCTTTTGAACCTTTTGATATTGACACGCTTACCACAAAAATAACAGAACAGGTAAATCTTACAGGAGCCAAAAGGGTTGCGATAGATTCTGTCAGCATGTTTGAACTTTATATAAGCGAAGCATACAGAATAAGAAAATCCATATTCAAATTTCTTCAGAAGCTTAAAGAAATGGACATAACAAGCATTGTTACAGCTGAAATACCGGAAGACAGCAACGCCCTCTCAAGGTTTGGTGTGATTGAATTTCTGGTTGACGCTGTGATTGTTTTGCAGTACATGACCATAGCAAAATATAAAAGAAGTCTTATGATAAGAAAGATGAGAACAAGCAAACACTCTATGAATATTCATCCCTTCGAAATAACATCAGACGGCATTCACGTGATGGATGTTTAAACTGGAGTTATATCCACACCGCTGTCCGTTGCTTCTATTTCTATCCAGTACACGCCTTCCAGATTCGGAAGACTTCCGTTAAGGGGAGCCATGCTCGTTGCAAATACATCAGTATATCCATCCATATAAGACATGTTGAAATTTATTTCACGTCCTGTTATGTTTGCTGAAACAACGTGTTTGGGTATGTAAACCTTTATTCTGACTTTTGCCGGAGCGCCTTGGGAATAAACAAGGTCAGCTGTGTCAGCTATCTGGTTGGCTGTGTTTTTTGCATAAGAAAGATACATATCTGTTCCTGTTTGTCTCTGAAGGTTTGAAACATAAATCCATACGGGTATTGCAAATCCCAGAACAATGCCAAATATCATTAAATACTCAAAAGCAACCTGGGCTTTTTTCAGGAAATTCATATAAAATTATTTGGGTCTGGAAGTTAATATATGGGGACGCTGGGATTTGAACCCAGATGAACCGGTTTCTTCATTCTCGCGTCAGCGGTCCAGGCTTAAAGACTGGAGCCGGTCAGGATGCCGTTACCTCACGTCCCCTGATTTATGGTTAATTTTAATGGAAAGATATTATAAAATTTTGGGATTTTCTGGTGGGTTTGGTGGGATTTTGGCTTTTCAGCCGAAAACTTTTTGAATATATTGATACAATTATTTAAGCGAAGGTTGGGGTTTATGGAAGATGTTTTAATTGAAATCAAAAAATCAGAAGAAAAGGCAAGAAAAATCATAGAAGATGCTGAAAAAAAAGCGCAGGAAATTCTTGATTCTGGAAGAAAAAAAGCCGACGAGGTTAAAAAGGGCTTGGATAAAAAAACAGAGCAATTAAAAGAGAAAGAGTTTGAGGGGATTGAAAAGGAAATTGAGAAAGAAAGAAAAAACATATTGAAAGTGTTTGAAAAAAAAGCAGAAAAAATAAAAACCAATGCCTTGAAAAACAAAACAAAGGCTCTGGACATGCTTTTTAAGGATTTCAAGAAACTGGTTAGTGAGGAGCTATGATATACCCTGAAAAAATGTCAATGGTTACTATAGTAGCGCCAAAAACACATTTAGAGAGGGTTATCGATGAACTTTACAGAGCAAAGGTTTTGCATATAAAAAAATTCAGACCAGAAAAAGGCTTATCAATCGGGGAGCCTTTGGAAAACGCTGAGAAAGTTTCAAAGCTTTTTTTGGAACTGAACTCGCTTAAACAGAACCTGAGTTTTGAAAACGGAAAAGGAGATTTCAGTCTAAAGGAAATGGAAAAAACCATAAATGAGGTCAGTTCTCAGCTCAAAGACCTTCTTGAGAAAGAGAAAGAACACTCAGACAGATTAAAACAGCTTCGGGAAAAAAGCAAACAATTGAGTTTATAAAAAGCTGCGGCGTTCGAAATCTTTCTGTTTTGAAGGGGTATGAAAACGTGTTTCTCGTTGCGGGGCAGATTCAAAGCACTGAAAAACTAAAAGAGGCGTTAAAGGGTTTTGATACTGTTGCGTTTCATTCAGAACCTGAAAAAGGCACGCATAACGTTATTGTATTTGGGAAAAAGTCTGATGAGGAGAAGATACTGGCGAAACTTAATGAAACTGATTTTAGCAGGACAGAATTAAAAGGGGAATGGGAATATTCTGACGTGAATAAAGAAATGGAAAATATAGAGAAGGAAATTGCTTCTGTTGAAAAGGACCTGTCGGGTATTAAAAAAAGAATCGGAAAACTTGAGGAAACATACGGAAAAAAACTTGGAGCAATAGAAAAAAGACTTATAGAAATGGTAAGAAAAAGCGAGGCTCCTTTGAATTTCGCATCAAGCGATTTTACATTTATAATAACAGGCTGGGTTCCGGAAAAAAACACAAACGGCTTGGTAAATGCTGTCAAAAAGATTTCCAAAGGCATATATATCAGGACAGAACCAGATTCGAATGGGCCGACAAAGCTTAACAATCCAAAACCCATGAAGCCTTTTGAGTTTTTCATTAACCTTTACACGTTGCCAATTCCGAAAGAGATTGACCCAACATTTTTGCTGTTTTTCACATTTCCGCTGTTTTACGGAATGATGCTCGGAGATATAGGCTACGGTCTTGTTATATTTATTTTCTTTACCATTCTCAGGTTCAAACTCAACAGAATGAAAAGCCTTATTAATATAACCATATTATCTGCTGTATTCACAATGGTATTTGGGTTTTTTTTCGGGGAATTTTTCGGCGCAGAACAGATTTTTGGTTACCAGTTGCACCCTTATCTTCACAGGTTGCATGAAATGAATGATTTAATACTTATATCGGTAATATTTGGCATAGTGCATATAACTGGTGGGTTTGTGTTGGGATTCGTAAATGAACTGAAACAGGAAGGAATAAAAAAAGCAATACTTGCAAAAATGAGCTGGTTGCTTATAGAAACGGGCGGAATTCTGTTTGCCCTTGATATGTTTAAGGTAATGAGCGTAAATATTGCAATAAGCGCTGGTCTGTTTTTCTTGGGTGTGATAATGCTTGCTTTTGGCGAGGGATTTATAGGAATTGTAGAGCTTCCTTCGCTTTTAAGCAATATTCTGTCTTATGCAAGGCTTGCTGCGGTTGGTCTTGCGTCAGCATCGCTTGCTGTCCTTGTGAATGGCATGGCTAACGGCATGTTTCAGTCAGGCGGGTTGTTTGCAATAATGGGCGTTTTTATCCTTATAGCAGGTCATACAATAAATATAATGCTTGGCATGCTTGATTCCTTTTTGCAGTCACTGAGGCTTCACTATGTGGAAATGTTTACAAAATTTTATCATGGTAATGGAACATTATATAAACCATTTGGAACTTAAGGAGGGTGATTGAATGGCAAATGAAATGATTGCAATAGGAGCCGCAATAGCGATAGGTATATCTGCTCTTGCAACAGCATGGGCAGAGAAGGAGATAGGCACGGCAGCAATCGGAGCAATGGCAGAAAAAGAAGGTTTGTTCAGCAAGGGTTTGATATTGACAGTTATACCAGAAACCATAATAATATTCGGTCTTGTGATAGCTTTGCAAATACTGTCGCTGGCTCATTAACAAGCTGGTAAGGGATGAGAATGAAAGAACTCTCAAAAGAAATAATAAGGCAGGCTGAGAAAGAGGCAGAGAAAATAATAAAGAACGCAAAGAAAGAGGCAGAGGCTTTGATAGAGAAAGCAAAAGCCGAAGCAAAACAGGAGATTGAGAAGGAAAGGAAAAAAGCAAGAAAAGAAAAGGAACGCCTGTTGAACAGGGAAAAAATAAAAGCGAACATAGAAGGAAAAAAGCTCGCGCTGGATACAAAAAAGGAGGTTCTGGAAAGAGTTTTTCAGGAATTTCTAAAAAAGGTTCTGGATATGAAGGAAAAGGAAAAAACAGAACTGTACAGAAGCCTTGTTAAAAACGCAGAGAAGGAAATAAAATCAGGCACCATATACGTGAGAAAACAAGATGTTAAGATTGTTAAAAAACTCGCAAAACTAAGGGTTATGGAAAAGGATATGGAATGGGGCATAACAGCAGAAAGCAGAGACGGAAAGGAACTGATTGATTTAACGCTTCCAACGCTTATAGAATTTTTAAAGGAAAGAACAGCGAAAAAACTTGCTGATTTGCTTTTTGGTGAGAAGGATGAAAAAGGGAAAGATTAGGTTCGGGAGATATCCGTACACGGTTACAAGGATAAAGGCAATGAAGTCCAAGCTGTTGGGAAGTGAGGATTATTTGAGGATGAAGAAAATGGGAGTTAATGAAATTGCAAGGTTTCTGGAAGAGGGTGAATACAAAAGCGAAATAAACAGGTTTGCTTCCAGGTACAGAGGCGCAGAGCTCGTGGAATTGGCAGTCAACGCAAACCTTGCGAAAACAGTAAATAAGATACTGAAAATTTCTATAAAAAACGAAGTGAAAGAGCTTGTGGAGCTGTACGTGAGGAAATGGGTTATAAACAACATAAAAACTGTTTTGAGAGCCAAGATCAATGGCGTGGATTCCGAAGAGATGAGAAGCGGAATAATTCCTGTTTTTCCCACAACATATGAGTATTGTGAAAGGCTCTACCAAGGGGATAATATGTACATTGCAAATAATATAATAAAACTTACAGAAGTGAAAAAGGCAGTAATTTATAAGCAGCTTGAAGAAAAAGAGCTTGTGCGCCTTGAAAACCTTCTTGATAAAAACTATTATTCAGGCATTGTTTTGTTTTCGCAAAAGCTTGCGCTGAAAAAAAATCACCCGCTTTTGAGGTTTTTCAGATACACTGTGGATTTGCTCAACATAAAAAATTCAATAAGGTTCAAAAAGGCCGGCATGAAAGAAAATGAAATAGAAGATTTTATAATTAAGGGAGGCAATGAAGACGTCGTGAAAAAAATAATAAAAGCCAAAGACATGGAAGATGTTATAAACATACTCAAAACAACCGAATATAAACATCTTGCAAAGAAAGAGTTTCTGGAAAAACTGATTGAATTCAGAAACGAAATGGACAGGTTTGTTTTGAAACACGCTCTCAGAATGCTTCATGAAGATATTTTGTCTGTTTCGCCGATATTTGGTTATTTGATTAGCAAGGAAACAGAAGCAAGAAATATAAAACTCATTGTTCATTCCAAAACAATGGGTGTTGATGAGGGGTTTATAGATAAAAACCTTGTGATAGGTGGGTAAATGGAGATAGCGGTATTAGGGAATGAGCATTTTGTGCTGGGGTTTGAAACAGCCGGTGTAAGAAACACTTTTGTAGCGGAAAAGGAAAACATTAACAAAGTGTTTGAGAAAGTTATGGAAAGAAAAGACATAGGAATACTGATAATGGATAACAAGGATTTTGAGCTTTTGAACGAGAGATTAAAAGAAAAGGCAATGACACAGGTTCAGCCCACTGTCGTTGTTTTGTCTTATGATGTTTCTGCTGAAGAAAACCTAAGGCTTATGATAAAAAGGTCCTTGGGTATTGATGTATGGGAGAGGAGGGATGTAAATGAATAAGCAAAACAAAGGCGTGATTTACAGGGTTTCCGGCCCTGTTGTGATAGCAGAGGGAATGAGAGCAAGAATGTATGATGTTGTTAAGGTTGGAAAGGAAAAACTTATAGGCGAGGTTATACAGATAGAGGGGGATAAAGTCACTGTTCAGGTTTATGAGGATACTTCTGGTTTAAAACCAGGCGAAGCCGTGGAAAACACAAACGAACCTTTGTGCGCAGAGCTTGGTCCCGGTCTTTTGAGAAGCATCTATGATGGCATTCAGAGACCGTTGCCTGTTTTAAAGGATTTAATGGGAGATTTTATCAAAAGAGGAGCATACGCTCATCCTTTGGATAGAAAAAAGAAATGGGAATTCAGGCCTGTGGTAAAAAGGAATGAAAAAGTTAAGCCGGGACAAGTCATAGGCGTGGTTAAGGAAAGCGAAACCACAGAGCATAAAGTTATGGTTCCGCCCGGAATGCAAGGCAAAATAAAAGAAATAAAATCAGGTAAATTTACAGTTGAAGAGGTTGTAGCAAAACTTGATAACGGTAAAGAAATAACCATGCTTCAGAAATGGCCTATAAGAAAATCCAGACCTGTAACAGAGAAATTAAATCCCAACATACCTCTTGTTACAGGACAGAGGATTTTGGACGCTCTTTTCCCTCTTGCAAAGGGCGGAACAGGCGGCATTCCCGGTCCTTTCGGAAGCGGGAAGACTGTCACCCAGCAACAGCTTGCAAAATGGAGCGATGCCGATATAATTGTTTATATAGGCTGCGGGGAAAGAGGAAATGAAATGACAGAGGTTCTTAAGGAGTTTCCAGAGCTTATTGACCCGAAATCCGGAAAACCGTTAATGGAAAGAACTGTTTTAATAGCAAACACGTCAAACATGCCTGTGGCTGCAAGAGAAGCAAGCATATATACTGGTATAACCATTGCCGAGTATTACAGAGATATGGGATATGATGTTGCTTTAATGGCTGACTCAACGTCAAGATGGGCAGAAGCCATGAGAGAGATTTCTTCCAGACTTGAGGAAATGCCCGGAGAAGAAGGATATCCTGCGTATCTTTCCACAAGACTGGCTGAATTCTATGAGAGAGCGGGAAGGGTTAAGCCTTTGGGCGTTGAAAAAATAGGGTCCGTAAGTATTATAGGTGCGGTTTCTCCGCCCGGCGGTGATTTCTCCGAACCTGTAACACAATCCACTTTAAGAGTGGTCAAAACATTCTGGGCACTGGATGCAAAGCTTGCTCAGAGAAGACACTTTCCTTCAATAAACTGGTTAACATCGTATAGTTTGTATGAGGATATTCTTAGCGAGTGGTACGCGAAAAACATTGCTTCGGACTGGAGAGAAACAATGAACCAAGCTAAAAGGATTTTGCAGGAAGAGGAAAAACTGCAGGAAATTGTTCAATTGGTCGGAAGTGACGCGCTGCCGGAACATGAGCAGTTAACTTTGGAAATAGCAAGAATGATAAGGGAATTCTTTTTGCAGCAAAATGCCTATCATGAAGTGGACACATACTGTGATTTGAAAAAGAGTTACAGAATGATGAAAGCTGTTTTGTTTTTCGCTGAAAAAGCAAAAGAAGCAATGAATGCTGGTGTGATGGTAAAAGATATTCTCAGGACTAAATCAAAAAACAAAATAGCTGATGCAAAGTTCGAAAGGGACTATGAAAAGCTTTTAAAAAATGCTCAGAACGGTATAATAAAAGAAATTGAGGATTTAAAAAAGAAGGTGGAAAGATGAGAATAAAAGAATACAAGACCATAACCAAGGTTGCAGGACCTCTGCTTTTTGTAGAAAAAACACATTCAGTTGGATACGGGGAACTGGTAAAGATAAGGCTCGCAAACGGTGAGGTAAGACTTGGTCAGGTTCTTGATACCTCTAAAGACATAGTGGTTGTTCAGAGCTTTGAGGGAACAAGCGGCATAGACAGAAAAGCGGCCGTGAGGTTTCTGGGTGATGTCATCAGGCTTAAAGTAAGCGAAGACATGATGAGCAGAATACTTAACGGAAGAGGCGAACCCATAGACAAGGGACCCGAGGTTATTCCTCAAGACGAACTTGATATTATAGGAAGCGCCATAAACCCGTACTCAAGAGGACCGCCGCAGGATTTCATCCAGACAGGCATATCAACCATAGACGGAATGAACACCCTTGTAAGGGGGCAAAAACTTCCCATATTCTCTGGTTCGGGTTTGCCACATAATGATATCGCACTTCAAATAGCGAGACAAGCAAAAGTTAAAGGTCAGGGAGAGGATTTTGCTGTGGTTTTTGCTGCCATGGGCATCACGTACGAAGAAGCGAAAAAGTTTATTGCCGATTTCGAGGAAACAGGAGCACTTGAAAGGGCGGTTGTTTTCCTTAACCTTGCGGATGACCCTGCTGTAGAAAGGTTGATCACGCCCAGAATGGCGCTAACAACAGCAGAGTATTTCGCGTATGAAAAAGGAATGCACGTGCTTGTTATTTTGACTGATATGACAAATTATTGCGAATCCTTAAGAGAGATTGCATCAGCAAGGGAAGAAATACCGGGAAGAAGAGGATACCCGGGATACATGTACACAGACCTTGCAACAATTTATGAGAGGGCAGGAATGGTTAAAGGAAGGAAAGGGAGCATAACGCAAATTCCTATTTTAACAATGCCGGGAGACGATATAACACATCCTATTCCAGACCTTACGGGGTATATAACTGAAGGTCAGGTTGTTTTAAGCAGGGAGTTGCACAGAAAAGGAATATATCCTCCTGTAGATGTGCTTCCGAGTTTAAGCAGACTTATGAATCAGGGAATAGGAAAGGGCAAAACAAGAGAAGACCATAAACAGGTAAGCGATCAGGTTTATGCAGGATACGCAGAAGGCAGGGATTTAAGAGGTTTGGTTGCGATAGTGGGCGAAGAGGCTTTGTCCGAAAGGGACAAAAAACTTTTGAAGTTTGCAGAGGAGTTTGAAAAAAGATTTGTTCAGCAGGGTATAAGAGAGGACAGGGAAATAGAAACTACATTAAAGCTTGCATGGGAGTTGTTATCCATGCTGCCAGAAGAGGAGCTTACAAGGATAAGCCCGGAATTCAGAAACAAGTTTTATAAGAAAATATGACATTAGATGTAAAGCCAACAAGGTCAGAGCTTATAAAATTGAAAAGAAGGATAAACTTAGCTGAATCTGGGCACAAGTTGTTAAAAAAGAAAAGAGATGGCCTGATTCTGGAGTTTTTCAGGGTTTTGAAAAATGCCAGAACGCTCAGAAGGGAGCTGAATGAAAAATATCTGCTTACTAAGGAAAAAATGACAGCAGCTATTGCGCTTGATGGAATGGCAGAAATAAAATCAGCTGCCATGGCTTTAAAAGAAAGGCCGGCTGTGGACTTGGAAGTAAAGAATATAATGGGCGTGAAGGTTCCTGAAATAAAATCAAACGCCAGAAAAAAATCGCTTTTTGAAAGAGGCTACGGGTTAATATCAATGAGTTTAAGGATAGAGGAAATGATAGACGCGTATGAGGATTTGCTTATAAGCGTAATTCGTGCCGCTGAGGTTGAAACAACGCTAAGAAAGCTTTTGATGGAGATAGAGAAGACAAAAAGAAGAGTAAATGCCCTTGAATTTGCCGTGATTCCCAAATTAAAGAGTCAGGCAGAATTCATAACATTTAGATTGGAAGAGATGGAAAGAGAGAACATATTCAGAATGAAAAGGATAAAAGAAAAGTGATGCAAAGCTCCTTTTTCAGGATTTCCTTGGTTTTTTAAATTTTCAATCCCTATTTTTTATATGGAATCCGTAAGAGAACCTGCTGTTGCAGGGCTTTTTTATTATCTGAACAAGGAACTGTTAAGAAAACAGATAGAGCGTTTTTTTCAGAAAGCGAAAGAAAAGGGAATAAAACCTGAAAACAGGCTTGTTGTTTCTCCTCACGCCGGATATGAATATTCAGGGCAAACAGCTGCTTACGCCCTTTCGTCTCTTTCACCAAAAAACAAATTCATAATATTTGGACCAAACCATACAGGTCTTGGCTCGGAATTTTCAATTATGAGTAAGGGTTTGTGGAGAATGCCTTTAGGCGATGTGAAGATAGACAGCGAACTTGCTGACAAACTAAAACAATGTGATTTAATAGAAGAAGATGAATTTGCGCATTTAAAAGAGCATTCCATTGAGGTTCAGTTGCCTTTCCTTCAGGTCCTTTTCAAGGAATTTTCTTTTGTTCCCGTGTGTGTTATGAACATTGGATATTCAAAAGGGTTTTTTTCTTTTTGCAAAACCATAGGAAAACACGTGGCAGAACTGATCAAAGAAGATGAAAAAATAGGGGTTATAGCAAGCTCTGATTTCTCTCATTTTATCCCTTCTAACGAAGCAGAGGAAATTGACATCAAAGCCATAAAGAAGATAGAAAAGCTCGATACAGAAGGATTTTTTGACTTTATAAGGAAAAACAAGGCTTCTATCTGCGGTTACGGGTCAATCTTAATAACAATGTTCACGGCAAGGTTTCTCGGAATAAAAAAAGCCGGACTGATTCACTATACCAATTCCGGCGAAACAACCCATGATTATTCTTCTGTAGTTGGCTACGCTGCAATAGGATTTAAATAAAAGGATCATGCGCCGATCCTGAAAACAGTTGTCCCGCAATAAGGACATTGTCCCTTTTTTGCAGGCTTTCCGTTTTTAAGGGTAACGGTCTGTTCATTTTTCATAACAACCTTTTTCTTGCATTTCACACAATAAGCTTCTGTCATGTTTTCCCTCCTTAAAAATATTGGTTATTAATTCGTTTTTTTATTTATAAACATTTAATAAAAGAACATGGAATTTCCTTTGAAAACAGTGGAGAGGGTTTTGAAAGAAGCCGGGGCAAAGCGGGTTTCTAAGGACGCTGCAAAAGAGTTCGAAAAATTTATGGAAGATTATGCGTCTGCCTTATGCAAAAAGGCAAAAGAGCTTGCAGAGCTGAGAGGCAAAAAAACAATAAAAGAGAAAGATATACTAACTGCGAAAAACCATGTTAAACAGCCTTAGGCCCTTTAAAATACCCGGATTCCTTGTTTTTGGTATTGGAAAGCGCTTGTTTTTGCGTAAGACTCTTCTCAACTTCATCCTTCCTCATCACATTTTTTATTTCAATTGGCTGAAAGCTTGGTTTAATCCCTTTTGTATCAACGCTTTTCAGTGTTTCAAAAGCCTCAAGAACATTTTGCAGGTCTTTTGCAAATTTTTTCGCTTCCTCTTCAGTTAGATTTATCTTCGCAACCTGTGCAACCTTCAGAACTGTTTTTTCATCAATCATTCCCGTCTCCCTCTACAAGCTTTAATACTTTTTCTTGACGGTTTTCAAGCAAAAGCTCAAAAACCCTTTCAAAGATTTTTTGATCGAGAGCATGTTTTTGAATCTCTTCTCTCAGTATTTTTTCACCCGCTTCCTGAACAGAAAATTTCTGCTCTTCCATGGTTTTTGCTCTGTATATTTCCTCTTTAAATTCAGCTGATATTATTATTATAGCTTTGTTTTCAAATATTGTTTTTAAATCCTGAAAAGAGATATGAGGGTCAGCGTTTTTAATTTTTATCCGAATTACAGGCTTCTTTTCATGGTTTTTAGATAATATTTCTTTCAGACGCTCTTTTATTTTTTCCTTATCAGAACCTGTAAATTCTTCGTAATAAAATTTTCTTTGTTTTTTCAATTCTATAAACTCGGCTTCGCCGGTTTTTGTATCTATTTTCCAGAAGCCTTTTGGATTTATAGATTCTTTTGTTAACTGCGTTGGAATTAAAGAGCCCGGTATTATAAGCGGTTTTCCATCGTAACTCGTTTGCTTTGCTTCATGAATGTGCCCGCAAATATAGAAGTCAAAACCTTTCGGAAGTTCATTTACATCCAGCATATGCTCTGCGTACATAAAAGGCGACACGGACTGGTGAATCATTAAAATATTGTAACAACCCTCTATTGGTTTCGGGTTCCACTCCTTAAGAACAGAACCTGCATACTGGTCCGGGACAGTTGACATGCCATGAACGCAAACCTTTTCGTTTCCATCGGAAAGAATCACAGCGTTGCAGTGAAGATAGACAAGAAACCCTGCTTTTTCCAGCGCTTCTATGGGATTAAGCAGACCCTTTATCCTTCTTTCATGCGTTCCGTGTATCGCTATGACAGGAACTCCTGAGTTCAGAAACAGGTATTTTTTTATATCCTTGTTTATGCCTTCTATGATTTTCGCTTTGCCTTCTACAAGCATGGGCTTTATTAAAAGTTGCATTGCCCTTACAAGGGTTTCTGTTTTTGGAACTTTGCTGTCAAATAAATCACCCGGTATTAAAACAACGTCAGCATCCAGACCTCTCTGAAAACTTTCTTCTACAGACTCAAAACTGTCATTTTCTCTTTCTGTTCCTTGGGCAAATCCAAGATGAGCGTCAGAAATAATTAATATTTTCATGGTTTAATCGAGAATTTCTATTTTGTTTCCCAGAACTGTTCCGGGCAGACCTTTTGAAAACCTTACCCTGAGAGCACCATTGTTTCCGTGTGTGCTTGTGATTTTTCCATGAATTTCCTTTTTCTTTGTTCCCGGACTCACCCATAAAACCCTTTTGCCTATAAACTTTGACGCTGCGGTTTTTGAATCAACGCCTTCAATTTCTATCAATAGCTGGTTTCCTTTCATTGTGTGCCTTCCTCTTCTGTAACTAACGATTCTCGCTTCCATAATCCCACTATTAAGAGAATTGATTTAAATATTTTTATTGTTTATTGGGACGTGTCTAATTAATCACCAACATATACAATAAACTCCCTGAACGTCCATTCTTGCTCCAACATAAATTTTTCCTGCATATTTCTATTATGGCAAAGATCAAAATCCGCGAGGTAGGGCCAAGGGATGGTTTTCAGGATTTGGATGTTGTTATACCCACCGGTCTGAAGGTGGAAGTGATTGACAGATTATCCGAGGCAGGTCTGCCCTATATAGAGGTTGGTTCTTTTGTAAGCGAGCGGCATCCCCTGTACAGAAAGCTTGGTGACACGGCAGAGGTTTACAAGCAAATAACGAAAAAAGATGGGACAAAATACTGTGCTCTTGTGCCGATATCAAAGTATTATCACAATGCGGTTGATGCGGGTTTCAGGGATATTGCTGTTTTTGTTTCAGCGAATGAGGAACATAACATGAAAAATGTGAGAAGAAGCATCGATGAAAGCATACAGGAAATCAATAAAATCAAATCAATGGCACAGAAGAATGATGTTGATGTGAGGCTTTACATAGTGACAGCATTTGGTTACAGAAACCCGGATGATGTTCCGTCAGACCGCTTAAAGAATGTTGTTTCGAGTAGTGTGGAAACTGCAGGTCCCTTTCTGTTTTTATGTGGTGGCTGTGATGTGCCACCCTTGGTCAGGAATGTGTATGAAATCTCCCTTGGCGATACCTTTGGTCTGGCAACACCGGAAGAGATAAGAAAACGCTCCAGATGTGCGGACTTAATAGAGTATGGGAAGCCGGAGATTGCACTGCATTTCCATCAGGGCAATCCGGATGTGTGGAAGTACAATATCACGGTTGCAATAGAGGAATGCGGTATAACCAGATTTGATTCCTCGCTCTGTGGTTTTGGCGGATGCCCGACCGACAAGCATGCAGGCAACATACCCACCGAACAGCTGCTTGATTATCTCGAATTCAATAACCATAATACAGGAGTTGATGTTGACGAGGTTCACAGGATATCGGAGTTTCTGAGAAAGGAGCTGAAGAAACTCGTTTAAATTCATCATTATAAACTCAGTCCGAATTGCAGTTAACGTGCGATTAAGAGAAGTTTTCACGAAGTGAAAATTTAGGAAACCGAAGTGCAACGAGTTTCCTGTTAGTGCCTGTTAAGTTCCCTGAAGGAGCAAGGCCGAAAGCGCAGCGTGGTTCGGGCGTCAGCGAGAAAGTCAGGGCCGCAAGTTCATTCATATCTTTTATTAATTTTCTCAGTTTTCTTTTCGAGTGCCTTCTCAATATCAACATTCATAGCTTTAGCAAGAAGCAGGGTGC
>Ga0164310_10001084_pt1 | contig 15044 bp, 13 predicted proteins | sample GuaBasSedimGuay1_FD_121795 | JGI IMG/M metagenome (GOLD analysis project Ga0164310, IMG submission 121795) | Subseafloor sediment microbial communities from Guaymas Basin, Gulf of California, Mexico - Guay1, Core 4569-9, 0-3 cm | ecosystem: Environmental > Aquatic > Marine > Hydrothermal vents... | reverse complement strand
CACATCAAAGCCCGGCAATTGAAGTCATGGGCAGCGACTGCAAAGTCCACCTTTGTGGAGCGGTCCAGTCGCCGAAGGGCGACCTCACAAGTACTGCAGCGGGTTTAAGCGCCGTGTAGCCTATTGTCGTCGTGGGATGATGGTGACCTTGCGCCGGTTCCCCTCGCCGATGCTCTGAGTGGTCACCCAAGGATGATCGCGCAGTGCCAGGTGGATGACTCGGCGCTCGTGGGGGGGCATAGGATCCAGCACCACCGTGCGGTTGGTACGCACTGCCTGCTCTGCCATACGATGGGCCAGGCGACGGAGCGATTTTTCCCGGCGTGCCTTGAACCCATCTACATCCACCACCAGATGCACCCGACGTGCCATCTCCCGCCCTACAATCAAGCGGGTGATATGCTGCAACGCCGCCAGCGTCTCTCCGCGGTAGCCTACCAGCACGTTGACGCCTGAGCCACGCACATCAAGCACCAGCGGCGGTGCCTTCTCGTCTGGGGCAGGCTCGGCTCGCCGCACGTCAACTCGCGCCTTCTCTATGCCCAGAAGTTCCAGAAGTTCCAGCAGCACTACCCGAGACACTTCGGCTTCATCCTTCTCCTCCACAGCAGGCTCTGCCGGCTCTACAGCGGGTGGAGCAACCGGCTCGGCCGGTGCTGCGGGAGCCGGACGCGGCACGGCCTTCAACTTAGGCGTCAGGCGCACACGGGCCGCTCGCGCCCCCAGTCCGAGCACGCCACGGCTGCCCTCATCCAGCACTTCGATCTCCACCGCGTCCCGATCAACCCCTAGGCGTGCCAGGCCCGCGGCAATCGCTGCCTCCACGTCTGCTCCGGCGGCCTCTATTGCCTGCTCCATTTCTGCCATATGATATGCTCCTGAGTTCAGTGAGTGAAACGTGAAGCGCAATGTATGGGCGGGAGAGTGGGGTGTGGGAACTCACCTGCGAGTTGGACGACGCACTTTCTTATCTTTCCCGGTCTTATCGCTCCGATTCTGTTGGATGAGATAGAACTGGGCAATTCCAATCAGGTTGGAAATGATGAAATAGATGGAGAGTCCCGTCGCGTACTGAAGGGCAATGAGGCCGAACATCAACGGCATCATGATCTGCATCTGCTGGCTCATCATTGCCGTCTGCGATTGGTCGCCACTGGGGGCAGGCGGGGAGAGAAGTTTCTGTTGCAGCCAGGTGGTGGCGAAGACCAGAAGCGGCAAAGCGTAGGACCACCAATGGGCTATATTGGGAGGCTGACCCAGGTCCATCCCCAGGAACGTGCTCTGCAGTGGCACAAGTCCCACAACGCCGGGCAGCCACTTGTAGATGTGCTGGGAGAATTGAAACAGTTGCAAGGGTGTCGTAGGCACGCAGTACATAATCGCCTGGTAGAGACCGATCATAATCGGCAGTTGAATCAGCAGCGGCAGGCATCCCCCCATAGGGTTAATGCCTGCCTCTTTCCACAACTTCATCTGCTCCTGCGCCAGTCGCTCTTTATCCTTGCCGTACTTCTTCTGCAACTTCTCGATCTGCGGCTGAAGTTCCTGCATCCTGCGCGCCGACCGCTGCTGCCCCAGCGTCAACGGCAGAATCAACAAGCGAATCAAGGTGGTCAACACAGCAAGGGCTGCGACGGTCTGATGCCCCAGGAAGTTATACAGGAGTAACATCAGGTTGGCTAATGGATAAGCGATAAAATCGAACACGGCCCGTCCTTCCTATTCTCGTTGGGTATGGCTAAAATCGGTGGGACGTCCGGCTTCAGCCGGAAAATCCCCGCTGAAGCGGGGCCCCCGATCGGTGGGACGTCCGGCTTCAGCCGGAAAATCCCCGCTGAAGCAGGGCCTCCGGCCTTTTCTCCCCACGAATTTTAGCCAGACTCATTTTTGTTCCTCAACCACAGGCGGGTGGACCCACACCTCACGCCCATTATCCACATATAGCGCCCGTATACGATGAGGCCCGTAGATCAGCATTTCATACACCACCGACCCATCCACCACCGGCGTCGAAAGTACCTGCCCTTCACTCTCTCCCAGCCACAGCACTAAACCATCGGCGGTGTTCAGCGCATACAGGGTGCCGTTCTGACTGCCGACGAATAACTTGCTCCCATCCTCGGCCAGCGCCGGCCCTGCCCGCACAGGTGCGCCAAGGTCATGATGCCAGATCTGCTCGCCGCTCTCGGCGTCTACAGCGTAGACATTGCCACTCACATCGGTGGCATAGACGGTATCGTCGTAGATAACCGGACTGCCCCAGAACCAATTTTCACCTTTGAAGTGCCAGCGTTCGGTCCCAGTGTGCGCGTCTATGGCATAGAGCCGATCGTCGAAAGCGCCGATGTAGAGTGTGTCATCACGCAACGCGGGTGTGGCAGCGAAGGCCCCCTCAGCATGGAATTTCCAGCGCACCTCACCAGTGGACAGATCCAGTGCGTAGAGATAGCGATCCATTGAGCCGATGTAGACTATGTCCGAGACGATGAGGGGAGTGGCCCACACGCGGTGCCCAGTTTTGAAAATCCACCTGGGCTCACCGCTCTCCACATCCAGCGCGTAGATGTTGCCATCGCTGTTGCCAATGACGAAGAGGCCGCCGCTTATGGCCCCGCCTTCGACGTATTGACCGGCAGCGTCTTCGAAATGCCACAACTCGCTGCCGGTCTCAACATCCAGTGCCCAAACGATATTCCTAGGTTGGCTGAAGAAACCGCCACCGGGTACGTACGAGGCCACAATCACGTGTCCCTCGCCCACTGCCGGGGTAACGTAGAAGGCCCCGCGTCCGTCTTTCTTCGGGTCCTCCGGAAAAGCCCACCGAGGCTCACCGTCTGCTGCGTTCAACGCCACGACTTGCTCCAGGTCGGCTGCGTATAACCTCTCGTCCACGACGGTCAGCCCCGTCCAACTCGAGGCCCGTACACCTCCGGTACAGCCACTCACGCTTAGGATTACCGCCGCCAACATCGCCAAGGCGATGGGCCGGCGCCATGTCCGGGATTGATTCAATTACTTATCCTCCTCCAGATTTGGAACGGGATCATACCCCCCTGGGTTGAAAGGGTGGCAGCGGGCGACTCGCTTGACGGCCAGCCAGGTACCGCGCCAGACTCCATAGCGGGCGATGGCTTCATAGCCGTACTGGGAACAGGAAGGGACAAAACGGCATGTGGGAGGGAGCACGCGCGAGAGGGTCATCTGATAGAGGCGAATCATACCTAAGAGGACAGCCTTCATCCTTTTCTCCAGTATGGGCTCATTGGTTGGGCCTCAATCAAGTCTCAAGTCTCAGGTCTCAAGTCTCAAATTTCGGGTTTCAGGTCTCAGGTTCGTCTAGCCTGAGACTTGAAACGCGCCGCAACCTGAAACCCTCTACATACTCAATCCGGCCCGTTTCAACAGCGCAGCCAACGCCTTCTCGACCTGTGGCTCTTTCACCTCGAGAATTCTTGGCCGTGCGATCAACATCACATCCCACCCGGCCCCGAACTGGGGGTAGAGGCGACGCGCTGCTTCGCGCAGGAGTCGCTTGGCCCGGTTGCGGGCCACTGCTTTCCCCACACTCCGGCTGGCGGTAACCCCCACGCGGGTGAAGTCGAGGCCGTTGGGCCGTGCGACCAACACCAGCAAAGGGTGGGGCCACGATTGCCCTTCCTCATACACTCGTCGCACATCGTTCGTGTGTCGCAATCGAATGCGTCGTTCCATCCGCCACCGGTGAACCACGTCGGGCCGCTAGGCTCGGCGTCGTGGCCGCTGCGCACTTTCCTTCCAGTTCAATTTCTTGGCCCACTCTCTACGCACAGTCAATCGCCGCCGGCCTTTCTGCCGCCGCGCCTTGAGCACCCGCCTTCCACCCGGTGTGGCCATACGGGCCCTGAAACCATGTGCGCGCATACGCTTGCGCTTTTTGGGTTGATACGTTCGCTTCGGCATCCTTCCTCCATTGATTAGCCAATGTCAACAGCCGCGCCATTATACCCCAAGCAGCACAAGCGGTCAAATCGGCGAGGGCTCTCCGGGAATTGCCGTGGTGGGCGGTCGGGTCGGAGAAGTGGCTCAGTGTTGGAGCGAAGAGATAACGGCGACGATGAGCGGGGCCACGAGGAGCGCGGGGAGGAGATTGCCAGCCCGGATTTGTTTGATCTCCAACAGGCCCAGCCCCAATGCCAGCATCAGCACGCCCCCGGTGGCCGTCATCTCGGTGATCATCGGGTCGGCGAGCACTGCGCTGGCCCACCCAGCCCCCAGCGTCAGCGCGCCCTGGTAGAGCAGCACAGTGAGGGCCGCAGAGATCACGCCCGGCCCCAGCGTGGACGCGAAGGCCAGCGAGGCGAATCCATCCAGCGTCGCTTTGACCGCCAGCAGGGTGTAGTCACCGATCAGGCCGTCCTGGATGGAGCCCAGGATGGTCATCGGGCCGACGCAGAAGACCAGGCTGGCCGTGAGGAAGGCACGGCTGAAGCGGGATGCGGCAGGCCGTGGCAGGTCGGCGGTGGAGGGGTTGCCGAGCCCGGTGGTCCTGTCCTCCAGCCAGCGTCCCGCCTGGTTGAGCCGGTCCTCGATGCGCAGCAACTCCCCCGCGATGCCCCCCAGGAGCAGGCTCCCCAAGACAATGAGGATGTTGTCGGTTTTGAGGGCCAGTTGGACGCCGATGACGAGGGTCAGCAGGCCCAGGCCGTGCATAATCGTCTCGCGCACTCTCTCCGGCAGGCGGGCGCCCAGCAGCGTGCCCAGCGTCCCACCCACCAGGACGGTGATGACGTTGATGATGGTGCCTCTGCCGATCACAGCCCCTCCTTCACTCCAATGCCGGACACTGGCGATTTTGCTCGTAGTAACGACTTCAGTCGTTCAAAGCCGGGTCAGAGCGACTGAACCAGGTCGGCCAAGACGGCGCGCAGGGCCTCACCGTTGCCGTGGATGTCGGCCAGGACGGCAAGGTTCATAGCACACCTCATAAGATTTGACTTGAGTTAATCCACCTCCCCAGTGGAGTCCATGCTCTCCTTCCCCAAAACCTCCCGTATGCGAGCCGCCATCCGTCGCGCCCGTTCCGGAGCGTCGCCTACGTAAGCGGAAGCGTCGAGTAACTCGCGCACGCGCTCGGCGGGCAGGTAGCGCAGCACCTCCGGGTCGGCGGCCAGGCGCTCGGCCAGCGGGTTGGCTCCTCCCTGCTGGACGGCCTCCCAGGCGGCCATCGCGTGCCCGCGAATCAGTTCGTGCATCGCCTGACGGTCGGCATCGGCCCGCGCCAGTTCCATCAACAGGCGCTCGCTGGCGGCGAAAGTGCCGTAGGTGGCCAGGTTGCGGGCCACGGCCGCGTCGTTGATGCGCAACCCCCGCAGGATACGGTGAGCGCGGCGCAGGAGTTCATCGCTCGCCAGGAATGCTCCGGGCAGCACCAAGCGGCGGTTGGCCGAATCATCCAGCGTGCGCTCCAGCAGGGAGTGAGCGGCGTTGTCCCAGGCCACGCGGGCCAGCACGGCGACATATCGCGCCAGGCTGTTCATGTTCTCCGCGTTGATCGGGTTGCGCTTGAAGGGCATCGCCGACGAGCCCACCTGCCGTTTCCCAAACGGCTCGCTCCACTCGCCGACGGGCGGCGATTGGAGCAGCCGCAGGTCGAAGGCGAAGCGGTAGAGGGAGGCCGCCAGCCCCGCCAGCGCCGCCAGCACGCGGTAGTCCTGCTGGCGCGAGTAGACCTGCGTGGCGACGGGGAAGGCTTCCAGCCCCAGTTCCGCCATCACGCGGGCCTCCAGTTCGGCGGGGCTCACGGGCGTGCCGGCCAACAGTTGGGCATAGGAGGCACCGGTGCCCACCGCCCCTTTGATCCCCTTGCCCCGGAGACGAGCCCGCACGCGCCGCAGTTCGACGTAATCCTCCAGCAGGTCCTGGCCATAGGTCGCCAGCCGGTAGCCGACGGTGGTGGGCTCGGCGGGCTGGAGGTGGGTGAAGCCCATGCAGACCTGGTCGGCGCGGGCCTCGCTGAGATCGGCCAGGGCCGAAAGGAGCGCGCCTAGCCGCGCAAGCAGCAGGTCGAGCGCTTCGCGGATGCGCAGCGCGTCGGCGTTGTCCTGCACGTCGGCGCTGGTGGCTCCCAGGTGAAGCACCGCTCCCCCGACCGGGCACTGTTCGGCGAAGGTGCGCAGTTCGGCCATCAGGTCGTGGCGGATTTCGGCCTCGATCTCGGCGGCGCGGACCAGGTCCACATCCCCCTCGTGCGCGCGCAGTTCGGCCAACTGTTCGGCGGTGACCAGGCCGGCCTGGTGTTGGGCGGCGGCCAGTGCGACCCACACGCGACGCCAGAGTCGGCGCTTGTGCTCCTCCGACCACAGGTGGCGCATCTCCTCGGAGCCGTAGCGCCAGGTGAGAGGGGAGAGGTATGTTTCGTGGGTGAATTGGGTTTCAGGTTTCATTTATCCGCGCCACGTCCACTGCCTGGGGGCCTCTCCTGGTCTGCTCGACGAGGTAGGTCACCCGTGTGCCGTCGGGAAAGTCCGGTGTCTCCCCCGGCGCGATGCCAGTACGATGGAAGAAGATCTCATTCCCACTGCGCTGGATGATGAAGCCGTACCCTCTCTCCACGTCGTACCACTTGATGATCCCTTCATGGGGACCAGGAGCGCGTTCGGCCTTCTTCTGGCAATCCGGGCACAGAGTGGGGAGGGTTATCTCAAACCCCAGTTCGGATAACCGCCGTTGCTCCTCGACGGTGAATATAAATTGCTTTCCGCACTTCTCACACGTGGCCCAGGTGTCACGATAGGGCATTGAAGAACCTCCTACGAAATGGGATGGGGCACAGGGCACAGGACGTTGTACACCCGGTCCCCCTTGCGCAGAGCGATGATTCTCCGTCCCTGGGTGGGCCGGCCCATCCGAGGCGCAGAGCGGGCGCGGACGGTCTTGGCCGCCCCTTTCTCCGTGACCAGCACGACCGGGGTACTGGCCTGCACCACGCAGGCTCCCGCCAGGCCCACCCCAGGCGCGGCGAAGCGGGCGGTGATCACCCCCTGCCCGTAGCGACTCTGGGTGGGGTACTCGCTCAGCGGGGTGCGCTTGGCCCGCCCGTCCTCCGCCACCACCAGCAGGTCGGAGCGGGGGCGGACCACCGCCAGCGCCACGACGCGATCCTCAGCATCGGTCATTTTCACGCCCATTACCCCGCCGGCGGGCAGCCCCATCGGCCGCACCTCTTGCTCCCGGAAACGAATAGCCCGGCCGGCAGAGGTAACCAAGAGCACTTCATCCTCGCTCATCGTCACTGCCGCCCAACCAAGTGTGTCTCCATGCTCTATCCCGATGACGAGGAACGGTTCGCTGCTCACGCCGGGCAGATCGGCCAGCGCCACCCGTTTGACGACGCCCTGCCGCGTGGCGAGAAACAGGTACCCCTCGGAGAGCGAAGGAGGGAGGACCAGCGCGGCCACGAGGGTATCGCGGCGCGTGAGGGGCGTCAGGTCGGCGTAGTGCGTGCCTACACCCTCCCACGCCACTCCCTCCGGCAATTGGTGGATGGGAAAGGCGGCGGTTTGACCATCGGCGGCGAAGAGGTAGAGCGTATCGCGGGTGGAGGCGGTCAGCAGGGCAAGCGGCGCGTCTTTAGGCCGGGAGGGCACACGGGGAGGAGCGCCCTCGTCCGGTATGCGGGCCACCAGCCCACGCCGGCTCACGGCCACCCACACCGGCTCATCGGGGATCAGGTCGGCGGCGGTGAGTTGCACCTTGCCCACGTCCAGCACCTGCGTGCGGCGGGCATCGGCGTAGCGCGTTCTGACAGCCGCGAGTTCATCGCGCACGACATCCCGGATCCTCTTGGGGCTCTTGAGCAACGCTTGCAGGTGCTTGATGAGGCGCTGCTTCTCCTTGTACTCATCCTGGATCTTGCGCCGCTCCAGCGCGGCCAACCGTTTGAGCGGCATATCGAGGATCGCCTGGGCCTGGGCCTGGCTGAGTTTGAACTTGCGGCGCAGGTTGGTGCGTGCGCTGTCGGTGGTGCGCGAGCGACGGATGGTCTCGATCACCTCGTCCAGATGGTCGAGCGCAGTGAGCAACCCCTCCAGGATGTGGGCGCGCTCCCTGGCGCGGGCCAGTTCGTACTGGCTGCGGCGTCTGACGATGACCTGCCGGTGCTCCAGATAGGTCAGCAGCGCCTTTTTGAGCGTCAACAGACGCGGCTCGCCGTTCACCAGCGCCAGCATGATGAGACTGAAGGTGGACTCCATCGGGGTGAGCCGGAAGAGTTCGGCGAGCACCTGCTGCGGCTCGACGGTGCGGGTCAGTTCGATCACCAGCCGGCAGCCGTGCCGGTCCGATTCGTCCCGCAGGTCGGTGATGCCCTCGATGCGGCCATCGCGCACCAACTGGGCGATGCGCTCGATGAGGTTGCTCTTGTTGACCTGGTAGGGCAGTTCGGTGACGACGATGCGGTGGCGGGAGCGGGTCATCTCCTCGACGTGGGCACGTGCACGCACGGTGATCTTGCCCCGGCCCTGCCCGTAGGCGTGGGCGATGACGTCCTCGCCGCCTTCCTCCATCCGCCGGTAGATCACGCCGCCGGTGGGGAAATCCGGCCCCTTAATGTGCCGCATCAGGTCTTCGACGGTGACGTCGTCCAACTTGCGCCAGTGGTCGAGCATATAGATCAGCGCGTCGCACACCTCGCCCAGGTTGTGGGGGGGGATGGAGGTGGCCATGCCGACGGCGATGCCGGAGGAGCCGTTGACCAGCAGGTTGGGGATGGCGGCGGGGAGGACGGTGGGCTCCTGAAGGGTGTCGTCGAAGTTGGGAGCGAAGTCCACCGTCTCTTTGTCCAGGTCGGCCAGCATTTCGGTAGCGATGGGAGCCAGGCGGGCCTCGGTGTAGCGCATCGCGGCCGGGCGGTCCCCGTCCACCGAGCCGAAGTTCCCCTGCCCGTCCACCAACGGGTAGCGCAGGCTGAAATCCTGGGCCATACGGGCCATCGCCTCGTAGACGGCGGCGTCGCCGTGGGGGTGGTACTTGCCCAGCACCTCGCCGACGATGCGGGCCGATTTCTTGTAGGGCGTGTCGGGCCGCAGGCCCATATCGTGCATCGCGTAGAGGATGCGGCGCTGGACCGGCTTGAGGCCGTCACGGGCGTCGGGCAGGGCACGCGAGACGATGACGCTCATGGCGTAGTCCAGGTACGCCACCTGCATTTCGGTATCAATGTCCACTTGACGGACGGTTCCGATTTCCATCAACGAATCTCCAGTACGTGGTGTATGGTAGCGCGAAAAGAGACCACGAAAGACGCGAAAAGAGACCACGAAAGGCGCGAAAAGAGACGAAAAGCACGAAAGGCTTTCGCGGCTTCCGCGTCCTTTCGCGCCCTTCCGTGTTCTTTCGCGATTTTCGTGATTCAAACGCCCCCATACGCATCGCACACCAGGGGCGCAGGACGCAACCCTACGATACTACTATACGCCAAGCAGGGATTTCTGTCAATTGCGGGTTGCGAATTACGGGATAGCGGGGTAGAATGGACGCGGTGGAGCAAGGGAGCAAAATATGATTGAGGAACTGGAACGAGTGTACGAGGCGGCGCTGGAGGCCATCCGGCGTGGAGAGCCGGCGGCGGTGGCGACGGTGATCGAGGCGCGCGGTTCGACGCCCCGCGAGGCCGGGGCCAAGATGCTGGTCTATGCCGACGGTCGGACGGTGGGCACCGTCGGTGGGGGGCCGCCGGAGGCGTGGGTGATCGAGGAGGCACGGGCGGCGCTGGTCGAAGGGCAGCCACGAGTGTTGCAGTATCAGCCGGTGGGCCAGGAGGGCCGTGCTATAGACGCCTGCGGGGAAAATATGCGCTTCCTCATCGAGGTGCTCCTGCCCCGACCCACGCTTTTGATTATCGGCGCGGGGCACATCGGGCAGGCGGTGGCGGAATTGGGGGCCTTCCTGGGCTACCGCATCGCCGTGCTGGACGAGCGGGCGGAGATGGTCACACCTGAGCGTTTTCCCCAGGCGGATGTGCTTCTCGCCGGCCCACTGGACGAGCAGTTGCGGAACTTTCCACTCACGGAGCAGACCTACGCCGCGCTGGTGACGCCGCACCATTCGCGGGACGAGAAGGCGCTGGCGGTGCTGGCCGAGCAGCCCGTGGCCTACGTCGGGCTGATCGGTAGCCGCCGCCGCACCCAGGCGACCTTTAAGCGCGCGCGGGCGATGGGCGTGCCGGACGAGTTCCTGGCCCGCGTGCACACGCCCATCGGACTCGACATCGGGGCGGAGACGCCGAGGGAGATCGCGCTGAGCATCGTGGCGGAGGTCTTGGCGGTGCAACGGGGCAAGCCCCCCGGAAGAATGGAGCGTCAATGACCCATCAGAGTGCCGCAGAGACATTCCCGTTAGGCCAAAGGAAGGTGCGCCGTAGTTTCGCCCTGGGCGTGTTGAACGGCGCGCTCTTTCAGTTCAGCCGGGCACTGGTTGATCCGGCGCTGGTGCTGACCTGGTTCGTCAGTGAACTCACCCAATCGAGTTTTCTGATCGGGCTGGTGGTGCCGTTGACCAAGGGGGGCTGGTTCCTGCCTCAGATGTTCGTCTCCGGCTATCTGCAACGCCGCCCGCGTAAACTGCCCTTCTACGTCGCGACGGGGGCGGTGCGCCTCGCCTGCTGGGCGATGCTGGCCGGTCTGACCTGGCTCGTGAGTGACCGGGACACATTGCTGGTCGCTTTCTTCGTCCTCTACTCGTTGGTGCAGGTGACCGCCGGGCTGGCGGGGATTCCCTTCTTCGATGTGGTCGCCAAGACCATTCCGGCGACGCGGCGGGGGAGTTTATTCGCCTGGCGGCAGTTGCTCGGCGGGTTGTTGTCCATTGCAGCCGGCTGGATTGTGAAGCAGGCGTTGAACGGCGGGCTGGGGCTTCCATTCCCACGCGGATACGCTTTCCTGCTGACTGTGTCCACGGGTGTAATCGCGCTCGCGCTGATCTCATTTGCTCTGATCCCGGAGCCGAAAGGAGCGGTGGTGGAGGAGCGCGTCCGGCTGGGGAGACAGATACGACGGGCCTGGAGCCTGGCCAACCATGACATATCGTTTCGCCTTTACCTCGCTGCCCGCGTAGCACTCCTGTTCGGGGGTATTGCCGTTCCCTTCTACACCGTCCTCGCCAAGGAAGTGCTGGGCGCAGGTGTGGAGATGGTCGGCGTCTATCTGATCGCGACGCAGACGGCGGCGCTGGCGACGAATCTGCTCTGGGGTCGGCTGAGTGATCGTCACGGCAACCGATTGGTCCTGCGCCTGACCACGGCGGGCAAAATAGTTACGACCGCGTTGGCATTGGGGCTGAGCGTGCTCGTCCGCAGTGCCGGGCTTGGCGGGTGGTGGTTGCCATACCTGATGGTGCCGGTCTTCGCGCTTGAGGGCGCGCTTCGGCCAGCGGGTATAATCGGCGGCAGCAATCTGTTGCTGGAGATTGCCCCGCCGGTCGAGCGCCCCGTCTATCTGGGCTTCGCCAACACGGTGCTGGGACTGACGCTCCTGGCGACGAGTACAGGAGGATTGATCGTGGGCCATCTCGGATTTGAGGGCTTGTTCGCACTGGCGCTCGTCTGCCACAGCCTGGCCTTCGTGTTCAGCACGCGGCTGCGAGAGCCTAGAAAGGATTAGTCTCGCTTTGAGGGTTCAAATGACGATCCACAAGCCTGCAGCACTGTACATGCACATCCCCTTCTGCCGCTCACGCTGCGCCTACTGCGATTTCAACACCTACGCCGGGCTGGAGGAACTGATACCGGCTTACGTGACGGCGGTGTGTCGGGAGATCGAGGTCGCCGGCGAGCGGTGGGGACGCCTGACCGTGCCGACGATCTACTTCGGCGGTGGCACCCCTTCGCTCTTGCCGCTTGATCTGGTGAGAGAATTGTTTCAGGTTGCGCGTTCCAGGTTTTACGTTTCAGATGATGCCGAAATCACCTTGGAGGCCAACCCGGGCACGGTGACGGCGGGGTACCTGCGTGGCCTGCGGTCGCTGGGCGTGAACCGGCTCAGCCTGGGGGTGCAATCGGCCCACGATGACGAACTCCGCCTCCTGGGCCGCATCCACACCTGGGCGGAGGCGGTCGAGGCGGTGGAGTGGGCGCGGGAGGCAGGCTTCGCCAACCTCAACCTCGATCTCATCTTCGGCCTGCCGGCCCAGACGTTGGCTCGCTGGCACCAGACGCTGGAGGCGGCGCTAAGACTCTCGCCGGAGCATCTGTCGCTGTACTGCCTGAGCGTCGAGGAGGGGACACCGCTGGAGAGGCGCATTGCGAGCGGTGCACTGCCCGCCGCCGACGAGGACCTGGCAGCGGAGATGTACGAACTGGCGGAGGAGATGCTGGCGGAGGCGGGGTACTTTCACTACGAGATCTCCAACTGGGCGAAAGCAAATCCTAAATCCCAAATCCCAAACTACAAACCCCAAAAGTGGTGGCCTGAACCTGAAACCCGGAGCCTGAAGCACGAAACGTTGAGCGAGGAGGTCAGCCCCTACGTATGCCGTCACAACCTGACCTACTGGCGCAACGAGCCGTGGTTGGGGGTGGGGGCAGGGGCGCACTCCTGGCTGGGCGGACGCCGCTGGGCCAACGTGCGCCATCCACGGGAGTACATCGCGGCCTGTGGGACAAGTTGCCAACTTGTCCCACACCAAGAGGTGGAGGAGATTGACCGGCGGAAGGAGATGGGGGAGACGATGATGTTGGGATTGCGGCTGGCGGAGGGAGTGCGCGACACCCGCTTTCAGGCACGATTTGGCCGGGGGTTGGAGCAAGTGTTTGGCGCTGAACTGGCGGAGTTGCAGGACCTGGGTCTGCTGGAGTGGAACGGGCGGGTGACCAGGCTGACGGCGCGAGGTCGGCTGGTGGGCAACTACGTGTTCGCGCATTTCGTGTGACCAGGGTTTGACACATCGCCTCAAGCGTGCTACTATGTTTCAACATATCCACCATATCCGTATGCGAGGAGCCAGATGATGCGTGTACTCTGGACCAGCCCCCATTGCAGGCCGGATTGGCTGGACCGCCTGGGCGAGGAATCGCAGGGTGGACAAAGCGTGGTGATGAACAAACTTCCCCACGCCCTGACCCGCGCCGATCCCGGTATCCGCGTGGACATCTTCACCCGCCTGCAGGATAGTGACCCCCGCGCCGCCACTCCGGTCCGGTCCCTCGACGGCAACCCCCACGTGCGGCTCATCCGCCTCCCCTGCGGCCCCACCGACCGGTACGTCCCCAAGGAGTTCCTCTACGGTGAGCCCATCGCTGAGTTCGTCGAGCACATCCTGGGTTTCGTTGAGCGTGATGGGCTGCACTATGACCTGCTGCACGGCCACTACGCCGACGGCTGGGAGACGGTCACCCTGCTCAAAGCCCGCTGGCTCTACCACCCTCCCACCTTGCTCACCACTCATTCCCTGGGCCGGCGCAAGCGGGCCGATTGCCTGGCCCGGAACGAAGCGCCGGCGGAGGAACTCGACCGCCGCTACAACTTCCCCGCCCGCATCGCCTCCGAAGAACGCTCGCTGGCCACCGCCGACCGCATCCTGCCCCTCTCCACCGTCGAGGCGGAGTTCCTGTATACCTACTACGACGCCGTCCCACCCGGTGACCCGCGTGTGATCGTGGTCCCAAACGGCATTGACTTGGCCGATTTCCCATCCCCTCCACCGGGAACTCGGAGCCGGGTGCGGGACGGTCTGGGCGTGGCCGATTCCGAGTTCCTCTTGCTGGTGCCATCGCGGGTGGACCCCCGCAAAGGACAGGCGAACATCCTGCGGGCATTGGTCGAGGCCCGGCCCGGGCTGATCGGCCGCCCCTTCCGCCTCCTGCTCCTGGCCTGGCCCGATCCGCCCACCGACTATGCCCTCCGGCTGGAGCAGTTCATCGCCGGGCATGATCTGGATGGCTACGTGCTCACCCACCCGCCGGTGCCCCACGAGCGCATGCCCGGCTACTTGGCTGCCGCCGACGGGGTGGCGCTTCCCTCGCAGGAGTATTTCTCCATCGTCATGTTGGAGGCGATGTTGATGGAGCGTCCCCTCATCGCCAGCGTCCACGGCGGCTCGCGTGACGTCATCAGCGATGGGGTCAACGGCTTTCTGGTGGATCACAACGATGTAGCGCAGTTGGCGCAGGCGGTGGTACGGCTGGTGGGGATGGACGAAGCAGCGCGGCAGGCGATGGGTCGCCGGGCACGTCGGACTGTCCTGGAGGGTTACACCTGGGATCGAATCGCCCGCCGCCTGTTGGACATCTATGCGGGGCTGTTGGGCTAGTTTGTGCTACAAAACTCAACGGAGGCCTCGATGAATCGGGGCTTCCCCGGCTGAAGCCGGGCCTCCGATTGCACCTACTCAGCCGTTCCGCCGGATTCGAGATCGGACGCAGATTAACGCATCCATACTGGGTCGTAGTGGACTGGGTCGTAGTGGCGACTTCAGTCGCTCTGACCTCGCTTTGAACGACTGAAGTCGTTACTACGAGCAAAATCGCCACAGTCCTGATTCAAAAATCGGCCTTTGGCGGCGTTCGTCTGCGTCCCAAGGGTGTGTTTCGACGTCCTATCTGAGGCTGGCTGAGTAATCACACGGTGTTTATCGCTGGTGAGCAGCGACCAAGAGGACGTCGGTCTCCTCGGCCTCTTTTTGGGCCCGAGGGTGAATGACGTAACCGAAGAGAACGGGGATGACATTCTCCGGGAGCGCCGGCCTGACCTGCTCCAAGCGTGATAGGAAACGGCGGACATCGTCGCTGTAGATGCGACTTTTCACCTCCCCTACGATGGCCGTCTCCTTACCATTGCGTAACCCCACACCATACAGGTCGAACTCCATCTCCTTGCCTTCCGGTCCCAGGAGGCAGGGATTCAGTTCCTCGCCCAAAGGACCAAGCACCTTGACGTCCAGGTGTCGTTCCAGGTAGCCGGGGAGGACAATACGGGCGATGCCTTCGAGGCCAAAGCCGATGTTCTCAGAGAGGCCGCCTACTTCTTTGCGCAGCGCGTCCACGGCCTGGGTCAGTTCCTGCAGCCCTTTCT
>Ga0164310_10001083_pt1 | contig 15053 bp, 11 predicted proteins | sample GuaBasSedimGuay1_FD_121795 | JGI IMG/M metagenome (GOLD analysis project Ga0164310, IMG submission 121795) | Subseafloor sediment microbial communities from Guaymas Basin, Gulf of California, Mexico - Guay1, Core 4569-9, 0-3 cm | ecosystem: Environmental > Aquatic > Marine > Hydrothermal vents... | reverse complement strand
CAGGGACCTGGGATCGCTTGAAGAGAGTGTAGCCGAAGCTATCATCCAGGCTACCCAGGAGATACTAGAAGGAAAGCACTGGGAGAACTTCGTGGTGGACCGCTTCCAGGCAGGTGCAGGGACATCCACCAATATGAATGTGAACGAGGTAATAACAAACAGGGCCCTTCAGCTCCTTGGGGAAGATATGGGAAGATACGACATAATCTCCCCCAATGACCACGTGAACATGGGCCAGTCCACCAATGACACCTATCCCTCTGCCTCCCAGATGGCAGCCTACAGGCTCAGCGGTGAGCTCCTTAAGGTCCTTCGTGAGCTTATAGACACCCTGGAGAAGAAGGCGGAGGAGCTGAAAGACGTCCTGAAATCGGGAAGGACCCACCTCATGGACGCCATGCCGGTCACCTTGGGGATGGAGCTTAAGGCCTATGCCCTCTCCTTGAGGAGGTGCTCAGGCGAGCTTGAGAGGGCAAGGGAGGGCCTCAAGGAGCTGCCCCTGGGAGGGAATGCCGTAGGAACAGGCGTCAATACCCGAGAGGGCTTCAGGGAGAGGCTCTTTGAGCACTTGAGGGAGATAACCGGAGTAGACTTCAGGCCCAATCCCCTCCCCTTGGAGGGGCTTCAGAGCACGGGGAGGATGCTCTCTTTGGCGGGAGCGGTGAACCACGTTGCAACGGAGCTCGGCAGGATAGCCAGCGATCTGAGACTCCTCTCCTCGGGCCCTACAACAGGGCTTGCGGAGATCACTCTTCCGGCGGTGCAACCCGGCTCGTCCATAATGCCGGGGAAGGTGAACCCCGTTATGGCCGAGTGCCTCAACATGGTCTGCTACCACATCCACGGCCTCTACCAGGGGGTGCTCATGGCCTCCGGGGCGGGTCAGATGGAGCTTAACGTTATGATCCCCATGATCGCCAACGACACACTGGAAATGATCCAGCTTCTGGTAAACTTCCTCCCCGTCTTCCGGGAGAGGGCTATAGAGAGGCTTGAGGCTAACAGGGAGAGGTGCAGGGCTTACCTTGAAAGGAACCCTTCCCTAGCCACCCTCCTGACGCCACACATAGGGTACATGAAGGCGGCGGAGCTCGCCAAGGAGTCCCTTCAGACGGGAAAGCCCGTGAAGGATCTGGCCGTTGAGAAGGGAATATTAAGCAGGGAGGAGGCGGAGAGGATCTTCTCTAGAAGGAACCTCCTGGGGATGAACGGGGACGAACTGGAAAGTGGGCAATGATAAAAGGGGTGCGGGCGGGTTAGGAAAAAACACGTCAAAGGGGATGGGATGCACTCTTTCCTAACCCTGACCCATCCTGTTTCAGCCGACGGCTGAAACAGCATGTCTCTCAATCATATTCCCATATATAAAGTTTTTTGTGTGATTGCGCCTCATTCGCCGCTTTCCCTCTCTTTAAGCTCCCTGTAGGTATCCACCCCCCTCTGCAGGGCTGTGAGGGCGCTGCCCACAAGAAGTATATACATAAGAAGGTCTATCAGTGTGAGGTGAATGTAGGGTAGCTCCCCAGAAGCCCCCCGGGAGAGAAAGGCCACCTGAAGAGGCGGAATGATCATGAGGAGGACCAGCCTCTCCGCCCTTCCCATTATTCCCCTGTAGTTCCTCCCGCAGCCAAGGGCCTGAGCCTGGGTTCCCATGTAACTAACGACGAGCATGAAGATAACAGCAGTCAGGCCCAGCGTTCTGTTAGTGTAAGGAGTGTAAGCCAACCCTCCCACCATGATGATGTCGGCGAGTCTATCTATTACGTGGTCTAAGAAGTCCCCCACCTCAGAGGCTCTTCCTGTGAGCCTGGCCACCTTCCCGTCCAGGGCATCGAAGAGTCCATTTAGCATGACCATGACGGAGCCCGCAACTAGAAGCCAGGGGAGGGGCTCCCCCCCCTCTCCGATAAAGGAGAAAGTGTATCGCGAAGAGAAGTAAAAAAAGAGGGCAGCCAGGACGGCGAAGAGAAGGGAGGCAGCCGACAGCGCATTAGGGCTCACACCTTTAAGCTTCCTGGCGAGCGGCAGGAGGATCGTGTCCGCCTGCTTCCGGTATTTGTTCAGTACCATTCTAGCACCTCCTCAAGGTAGTCTATCCTCCCACCCCGGAGGGGCTCAAGCTCAACCGCCTCCCCCTCCCCCAGCAACCTTATTCTGTATATCCTCTCCACCACCTCCGCCGCCCCGGGAGGGGGGAGAGATGTTGTGTCCACCTCGTAGACTTCAAGCCCCATCTGGAGTGCTTCGGCAGTTATTAAGCCCAAAGCCTCCGCCTCGGCGTTCTCCCGGGCCTTCCTCTCGCCGTAGCCTCTCTTAACAAGCCTTCCGAACAGGACCTTAGGGGAGGTGCGAAGGACCACGCACACCATGGGGCTGAGGTGGTGGGAGAGGTGTCCCTCTACAATAGTACCCTCCTGAAGGAACCCCTCAAGTCTCTCCTTAAGCCTATCGGTGTCCACAATGAGGCTCATACGCTCCTCGTCCCACCCCTCAGCCAAGTTCATCTCCTTGATCAGTGCGTTCAGGTCCACCACTCGGTAGCCCTTTCCCTTGAGAATCTCCCCCACAGTGCTCTTCCCCGTCCCCGGGGTCCCGGTAAGCGCTAAGAGCTTCACAGGTTTGATGTAAGAGAGGGTTCTAAAAAAGCTTAATCCCCACTTAAAATACCCCCCCACCCCGCTCGGTAGAAGCAAAAGTAACAACAAAAGTTATAAATGATGCGCCCCATTAGAGGGCGCTTCAGGTGTTACAATGAGATCAGAGGACTTGGCAGGGAGAGCCCTCCTCCAGATGATACTATTTATCCTCCTCACCCTCCCCGCAACCAACGTTATCATGGGCGGCAACCCCCCCACGGGAGCTGAGGGCACCTTCTCTCTTCGCTCCCCGGGGGCGGATGTAGCCGTGACATCCTTCCTCTCACACTCCGACGGGGGCACATATCCCGAGGGCAGGCAGAACGTGATAATCTCGCTCAAGAACACGGGCAACGAGACCTTCAACACCACTGTTTACGTCTCCCTCACGGTACACACCACCACAGACCCGCTGAACACAACCTACAGCGAGCTAGCAATGGTACCTGCCGGGACCCTCCTCTTCCCAGGCAACGAGACGAGAGCCACCTTCGTCGGGTGGAACGCTACCCCCGGCTGGTACATCCTGAACGTCACCATCCAGTACTCGGACGACAACCTCACCAACAACACCTTGAAGATCACTGTCCATATCGTGGCTAGGGCCTCCATGCTCATAGAGATCAACATAGAGGGCCCCAGGGAGCAGGTCATACCCCCCGGCTCCTCCACCCTTGACCCCGGATTCCTCCCCTTCTCCTTCAGCGTGAGAAACAGGGGCGAGACCCCCATAAATGTGACCTATACCATAACCTCCTCACACGGGTGGCTCATACCCGTAAACCCCATTCAGGGGACCCTTATAAACATCACCCCCGGAACCTCCTCGACGCCCATCTACTTCAACGTAAAGGTCCCCGAGGACGCCCTCACCTCCTCTCTTGACAGGATAAATATAACAGCGGTGAAGGAGGACAACAGCAGCGTGAGGGCGGAGGAGTACGTTCTAGTTTTCACCCAGGAGATATACTCTGTAGAGGTTGTCGCGCCCCCCATGATGGAAGGTGTCCCCGGAGGACCGCCGCTTATATACACCTTCCGAGTGAGGAACACGGGCAACATCCCGGACAAGTATCACCTGACGCTTTTCAATCAGAGCTGGTGGCCCGCATCCCTGCTGGATGGGGAGTACACCTCCACCGTGGCCCCGGGGGAGGAGGTTTACGTGAGGGCGATGATAAGGATACCTCCCCTCATATACGACAGAAGGGTGGAGATGAGGACCTTCTACGGGGCTATAGGCCTTCTCACCCTTAGGGCGGAGAGCCTCTCCTCTGGAGTTCAGAATTCCGCTATAGCGTACACAAGGGTTTCTCTCATATATACGGTGGAGGTTATGGTGAGGCCCGAGGAGGCCTACCTTAACCCCTTGAACACCTCCCAGAGAGTCCTTTTCAACATCTCTGTGAGAGGTGTGGACAACAGAGAGAACCCTACCAGCTCCCCCTACGTGATGATCAACCTCTCGGTTAAGAATGTGAGATTCTATCCCGCATGGATCAGTGGCTGGAACTCCAGTGAGTCCAAGAGGTACTCTGCAGGTCTCTCGGTGGAGTCCCTCTACCTGAAGGGGGGTGAATGGGACAGTTCCATTCACCTCCAGGTCATAGTCCCGGAGAGGCCCTACCACGGGCGTTGCACCGTCAACATAACCGCCACAACCTCAGGGGATGGGGATGATTTCGGGGTTGAGCTACCCTCCTTCGGGGTGGCAACGGTGCACATAAACCAGAGCCGCTCCGTCCTTGTCTTCCCGGAGATTACCGACCGCAGGGACACCAACTCAAACGGCATCCCGGACGGTCAGGAGGCCACTCCTGGGGAGTATCTTGAGGTCTTCTTCAACGTCACCAATACAGGGAACGGGGTTGACTACTTCCGCCTAGAGGTATGGTATGAGGCAGAGAGTGGTGAAGAGTGGGAGGTGATGATAAACGGTACGTCCTCTACACCCTACCTTACCCCGGCTGGTTTCCACCCCTCCGACACGGACTTCTTCTCCCTTGTCTCGGTGCTTGTCAGGCCCCCTCTGGGCCTTGAGGTTGGCTCCTACTGCGACATCTTCCTTAAGGCCTACTCCGGAGCGGACCCCATCGTGGAGAACGTCTCCTCTTTGAGAGTGTACGTGAAGGAAGGGCTCAGCCTCAAGATTGAGCCTCCCGAACTCGAAGCCGTTCTCTATCCAGGGGAGAGAAGAAACTTCAACTTCACCGCTGTGAACATGGGGAACGTGAGGGATGGCTTCATATTTGAGGTCATAAGCAGCGGGACTGAGGGGTGGGTGGTGCAGCTGACACAGACATACCTAGACCTTCTACCCTCCCAGGGTGGGGACCTCACCCTCACCATACTCTGCCCTGAGGATGCCGTAGCAGACAGGGAGTACGTCTTCACCCTGCGGGGCATCTCCGTCACGGACCCGCGGGTGAACGCCTCCTCCACCATCAAGATAACCGTCTTGAGGGTCCTTGACACACAGTTGATCCCCCTGGACATCACCACAAAGAGCATCCTGCCGGGCTCGGGGGTGAGCTTCTCATTCCTTCTCACCAACACAGGGAACTACAACGAGACCTTTGAAGTGGGCCTCATAGGGGTGCCCTCAAACTGGAGCGCCACTTCCACGGTGGGGGGTGCAGGGAGCGTAACCCTCCCACCCCTTGGAACAGCCATTATCCTCATTAACGTAACTGCCCCGGGGATAGAGGAGGCCTCCAGTCTAGCCGACCTCAAGAGGCTCAATATCGTAGCCGGCACAAACATCACCATCTCCCTAAAGATCACCCCGACCTCTACCCCCTCCAAATTCCTCTCCCGGTGTGTGCACTGTATCGTTGAGCAGTTGCACAGGGCAAGGGCCTATGGGCCGTCATCGTCCCTCTACCTCTTCCCGGGGCAGAGGACAGAGGCCACTTTGAGAATCTCCAACCTGGGGAATGGGGTGGACGGCATCTCTCTCATGTTCACAGGAGATGACAGGTACAGAAGATGGGTGGAGGGGGGAGGGGAGGCAATAGAAGTTCAGCCTTTCGGCGAGGTCCTTCTCACAGTTGGAGTGACTCCGCTTCTGGTGGACGTGCCGCGCTACAACGAGGTCATGACCTTAGATGTGGTGCCCGTGACATCCGATGGGCTCCCTCAGACCCCCGGAAAGCTTACGGGCCTTGTTGTCCCCTATTACTACAACGTCACCTCCACAGACGTTGACCTCGGAAGGATGAGCGTGGTCACTCTTTATATAATGAACCTCCCCTCCGTAGGCAGCAATGCCGTGTATGGCGGAGAGCTCCCCAGGATCGTGAACCTCAGGTTGGGCAACGCCTCTGAATACCCAGGATGGACCGTTGCCTTGAGCGCCAGCACCCTGGGCTTCAACCGCATTCTTGAGAAGAAGGACGTTGAGCTCTATGTGACAGCGCCCCGAGAGCTCAGATACTACTCGGGAGTGGCACTTGTCCCCATAACAATAACCTCCTCGGACAATCTCTACTCGGAGAACATCTACATGAACTTCCGGGCGGTTTACGTAGACCTCTTCATCAGCCGCTCCGACATAGTAGTCAAGAGGAGCATAGGGGGAGGGGAGGCAACCGTCTCCTTCAGGATAAGGGCCGAAGGGCTCAAGCCCTCAGGCAGCTTCAGAGTGAACATCTATCTGGATGGAAAGCAGGTTGAGTCACTCCTTTTGGACTCCCTCAACCCCTCTGGGGGCGTTGTAAGCACCGAAGAGGAGATAAAGGTGGAGCTTCCGGAGGTTAAGTGGTATAGGGGGGAGGAGGAGCACACAATAACCTTCCTCATAGACCCTGACGACAGCGTCTACGAGGCGAACCCACTCAATTTCGACCTTGGGGAGGGGAACAATCACATCACCAAGAGCTTCGTCGCCAGATACCCGACCCTCTCCTACCGGGGGGGCGGGGTCCTCATAGTTATATTCCTGTTGGCTTTCCTTAGCATCCTATATCTCATCTACCGTTACGGCCTCACACACATCGCCTTCCATATGATGCTGGGCGCAGCTGTGATCGCACTGGCTGGCTCCATAATGACCATTCCCCTCTCCACTTATTCCGTGGGGAGCTATAACATCGCTGAGTTCATCGTAGCTGTCTCTCTCATAGTGGTCCTGCCCCTGGTCATCTGGATCACAATGGGTTATCACAGGTACTACATGGGGTGGAGGCTCTACCGCGTCTACAGAGAGGAGGAGCCGGAGAAGAGCGACGAGGAGATACTGGACACTTTAGGTCTGGACCATGTTGACAGCAGCAGGGGACTTCTTTACGCCTCCACACTTATCATCTCTCTTCTCGGCCCCCTTATATATCTCATACTGGTATCTGTCCCCGGTATCTTTGAAGTGGGCTCCTCCTACTTCATAAAGAACCTTCTCACCCCCCTCCCCGGGGGGTTGCCCACAATATCCCTTCTCCTGCTCTACCCACTGTTTGGCCTGGGACTGCTACACCTAATCCTGTGGAAGAAGGAGACCCTGCTTGAGGAGATAATCGATGTTAAGAGAAGAATGCAGAAGATGAAGGTGGAGATAGATGAAGAGTTTGAGCCCTACAGGGGGATTTAAAGGGTGAAAGTGATGACAGAGGAAGAGGAAGTGGTGATGGAGGTCTCAGAGGAGATAAACCTAGACGATGCGCTCCTCTACCTGAAGGAGGCGGAGAGGGAGCTGGTGGGAGGCAGTCTTCTGCGCTCAAGTAAGCTCTCAAAGAAGGCCAGAGAGATCCTCCAGCGCGCGGGTGAGCAGCACAGAAGAACGATAAAGAACCTAAGAAAACTGCTTGAGAGGATGATGACTATGCGGGAGGGGGGTTACGACATAAGCCGTGCGGAGGAGCTCTTCGAAGAGGCTGTGAAGTCCGCTTACTCCTTCCGCTACCGCCAGGCCGAAGGAAAGCTCAACGAGGCTTGGGAGGCCCTTCAGAGGGCTGAGTACATACCCTTCCCTCTTTGGGAGAAAGACGTTATGATAAAGAGCATAATCTACTACGAGGACGGGCTTGTATATTACAAGATCCGGGTAGAGAACTACGAGAACTACCCGCTGGGAGAGATCCTCTTGAAGCCCGCTCTCCCCGACTACTTCGACGGTGTGGAGGAGATAAACCTTGGGGAGGTGGGGCCTAAGGAGTATCATGAGGTGGTCTACAGACTGAGACCCCGGGTGGAGGACTGGTCCGTTGGTGTGGACGGCAGGCTTCTTAAGGAGAACGGGGTGATGGTGAAAACTGGGCTATACCTCAAACGGGGAGAGGGGATGTACGAGGTGAAGGTGGAGAACAACTCCGACTCCATCCTGAGGGATGTGGTGGTCTACGCAAATGTACCCCCGGGCCTGAAGACCGATGAGCCGGAGAAGGTAATAAGCTACATCCCCCCCTTCGGCTCCGAGACCGTGGTCTTCGAGATCTCGGCAGCTCCCCCGGAGAGACCCCCCGGGGAGGAGGGGGAGGAGGAGCTTGTGATGGTTCAGGTGGAGGATGAGGGCGAAGAGTTTTCAGAAAGTTTATTAACAGATAACGATGAAGAGGATTTTGAAGTAGAAACTGATGAAGAAGAGTAAAGTGTCAAAAAAGGAGGAGTGAGAGATGAGAAGAACAACTGTGCGCAAGAAGCGAGGCGCCATCGGCATCGGCACTCTGATCATATTTATAGCGCTGATTCTGGTGGCCGCCATAGCCGCTGTGGTGATCATAACCACAGCCGAGGAGCTTGAGAACAAAGGGAGACAATCCAAGGAGACGGCGAAAAAGATGACAGCTTCGGGCATCAGGGTGGACTTCGCCGAAGGAAGGGTGACCAGCGGGGAGATAGACTACGTCTACTTCTACATCTCCCTCTACGGAATGGAGCCCATAGACATGAGGGATGTGGTGCTGCACGTGGTCACTACCCCCCGGGGAGGAACTGCTAGCTCTCAGGACCTGACCTTCAACGAGGGCTCCATCGCCAGCCCATCCACGACCAACTACGGCACCGTGGAGGTCAACGACCCCAACGACGAGTTCCCCTACCTTCTGGGTGAGAGGACCACACTGAAACTTGTCATAGACCTCTCCACAGCGTCCAATCTGAACACGCTGCCGCAGTCCTCATCCATTGAGGTGAGGTTCCTAATATCTGCCGTGGGACACGAGACCTACGACCTCTACTACACACCCTCCTCCTACCCCGCCAATGGAGGCATCGTCACCCTGCTTGCCTCCTGAAGTGGGATGGAGAAGTGACTGCTGGAGGTTGAAGATGGCGAAAAAGAGGGACGGGAAGGCTTCCAGGGGAGGAAAGTACCGCATAGACCTCTCCCCCCCCACAGTAGCAGGAAGCTCGGTGAAGCCCAAGATAACGGCGAAAGAGGAGAGGCCTTCGGCCGGTAGGGCTAGAGAGGACAGCGTGCCGGCACCACCTAGGGGGTATTCATCGATTTCCTCAGAGCTGCTCTATCGTTATGACAAGGAGATCTCAGAGCTAAAACAGGAGAACTCAGACCTTAAGAAAAGGGTAAGGACCATGGAGAGGGAGCTCAAGTCCCTTCGCGACGAATTCGACAGGATCTCGAATCTCATAGAGGATCTAAGCGTGATTAAGAGCGAGATGAAGGACATGGTGGACATTGTGGAGGAGCTCTCGTCCCTCTACGACCTCATATCCGCCGACATAAATCCATTCATAGAAACAAGGCCCCTGAAGGATAGAAACGGCGAGCTGAACGGCGCGGACGATGAGGAGCTGGTGGAGGTCCTTGAGGAGGAAGATGAGGAGATCGAGAGGGATGAGCTCATCCTCCAGTGGGTAACCTTCCTCACGAAGAAAGTGGGCAAAGGGGCCCTTCCCAAGGTGATTTCCCACTATCTGAAGCTGGGCTGGATAGATGAGGAACTCTCTGAGAGGGCTCTTCAGATCGCCCAGGGCCTCCCTGGGAAGATGAGGTCAAACCCAGAAAGCAGCGTAAGCTGGCAGATGGACCCGGAGGACCACAGAAAGTCTCTGGAATATATTAAAAGGATCAGAGAGGTAGTGGCATAAGGTGGTGATTTAAACGGGGATGGCCACAACTGCATCATGGCTCATAATCATGGTCGGCCTCGTAACGGGACTGCTCCTGATACAGCATGATGTGGACGTGGCCCTGGACGACCTCAAGGAAACCACCGAGGAGTGGAAGAGGTCCCAGACAATGCTTAAGAACACGGATTTTGAGATATCCTCGGCCTTTTACAACAACACCACCTCAGCCCTTCGGGTCAACATCAAAAACAGCGGTTCGGAGGTTATCCCAATCGCCGAGGTTGTCCTTCTTGTAGATGGGGTTGTCACATCCTTCAACGTGAGCGGGGGGTCAAGCAGCTCCTACATATACCCCGGGGAGAGCGTGACCCTCATCTCCACTCTGAGCGGCGCTCCCTCAAGAGTGAGGGTGGTGGTGAGCTGGGGGGTGGCAAGAACAATAAATAATATAAGGTACGGTTAAGGAGGCTTATCTATGGCATCCGAAAGCATATCACAGCTGATCTGGTTCATAGCAACGGTCCTCATCACAACCTCTGTGGCACTCCTCTTCATAAACATCATAGACGATTATGGGGGCGTCCTCACAGAGAGGGCCAGCAGACTGAGGGGAGAGGTCTCAGCGGACCTTGAAATCATAAACGATCCGATGGCAGTCCCTTACGATAACACCACAGGTAACATCACCTTCTACATCAAGAACACCGGGAGCATACGATTGAGCATCGTAGACCTTGTGGTAGCAGCCAATGGTGTCGCTCGGGGAGGCAGTGAGATATCAACCAGGATCTTGGGCGGCGGGGAGTGGGACCCTGGAAAGGTTCTTGTGACCTCCTTCAACGTCGGAAACCTCACCTGGGGGGTGGACTATCACGGATGGGCACAGACCTCCGGGATAACGGAGGGGGGAAAGCTTGCCGGGACCGCATGGGACACCATCGAGTTTCAGATAGCTTCTTGAGGGATATCATGACAGAGAGATACAGTTCCCACAGGATGGTCCTGTACGACCTTGAAAGAGACGGTCTTCACAGACATCTGGGAGGTGCGATCCCGAAGGGGAGCCTCATGGTGATCTTAGGGGAGGTGGGGTCGGGAAAAAGCGCAGTGCTGGAGAGACTCATCTACGGGATGCTACTTCACAATCACACAATCACCATGGTCTCAACTGAGATGACCACTAAGGAGTTCATTAATCAGATGGACTCCCTCGACTACCCCATCAAGAGGTTCATCCTGACAAGGGCCCTGAGGTATGTGCCGGTGTTTCCCCTCTTCGGTAAAAGCAAACCCCGGGGTGATTTTCTGCGCAGGGTTATGGAAACGGAGGGGCTCTATAAAACGGAGGTCACCGCCTTTGACACATTCTCAGCCCTCGTTAAACACGACATCAACGAGGACACCGCTCTTCAGACCATCTCCTTCTTCAAGAAGATCGTGGGGAGGAACAAGCTGGTGATTCTGACAATAGATCCCAATGATATGAGGGAAGAGCTTCTAGCCCCCTTCAAGAACGTCGCGGACATATTGATCGAGCTGAAAAGAGAGCTTGTGGAAGGGATCATGGAGCACATCATGTACGTGACACGGTTCAGCCATGCACCCGGACCCATAAACACGACGATAGGATTCAGAATAGAGGCCGGGGCGGGCTTCATAGTTGACATCACGCATGTGGCCTGAAGAGGAGGTTAAGATGGCTGAAGACCTGAAAGAGCTCGCCGAACGCCACGAACACCTGGCGGAGTATATAAACCGCTACGTGAAAGAAGGAGGAGAGATGCCAGAGTACCGAGAGGTGCTCACAGAGGAGCTTGTGACCGTCAGAAGGCCCAATATAATCTACCCAGTCGGTGACCCCATATTCATACATGTCCATTACGATGATGCAAAAGGGAAGTTTTACACAGCGGTGGAGCCCTCCCTCACCCCGGAGGAGAGGTCAAAGCTTGAGAGGATAAAGAGAATGATCCTTGAGATGGCCCCTGAGGCCTCGGATTTTGAAACCAAAGAGGAGTTCAAAGAGGTCCTGGAGAAAATGCTGGACAAGGTTACAGTGTTAAGGGAGAGAAGGGGGCTCTTTCCTGTTTTCAATGAAAAAAGGGTGCCAGTGACCCTGCGTGAGAAGAGAAGAATTCTCTACGCTCTTCACAGGGATCTGGTGGAGATGGGGCCTCTGGAGCCTGTCATAAGGGACCCATACTTAGAGGACATCCACGTGGTAGGTCTGAAGCCCGTGGCTGTTGTGCATAAAATTTTCGGATTGGTTCCGACGAACATAAGGTTCACGGACGAAGGGGAGCTGGACAGGTACGTTAGGACCCTGGGAGAGAGAATAGGGAAGCCTGTGACAGAGACCAAACCCATAATCGATGGGGCGCTGCCCGAAGGGTCTAGGGTGAACATAATCTACGGGGAGGAGGTCAGCAAGGAAGGGACCTCCTTCACCATTAGGAAGTTCTTTGAGAAGCCCCCTACAATGCCCCAGTTGGTGAGGTGGGGGACTTTCTCAGCGGAGATGGCTGCGTACTTATGGCTCTGCCTTGAGCACGGAATGTCCGTCTTCGTATGCGGAGAGACGGCCTCCGGAAAGACAACATCGTTGAACGCCATGCTCTCTTTCATAGACTTTCACAAAAAGGTCTACTCCGCCGAGGACACACCTGAGGTTGTGGCGCCCCAGCCCGTATGGCAGAGGCTCGTTACAAGGGAAACAATCTTCGAAGAAGCCAAGGTTGAGCTGTTTGACCTCGTGAAGACCGCCCTGAGATCCAGACCGGATTACGTGATAATAGGCGAGATCAGGGGTAAAGAAGGGGCTGCGGCCTTCCAGGCCATGCAGACGGGCCATGCGGTGCTCTCCACCTTCCACGCCTCCTCCGTCTCGAAGATGATACAGAGGTTCACCGGCGACCCCATAAACGTGCCGGTAAGATTCATAGACAACATGAACGTGGCTATATTCCAGAGGATCGTCTACAAGGGGGGGAGGCTCTTAAGAAGAGTAGCTACTGTGGATGAGATAATAAGATACTCCAAAGAGAAGGGAGGCATATTGACAAGAAGCGTCTTCCGCTGGGACCCAGTGACGGACAAACACTACTTCACCGGGATGTACAATTCCTACATCCTTGAGGGGAAGATCGCACCCATGATGGGGCTAACAAATCCAAAGGATATCTACAAAGAGCTCAGAAAGAGGGCGAGGATAATAAGAAACATGGCGGAGAGGGGAATAGTGGGCTATGATGAGGTGAACAGAATATTCAGGGATTATTATGAAAGGGGATTCGACGGCATACCGGAGGAGCTTCTCTACTAGGAGGTGAGCTGCTGGAGATTCTGCCGGCCTATAAATATATGGACATCTCCTCCGAGGAGTACCTAAAGCATATAATGCTCCCACTCCTCTTCGTAGGCCTGATTCTATCTGCGGTAGTAGGGCTCCTCCTTGCCGGCATAGGGCTTCCCTCCGGCCCTTTCCTCGCCATCTCCCTCACACCGCTCATTTTCTTCACCGTCCTAGGGCTGCTCTATCCAGTAGTGAGATGGGAGAGGAGACGCAAAGATATCGACAACAACATATATCTGTTCGTCACCCACATGGGAGTGCTGGTGCTCTCGGGGATGACGGGCAGGACCATTTTTGAGACGGCGAAGAAAGAGACCGGTTACGGTGAGATTACCAAAATGTTCGGAATTGTAGAGGAGATCTCCAGGAAGTGGAAGATAACTATCCCAGAGGCCTTGAGGATCGTGGCGAAGAGGTCACCCAGTAGAATACTCGCCGACTTCATGGAGAGGATGGCAATAGCCATGGAAGGAAACGAGGACCAGGAGGTCTTCTTCCGCAACGAACAGGAGGCTGTCATGAGCGATTATCAATCACTGTATGAAGCCTCCCTCAAAAAACTGGACATATTCGAAGAGGTTTATATGTCTATGATCACCGTAGCCATCTTTTTGGTGTTCATCCTGAACATAATCTCTCTACTGACCACAGTCCCCCAGTACCTCGTGATCTTCATATCGCTCTTCACCTTCATAATACTTGAGGTCCTTCTTTTAGTATCAATATACACCATGGTGCCCCCGGAGGAGCTCTGGTTGAATCCCTGGAAGGGTAGGGAGAAAAGAGGTGCGAACGCTCCGTGGATCTTCGCAGCCTCCATAAGCCTTATATTGGGCCTTTTCCTCGGGGTTTTCTTTCTCAACATCGATAACCCCTTCATCATAATGGCCATGTCCGTAACCCCCCTTGCGCTTCCAGCCCTTGGATTGCGCAGAGAGGAGGTCCTCATAAGGAGCAGGGAGGAGAACTATGCCCCCTTCTTAAGAACCTTCGGTGCCTCCGCAGAGGCTAGAGGCGTCAATATGCTGGTCATACTGAGAAATCTTCGTAGACACGACTTCGGCCCGCTTTCGGAACATGTGGTAAACCTTTACAAGAGGCTTAAACTCAACATTTCCAGCAAAGAAGCCTGGAGACTCTTTGTGGAGGAGTCTTCCTCATCTCTGATCTCAAAATTCACAGACATGTTCGTTGAAAGCGTCTCGCGAAGCAAGAATCTGAAGGAGATCACGATTCTAATAAGTAAAAATTTCAACATGGTCCTATCGTTACACAGACGGCGGAAACTAGCTGTGGAGTACCTCACCATGCTGATATACGGGGTGACTTTCTTCCTGGTCTTCGCCATGGTCATGGTTCTTAAGATAATAAACGTAATGTCAGAGAGGCTTGAGGCCATTGCCCTTCCCGAAGGTTACGTGGAGGAGGTACAGTCCATCGCTATTTTGAAGAGCACCTCCTTCCTTGCCACGTCCCAGCAGATCATACTTCTTCTGATAGTTCTGGTACATATCCTCGCCGCGGTGGAGATCATAAGGAGGTGTAGCGGAAGCCATCCTTTGACCAGAGTCCTTCACCTGACAGGGCTCTTGTGGGTAGCTGGCATAACCAGTTACGTCGTCTCCTATCTTCTTTCCTTTATCCTGCAATGACAAAAAACGGAAATAGTGGGGAGTACTACGGGTCCTCACCATGAGCAAGGTAACTCTCATCGGTAAATCTCAGGCCCGGATGGGCTACACCTTCCTTTACGCCGGAGACGCCCCGGAGTGTAAAGAGTGCAAACTCTACAGACTATGTCACACTCTAAGAGAGGGATGGACCTACGAGGTGGTCAGGGTCAGGGGAGTCACTCATACCTGCCCCGTACATGAGGATGGAGCCTCCGTTGTTGAAGTGAAAGAGCTCCCCCTCAAACTGGCCATCTCCCGTAAAGAGGCCATAGAGGGAGCGATTATCACTGTGGAGGGGCGTAAATGTACAGAGCCACCTCCACTCCCCCCGGGGGATGATAAGTATCTGGTGTGTTGTAATTCGTATTT
>Ga0164310_10001082_pt1 | contig 15056 bp, 10 predicted proteins | sample GuaBasSedimGuay1_FD_121795 | JGI IMG/M metagenome (GOLD analysis project Ga0164310, IMG submission 121795) | Subseafloor sediment microbial communities from Guaymas Basin, Gulf of California, Mexico - Guay1, Core 4569-9, 0-3 cm | ecosystem: Environmental > Aquatic > Marine > Hydrothermal vents... | reverse complement strand
TTGATTGCTGTTCTGGTAGGGTCTGTGATAGGTGAGCATATATCACAGCGGATTCTCAAGATAGTCGCTGGTATTGGCTTCGTTGCTATCGGAATCTGGGTTTTACTGGGGGCAAGATAGCCAGCCACAAGCATCTTGTATATTCACCCAACTTGACACCTAACACCCCTGTGCTAAAATCAATCTATGAAGAGGTCATTTCATATAATCAACTATGGTTGCCAGATGAACCTCAGAGATGGCGAGATAATCGCTACAATGCTTGAGGATAGAGGGTTAAGCATATCTGATACGCTATCTGAAGCGGATATAATTATTGTAAATACATGTGCGGTGAGGGAGAGGGCTGTTGAACGCGCTCTGGGTAGGATAAAACAACTTGCTGGGATTAAGGCATCCAGACCTGGTGTGATAATTGCAGTTGGGGGATGTATTGCACAGACGGAGTCGGATAGGATTCTGAGAGAAGCACCTTTTGTTGATATTGTCTTTGGAACAAGGAAGATAACCAATCTACCGGATATGATTGAGAAGATATTGACTAATTGCACTGAGAGAGTATTAGATATTGGGGAGGGGGATGTTTATCAAGAAGAATTAGTTGGTTATAGGTTCTCGCCCATATCCGCATTCATATCTGTAATGAGGGGCTGTAACAGGTTCTGTTCATACTGCATAGTCCCCTATGCTAGGGGCAGGGAGGTCTATAGACCGGAGGGGGATATTCTAAAGGAGGCAATTGTTCTCACTGAGAGGGGTTATAAAGAAATAACATTGATAGGTCAGAATGTAAATGCATGGAGGGAGGGTAAGAGGGGTTTTGGAAATCTGCTTGAGAGAGTTGCTGATGAGACGGGTGTATTCTTTCTGAGGTTTATAACCAGTCACCCTGCAAATCTCACCGATGAAATTATTGAACAGTTCTCGGTCAATAAATCCCTTGCACCATCTATTCATCTTCCGCTTCAAGCCGGCTCCGATAGAATCCTTAAACGCATGAAACGTGGTTATACAATAGATTATTATAAAGGGCTGATTGATAGGTTGAGGAAGGTATGCCCTCATATCACAATCACCACCGATATTATGGTGGGCTTCCCCGGCGAGGAGGAGGAGGACTTTGAGTTGACGCTACGAGCGGTTGAGGAGATTGGTTTTGATGGTGCTTATACATTTAAGTATTCACCGAGGGTATTGACAGATGCATCAAGGATGCCAGAACAGGTTCCTGAGGAGGTACGACTTGAGCGCCTGAGGCGATTGATTGAGAAGGTCCAGGAGGTAGGGCTTGAGAGAAATAAGATGCGTGTCGGAACACTATGTAAAGCACTGATTGAAGGGAATGCGAAGAGGGGTGGCTTGAAAGGGCGCCTTGGTTCAAATCAAGTAATTGTGCTCGCAGGCGATGCTAAAGTAGGTGATATTGTGGAGGTGAGAGTAAAAGAGGCGTCATACTGGACGCTAAAGGGTGAGATTGTGAAAGGTTCTTAATCTGGTTGTTTCATGGCAGAAAATGAATCAGATAGAAACGACCTAACCCCTGTAATGAAGCAGTACTATCGCCTTAAGGCGAGGCATAGGGGTGAGATACTCTTTTTCAGGATGGGTGACTTCTATGAGACCTTTGGGGACGATGCAAAGACGGCAGCTAGGGTTCTCGGCATTTCTCTGACGACCAGGGATAAGCGCTCCGACAACCCGATACCAATGGCAGGCGTTCCCTATCATTCAGTGGAGGAATACATAACGAAGTTGCTTGAGGCGGGCTATAGAGTGGCGATTGCCGAGCAGATGGAACCACCCTCCCCACGAAAAAAGCTGGTGAGGCGGGAGGTAGTAAGGGTGATTACACCGGGGACGGTGATTGAGGAGGGTAGTTTAAGACCCGAGAAGAACAACTATCTTATATCTGTCTTCGGTGAGCCAGAGAATATTGCATTGGCGGTCGCTGATGTATCTACCGGTGAACTGTATGTTTCGCTGTATAAGGGCTCGGAGGCGATGGAAGCACTGAGGTCTGAGTTAGCACGCCTTTCACCATCTGAGATAATACTGCCTGATGGTTTTGATGAGAATATGGTTAAGGATACGGATGCGGCGATAACATTTATGGGGAGCGAGGAATACTTCATAGACCGGGCATATAACAATCTTATTTACTCTCTGGGTGTTACCGCCCTTGATGGGTTTGGTATTGAGAGAGAAGAGGAAGCAATTAAGGCACTGGGAGTTCTTTTCGCCTATCTCAAGAAGACCTATAAGGGTAATATTACCCATATTAAAGATTTAAGGGTTTACCGTCAGACCGATTATATGATGCTTGATGCAGAGACGATAAACCATCTGGAACTGGTAGAGCCGGCGAGGTTGTCAGATGGTTCTGCGACCCTGTTCAGCGTTCTGGACCACACATCCACACCTATGGGAAAACGCCTTCTCAGAAAATGGATTCTCTCACCCTTGCTTGATAAAGACAGCATAGATGAGCGACTGTCAGGAGTTGAGGAATTAGTAAATGATAGAATGAAGATTGACAGTTTGAAGAGATTGTTAGAGGGGATATATGACCTTGAGAGAATAAACTCAAGGATATGCCTTGGCACCGCAAGACCTGGGGACCTCGTATGTTTAGCACAATCAATACTATTACTCCCTGATATTGCATCAATTTTGTCTGGATGTAAGTCAGGTATTCTGAGTAAGTCATCGGATGATTTAATGGGTCTTGATGAAGTGGCGAAACTGATTGAGAGTGCTCTGGTTGATGACCCCCCTAGGGTGATTACAGATGGTGGTCTAATTAGGGAGGGTTACTCAGAAGAACTGGATAGGTTGAAGGCGTCAATCTCTGATTCAGTTGAGTGGATTGCATCCCTTGAGAGTAAAGAGAGAAAGAGAACCGGTATTGGCAATCTCAAGGTCGGTTACAATAAGGTATTCGGGTATTACATAGAAGTGAGCCGAGGTCAGATAAAGAATGTCCCGGATGAATATATAAGGAAGCAGACACTGAAGGGTGCAGAGAGATACATAACACCGGAGTTGAAGGAGAGGGAAGCGGAGGTATTGAATGCAGAAGAGAGAATAAAGACGCTGGAATATGAGTTGTTCTGCAGGTTGAGGGATGAGGTAGCTTCGCATTCAGAAGGGATAATAAGGGCTTCAAGGGCTGTTGCCCGGGTAGATGTTATCGCCTCTCTTGCAAGGACTGCTTACCTTCATAGGTATGTAAGACCTATATTTACAGATGACGGCGGAATGGAGATAAGGGACGGAAGGCATTCAGTGGTGGAGCGCTATTACCTGCGGGAGGAGTTCATACCAAATGACACTGTCATAGACCCTGAGGATGCATATCTGCTGATAATAACCGGACCCAATATGTCGGGTAAGTCAACATACTTAAGGCAGGTAGCATTAATTGTGCTGATGGCACAGATAGGTAGTTTCGTGCCTGCATCAAAGGCGGTGTTGCCCATAGTAGATAGAATATTCACCCGAATTGGTGCCTCTGATGAACTGTCGGCGGGGCGAAGCACCTTTTTGGTGGAGATGAATGAGTCCGCGAGAATACTATCTCATGCGACAAAAGACAGTTTGATTCTCCTGGATGAGATTGGTAGAGGCACCAGCACCTATGATGGAATCTCAATTGCATGGGCAATAGGCGAGTATATCCACGACCATATTGGTGCAAAGACCCTCTTCGCCACCCACTACTTTGAACTGGCACTTCTTCCGAAGGTCCTGCCGAGGGCAAAGAACCTGACCGTTGTGGTGAAGGAGGCGGGCGATAAAGTGGTGTTTCTCCGGAAGGTGGTAGAAGGTGTCACTGACAGGAGTTATGGAATCTATGTAGCGCAATTGGCAGGTCTTCCAAAGTCGGTTATAGAGAGAGCAAGGGAGGTGCTGGCTATTCTTGAGGGGGCAAGAGATGGATTTAAGAGCCCACTAATAAAAATGTTAGATAGCAGTGTTCAGTTAGGTCTATTTGTGGGGGATGAAGAGAAACTATTAGAGGAAGTAGATGAGGTTAAGGCGGGTGAGAGAAAGAGGAGGGATAAAATCGCTCTTGAGTTCATTGAGACACTTAAGAACCTGGATTTGAGTAAGATAACTCCAATAGATGAAATGAACATTCTTGATAATATCAAGAAAGATATAGGGGATGCCTGATGGGTATAAAGCGGTTGTCGGCAGAGACCATTAAGAAGATAGCGGCGGGTGAGGTGATTGAGTGCCCCACTGATATTGTGAAGGAGCTGGTAGAGAATGCAATTGATGCAAAGCCCAGTAGGATATTTATTGATATAAGGGGTGGGTTTCAGAGGTTGGAGGGTTCTATCAGGGTGGTTGATGATGGGGTGGGAATTGCCGGGGAGGATTTTAATAACCTCTTTGAGAGGCACTCAACCAGCAAGATTGTAGGGCTTGATGACCTGTTAGGGCTAAACACACTTGGCTTCAGGGGGGAGGCACTGGCGAGTATAGGAGCTGTCTGCAGGGTTGAACTCGCCTCCAGAATTGATAGGTCGGAGATGGGGAATAGGGTTGTCTGTGATAATGGGAAGAAGGTGGAATTTGAGCCCTGTGCTATGCCTGAGGGCACTATTGTGAATGTGAAAGATATATTCAAGCACCTTCCAGCTCGCTTGAAATTTCTTAAGACCGATAGAGTAGAGTTGAATAAGATAACCCATCTTATAACGCATATAGCGCTATTTTATAATTCTCTTAGTTTTGAACTGGTCATTAATGGTGCGAGGTCTTTCTATTCACCATCATCAGAAGGTGAGCCCTTGGTCAGAATAGCAGACCTGTTCGGTTATGAGATTGCTGATGCTATGACCGAGGTTATTCACAGGGATGGAGATGTGAGGGTTGAGGGTTTCATAAGCGCTCCTGATATAACCAGAGGCAATAGCCGGAATATGTATATCGCTGTCAATGGCAGACCTGTGAATGACAGGGAAATCATTTACGCAATTTTGAATGCATACAAGGGTCTTCTACCAGACAGGCGATATCCAACAGCAGTGGTGAATGTTATAGTTCCCACCGATATGTATGATGTGAATGTTCACCCCAGAAAGAGTGAGGTGAGGTTTAGGGATGTGAGAAGAGTTACAGGAATAGTATATAAGGGCATATCAAGAGCGCTTTCTTCTGCCATAAAGTTCAGGAGTGCTGTTTTAGGTGCTTCTTCTATCTCGTCTCCATCCAGTAAATCGTCAACATTTCGGAAGAGTGAAACTGCGTTGAGTAGGGAGGATTTGACCCTTAAGTCAGGAGAATCGCATATTGATGTTAATGGTGATAGTTTAAGGGAATACAAATATGTGGGGTATATAGGTAAGAAGTATGTAATTTACAGTGGTAGAGATGATTTATACATAGTAGACCAGCATGCAACAGCAGAGCGATTGCTATTTAATCAACTGGTTTCTGTATATGAAAGTGGTTCCGCTAAAACACAGGTATTACTAATTCCAAAGCCAATATATCTTTCTCCTGAGAGGGAGCAGACCCTCTCATTTATAAGGGCTGACCTTGAGAGGTTAGGTTATGACTTTGATGAGTTCGGTGATAAGTTCATACTCTTAAGGGGTATTCCATCGCTCTTACCAAGGCATGAGGAGGTCTTACTTCTGGAGGATATTCTTGATGGGTTGGATATAGACAGGATTAAGGAGAGGGGGATTTATTGTGTTCTTGCCGAGATATCCTGTCATAAGTCGCTGAGGTCTGACAGGAGGCTCTCGCCTGAGGAGGCGGATAAGTTTTTTAATGACCTGCTTGTCCTTCCCGATGACCAGAGGCGTTGTCCGCACGGCAGGCGGTTGATGATGGTTATCTCTGAGGAGGAGATGGACAGATACTTTGGCAGGAGATAACGATTGAGTTCTTAATGGAGTTATGGAGCATAACAGGAGGTTTGATTTCATTGCTCTTGTTGGACCTACGGGTGTAGGAAAGAGCAGGGTAGCAATTGAGCTTTTAGAGAAGCATAAGGGGGCTTTTGAGGTCGTGTGTATGGATTCGTGTCAGATATATGAGGGTGCTCTTATTGGCACTGACAGCCCAACTGAGGATGAAAAGAGGAAGGGAGTGTTTCATCTTTACAATTTTCTAAAACCATCCGAGACATTTTCGGCAGGTGATTATGCAAGGATGGCAAAAGAGACAATTAGAGAGATAAATAACAGAGGTAGAATACCTTTGCTGGTAGGTGGGACAGGTTTTTACCTATCTGCTATTATGGACGGATTTCACGAAGTTGGCGAGATAGATGAAGAGGTAAGGAAGAGAGTAGTGAGGATTGTAGAGGGCTATGGTGTTGAGCGAGCATTCAGGTTGTTGAATTATCTTGACTCCGATACAGGAGGAAAGATTGATAAAAGAAATCCTATGAGGGTGGCTAGGGCTCTTGAGATAATCTTCTCAACAGGTAAGAGGTTATCAGATATCAGGAAGGAAGAGAAGGTAAATGATACCCTTAATGGTCTTATCTTTGGAATAACACTTCCCTTGTGTGAACTTGATGAAAGGATAGAAAATAGGGCAATTGGAATGATATATGATGGCTTCGTAGAGGAGGTAAGGGGGCTTATGGAGGCAGGTTATGGTTTAGGAGACCCAGTGTTCAAAGCAATTGGGTATGAAGACATTTATTATTACCTGATGGGTGCTATGTCATTAAATAGGGTGGTGGATAAGATTATCTGTGATACTATAGGTTATGCTAAAAGGCAGTTGACCTGGTTTACCGCCGATGAGAGGGTGTGGTGGCTTCCCTGCCCTCTTGTTGACAGTATTGATTATTACGCATATCTGGCGAATGTGGTTTCAGGTATTATTAAAAGGTTTATGGGGGTTGTTCTCAATTAGGGAGATGGTAGAATGCAATATTTTATAATTCCTTGACTGATTTCACCTTTTATATTAACTTTATGCATCTTGAGTTCAAAGCTGAGGCATAGAAATGGGTGAGTATTCGCTTTTTGAGAAGGTAGCTGTCTGGAGCGTTCTCGGTTGCGGTTTAATCGGGATACTCTATGGTTTATATCTCATAAGACAGATTATGTCTTACAGCACCGGGACCAAGAAAATGCAGGAGATTGCAACTGCCATTCGGGAGGGGGCGGGGGCATATCTCAGGCGCCAATTCAAGACAATCATCTTAATAATGGTTGTGCTCGCCATCTTTTTATTTTTCACCGGTGCTAACATGCCGATGAGATTGGGGCGGTCTTTATCCTTTCTTGCCGGGGCGTTCTTCAGTGGACTGGTTGGCTTTGGGGGGATGATGATGGCGGTTAGAGGTAATGTCAGGACTGCTGAGGCGGCGAGACATTCATTCTCTAAGGCGCTTGAAATTGCCTTCAGGACAGGCACCATTACCGGTATGTTCACCGTTGGTCTTGGTCTGATTGGTTGCACCACCATATTCATAATCTATGGCGAGCAGGCATATGAGGTGCTTATTGGTTTTGGTTTTGGAGGAAGCTTAATTGCCTTGTTTATGAGGGTTGGCGGTGGCATCTATACTAAGGCGGCGGATATTGGTGCAGACCTGGTTGGAAAGGTGGAAAAGGGTATCCCCGAGGATGACCCCAGAAATCCTGCTACAATTGCGGATAATGTTGGGGACAATGTTGGCGATTGTGCTGGTATGGCGGCAGATTTGTTTGAGTCCTATGAGGTAACGCTTGTTGCATCCATGATTTTAGGGTGGTATGTATTTGGACGAATAGGGGTAATATTTCCACTTATTGTAAGGGCAATAGGAGTTATCACATCAATTATAGGGACATACTTGGTCAAAGCGAGGAAGAAAGAAAAGAATGCTATGGCACCAATAAATCGTAGCTTCTTTATATCAGCACTTTTGACTGCTATTGGTCTGTATTTCTTTGCTAACTATTATGTTGAGGATTTAAGGGTCTTCTGGGCTTCGGTAATAGGTCTTGCCCTTGCCGTGGCAATATCTCTTTTGACTGAGTATTTCACATCAACAAAGAAGAAGCCGGTGCAGGAGATTGCGGAATCAAGCACAACAGGGCATGCAACAAATATCTTAGCTGGGTTCTCCTTTGGTATGGAATCTAGCGTTTGGGCTATTGTAGTTATTGCCGTCTCAATATTTGCATCGTTTTTGATTGCTGGAGGAGATACCACCCTTGCCTTATATCTAATATCTCTCTGTGGTATGGGCATGCTTACCACCACGGGACTGATTGTCTCAATGGATACATATGGTCCAGTAGCTGATAATGCTAACGGCATAGGCGAGATGGCGAACCTTGAACCGGAGGCGAGGAGTATAATGCATCAACTGGATGCGGTTGGTAATACAACCAAGGCGATAACAAAGGGTTTTGCCATAGCAAGTGCAGTCATTGCTGCGACATCGCTGTTTGGTTCATATTTTGAGGAGACAGGTCTTGTGTCTATTGATGTGGCGAAGCCGGTGGTGTTTATAGGTCTTCTTATCGGTGGTGCGGTTCCGTTTCTGTTCACTTCTATAATGATAAGAGCGGTATCAAGAGCAGCTGGTGTAATCATAAAAGAGGTAAGAAGGCAGTTCAGAGAGATAAAGGGGCTTGTGGAGGGGAAGACGAAACCGCAATATGCACGATGTGTTGATATATGCACCACATCAGCATTAAAAGAACTGGTTGGTCCGGGTATTATTGCCATAATAACACCCATATTGGTGGGTTTTCTATTGAAGGTGGAAGCGCTGGGTGGATTTCTTGCTGGGATAATACTCTCAGGTCAGCTACTTGCAGTATTTCTGGCGAATTCGGGCGGTGCCTGGGATAATGCGAAGAAGTTAATTGAGGATGGTGAATTTGGTGGAAAGGGGAGCGAGGCGCATAAAGTTGCGGTTGTGGGTGATACGGTTGGTGACCCGTTCAAGGATACCGCAGGTCCTGCTTTGAACCCATTAATAAAGGTTATGAATCTGGTGGCACTTCTTATTGCTCCAATAATAGTTGTTCATGGTAACAGAGCAATTGTTTATATACCTGTATTGGCAGTTTCTTTATTATTTCTATGGTGGGCTATCTGGCGCTCTAAAAAAAGGTTTGCTAAATTTGACTAAATCTTAGATAAAAATCGTTGTAGTATATTTGGGTCATAAAAGCTGAAAGATAGTGGTATTATATTTGCCCATATTATTTGGGATTTTACAAATTTGTTGAGAGTATTGACTGTGTTATACACCTTTGTTATATTGACTGTCAATTATAAGTAGAGATTTATTATGGTTGAGAAAAAGAATGACTTTGGGCAGACATTAAACCTCCCCAGAACTTCGTTCCCTATGAGAGCGAATCTTCCGGTCAACGAACCGAAGCTATTGAAGAAATGGGAGGATATGGACCTGTATAACAAGATTGAAGAGAAGTCACGGGGGCGTCCTCTGTATGTGCTTCACGATGGTCCCCCTTATGCAAATGGGCACATTCATGCTGGCACCGCTCTAAACAAGGTGTTGAAGGACATTGTGGTCAAGTATAAGACCATGAGCGGGTTCTACGCACCATATTTACCGGGGTGGGATTGTCACGGTCTTCCCATTGAACTGAAGGTGTCGCAGGAGATTGAGAAGAAAGAGGGAGGATTGACCACCGTTGAGATTAGAGAGGCATGCCGGAAATTTGCTATGAAATATGTTGAAATACAGAGGGATGAGTTCAGGAGATTAGCGGTCTTTGGAAGGTGGAACACACCATATTTGACTATGAACCCAAAATATGAAGAGACAGTCATAGAGGTATTCAGAGACCTGTTCAACAAGGGTTATATATATCGCCAATTTAGACCCGTTTATTGGTGCTATTCATGTGAGACCGCTCTTGCAGAGGCAGAGGTTGAGTATTCTGATAAGGAAGCATATTCAATATTTGTTACCTTTAAGGTTGTAAGGGGTTTGGAAGACATTAGAGAGAGATATAAATTACCTGTATATTTTGTAATCTGGACTACAACACCGTGGACGCTTCCTGCCAATGTGGCTATAGCTCTAAATCCTGGATTTAAGTATGTTGCACTAAAGACGGAGAGGGGTATATATATTCTATCAATGAATATGATTGAAGACCCCATCCCAAAGATGAATCTCGGTGAATATGAAGAGGTAGCAACATTCTCAGGCAAGGAGCTTGAAGGTGTGGTTACAGAACATCCGTTTATAGAAAGAGAATCAATTGTAGTTTTGGCTGATTATGTATCATCTGAGGCGGGGACCGGATGTGTTCATACGGCGCCAGGTCATGGTCACGATGATTTCATCACTGGAAAGAAGTATGAACTTCCTATTCTTACCCCAGTTGATGATAAGGGTAGGTTCACTGAGGAGGTAGAACTATTTAAGGGTAGGTTCGTGTTTGACGCAGATAAGGATATTATTGACCTGCTTAAGGAGAGGGGTGCTCTTCTGGGTGCGGAGAGAATAAGCCATTCATATCCACACTGCTGGAGGTGTAAGAAGCCAATTATATTCAGGGCGACTGAGCAGTGGTTTGTAGCGGTTGACAACAACCGCCTCCGTGAGCGCGCTCTCAAAGCTGTTAAGGAGACAGAGTGGATTCCAAAGTGGAGTCAGGCGCGCATAGTGGGGATGCTTAATGTGAGACCCGATTGGTGTATATCAAGGCAGAGGAACTGGGGTGTGCCTATACCTATCTTCTACTGCGATGAGTGTAATGAGCCGATTGTAAGTGATGAAACATTGAAGTTCTTTCAGAATCTAGTCAGAGAAAAGGGCGTTGAGGTATGGTATTTGGAGGAGACGGATTCACTTCTACCTCCAGGGACCAAATGTCCGAAGTGTGGTTCAAAAAGGTTCAGTAAGGGCAATGATATTCTTGATGTATGGTTTGAGTCGGGTTCCAGCCACCTTGCGGTTCTGAAGCCCGAAAATGGTCTTCAGTGGCCTTCTGACCTGTATTTAGAGGGGAGTGACCAGCACAGAGGGTGGTTCCAGATATCACTACTTATTGCTATGGCTACCAGAGGTGCACCACCGTTCAGCACAGTTCTCACGCATGGCTTTATGATTGATGAAAATGGAAGGGCTATGCATAAATCCCTTGGTAATGTTATCTCTCCCAATGAGATTACTGATAAGTATGGTGCGGATGTTCTCAGGTTGTGGGTAACGAGTGAGGACTATCGTAATGATATTGTGCTTTCGTTCAATCTGTTAGACCAGGTTGCTGAGGTTTATAGAAGGATAAGGAATACCATTCGCTTTATGCTGGGTAATCTTTATGATTTTGATGCGACCAAGCATTCGGTTTCTCTGGAAGATATGGAGGAGATGGACATATATGCACTGATGAAATTCAACGAGTTGAAAAAGAAGGTTCTCTCTTACTACGAGTTGATGGAGTTTCATAAGATATTCCATTCTGTTCATTATTTCTGTGCTGAGGATATGAGTGCCTTCTATCTTGATGTTCTAAAGGACAGATTGTATATTGAAAAGCCAGATTCGCCTCGTAGAAGGTCTGCACAGACAGCGATTTCTAAAATACTCAAAGAGTTTCTTCTTCTTATGGCTCCAATAATTCCCTTTACTACTGAAGAGGCATATCAAAACCTACCTGATACGATGAGGGATGTTGAGAGTGTTCATCTTGGGGATTTACCAACAATAGATGAGTGGGAGAGGCCGGAATTGTATAGCAGGTGGGAGAAGTTGATGGAGGTGAGGGGCGAGGTAAACAAGGCACTTGAGGATTTGAGAAAGTCAGGTGATATCGGTCATTCGCTCGATGCTGAGGTAGTATTATATTCGGAGGGGGAGGTAAGAGAATTACTGAATAGAGCCAAACAGATATTACCAGAGTTATTTATTGTATCTTCTGTGGTGTTTAGCGAGGAGAGATTGGAAGGTGAAGGTGTAAGTGTTGTATTTGATGGTGACTTGATGATAAAGGTGAGGAAGGCGGAAGGGGAGAAGTGTCCAAGGTGCTGGCACTATTCAAAAGAGATAGGAATGGTTAGGGATGTAAAGGGCTTATGTCCGAGATGTGGTATAATTATTTCGGATAAATAAGAAAAGGGGGTGGTTGGTATGAGAAGAAGAGAGTTAGAGGAATTCAAGAAAGCACTTCTGGAAGAGAGAAAAAGGATTATAACGACCATAAAGAGGAAGCAAAGGGACCTGATGGAGCGGGATTCAGACCATCAGGGGACATTGTCTTCGCTCCTTATAAACCCTGCTGAGGTTTCAGATAACAGCCATAGTAGGGAGATGACTGCAGAGTTGATAAATAGAATTAACAGGGTGGTTCGTCAGATTGATGATGCACTGGAGCGAATCAATGATGGTTCATTTGGGATTTGCATATTATGTAAGTCGCCGATACCATTGGAGCGGTTGAGGGCGATACCATATACACCGTATTGTGTTAAATGTCAGATGAAGTTTGAGAGGAGCAAGGTCATAGTAAACTGAGTGGAATGAAGTATCATATCGTTGCTTTTGGCGTCTTTCTTATAGACCAACTAACGAAATATCTTATTGCAAAAAAGATGGTTCTTGGCTCAAGGGTGGTGGTTATCCCGGGTTTTGCTGATTTCGTATTCGTGCGGAATAAGGGTGGGGTTTTTGGATTATTCCAGAGTGGAGGAGACATTATTACAGTTCTGAGTGTTGCAACTCTTTTCGTTGTCTCGTTCTTCTATGCATATTCAATTAGAAATGTGGGTGGGTATCTATCGGTGGGTCTTGCACTGGTTATGGCGGGCGCTTTTGGCAATGTCCTTGATAGAATTCGTTTTGACTATGTAATTGACTTTATCCAATTACATATAGGCAATCTCTTCACATGGCATACTTTCAATGTAGCTGATGCCTCAATAGTTATTGGTGCAGTGATGCTGGTGATATACTCTTTCAGTTATGGAAAGGAAAGAGAAAGAGAAAAAGTTGATGGATAGAGAAATATCAGATGATGTTCCGAAGAGGGTGTTTCTATATTGTATAGTATCGTTTCTCCTTCCACTGCTCGGGTTTGTGTTCGCTCTGGGTTATTCACATCACATGACAGAAGAGGGTCGCTTGTTCGGAAGGCGATGTTTTTATATGGGTCTCTCTGGGTTAGGCGCCTTTATATTATTTCTTATCTTCTGGACAATCTTCATCTTTCTGAGGGCATAGGTCTTAACTATTCCTATCTTCTCATAAATAGATGTTTATAGTTTTCTAAACTCGGCGATGATGCTTCCCCCAGGAATATTACTGAAAAGTATTATGTCAAAAAAGGAGAGCAATGAGAATATATATCTAACTATCTTTGTTACTACATTCATCTCTTTTATCATTAGTTTACTTGCATTATTGCCTCTACCCTTCATAATCATTGATTTCAATCTTCTTAGAAGCGGCTGGAACAGATGTTTATAGTGTATCTCCCTTCTTATTACTAAACCGCATTCATAGGCGGTTTTAATAAGTTCATCCCTGGTAAGGCGGTTCTTATGACCATCCTCAAGGTCAAATCTGTCCAACCTATTCCTGCCAGTGAATGGTATTCCCAACCTTCTAAGATAGTAACCAAAGCATGAGGTGTGTATTACCACTCTGCCATTTCGCTTGACGACCCTGGATATCTCTTTCATCACCGGTTTTATGTCTTCCTGGCGCAGGTGTTCAAGCATGTCACTTGTGATGATAATATCTACCATCTCGTCTTTTATTGGAAGTGAGAGGGCATTCCCCTCTATTGAGGCGAAGGGGCATCTCTTGAGAGGTGATAGTGCAATATCGCATATAAGGGCAAGGCGGGCTCTATTTCCCCCAATGTAGTGTAGTATAGTTCCATCACCGCCACCTATATCCGCCACCGTCCTACCTTTGAGGTCTCCGGCCAGCAGTTTTATAGCAAAGACAGCTATATTACCACAAGCACCAAGAGACATATATGGAGGGAGGCATATGTTCTCGGTGAGCCACTTACCATTCTTGTAAGCAAGTTCGGCTTCAGTTTTATAACTTCTTTCCATTCCTCATTTGATAACTCTTAAGAGCGTATCTTCTACCATCTCAACTGTTATAGTTTCCATACAGAGATGCCTTCTCTGAAAGCATGATGGTTTTTTGCATCTTTTACAGAATGTATCGCCCTTTACTATTGCCGTGTTGATACCGTCCGGTTCCCATATTCTCTCGTCGCTCGGTCCGAACAGAACTACTGCCGGTTTCCCGAGCAGTGAGGCAATGTGCCCGATTGATGTATCTACGGTGATTACACCATCCAGAATGTCTATCAAGGCGAACAATCGTGGGATATTGGTTTCACCCGCAAGGCATTCAACTCTCAATTTATGTGCAATATCAAGGGCATACTGGTGTTCACCCATACCAGAGCTAATTACGATGCTAAATTCCTTTTTCATAAGGTTCTTACCCAGTTCAACCCAACGCTCCTTCATCCATAGTTTTGATGAGGAGAGCGAAGGCGGGTGAAACAGTATTATCGGTCTTTTAAGATGGGATATTCTTCTCTTAGCCCACTCTCTGCTCTCTGCATCAATATAGTAGGTGAATTTAGTATCTCGGACAATATCGGTGAGGGTTCTATCTATGAGCTTCAGCCAGACATGCTTGATATTATAGATATTGCTGTTGCTCCTGTAATTGAATGCGGGCTTGTTTATGAAGTCCGGTGCGGATACGGGATTAGAGAAGAAAACACCTCTTTTATTGTAATCAAATCCGGTTGTATGAGGTATCCCCGTAAGCATAGAGAATATAGCGGTTGTTCGGTCTGTTACCAAAATATAGGCGTGTTTGAAATTCATCCTGCGTATATCCATACATTGCTTGATAAAAGAATGGAACCCGCCATCCGTGAAATAAATTGTGTTTTCATCATTGCCAATAGCAGTTAATAATGGCTTTATATTCTGATTTACCAGTCGGACTATCTGCTGTCCTTTGTGTATCCTCTTAATCGCTCTTATAGCAGGCATTGCTGTGATAGTGTCACCAATCCTCAAGATGCGTTCAATGATGAGAATACTATCGTTGTCGC
>Ga0164310_10001080_pt1 | contig 15059 bp, 9 predicted proteins | sample GuaBasSedimGuay1_FD_121795 | JGI IMG/M metagenome (GOLD analysis project Ga0164310, IMG submission 121795) | Subseafloor sediment microbial communities from Guaymas Basin, Gulf of California, Mexico - Guay1, Core 4569-9, 0-3 cm | ecosystem: Environmental > Aquatic > Marine > Hydrothermal vents >... | reverse complement strand
CTCTTCATGGGGGCGGGGGCGGTGCTCTACATGGTGGGGACCTCCAAGCTCTCTGAACTCGGAGGGCTCTGGCGCTACATGCCCTGGACGATGGTCTTTTACATCGTGGGGGCCGTCTCCATCAGCGGCTTTCCGCTCTTCAGCGGCTTCGTCTCCAAGACCATGACCGTCAGCGGGGCCCACGAGGCGGGAAGGCCCATCCTCATGGCCCTGATGGAGCTCGCCGCCATCGGTACCTTCCTCTCGGTGGGCCTCAAGGTCACCTACTTCGCCTTCTTCGGGAAGGACTCCGGCAAGGTGGCCAAGGAGCCCCCCCAGAACATGCTCTGGGCCATGGCGCTGGCCTCCCTGCTCTGCTTCGCCATCGGGGTATACCCCAAGATGCTCTACGTCCTTTTGCCCTTCGAGGTGGAGTACCGCCCCTACACGGCCCATCACCTCCTGGAGACCCTGCAGCTGCTCTCCTTTACGGGCCTGGTCTTCTTCCTACTGGTGAAGAAGCTCGAACCCGAGCCCAAGGTCAACCTCGATATGGACTTCTCCTACCGGATGGGGGCGAAGTACTTCATGTGGTTCGACGAGAAGGTGATAGCGGTGCTTGACGCCATCTGGGGGGAGATCTGGAAGATCTTAGGGCTCCGGGCCCTCTTCGGCGGTGCGAAGGCCTCGGTGGCCTTCGACCAGGTCGGCATCGACGGGGTGGTGGATGGGACGGCCTATGGCGTCCGAGGCATAGGTGGCTACGTGAGGAGGCTTCAGTTGGGGAGCCTCCAGCTCTACATCGCCTTGGGGACGGCCATGGTCTTCATCATATTGGCCTTGGCGGTACTGGAGTGAGGAGATGGAACTAGAGTTGGCCATGAATCAGCTCCCCTATCCGATCCTCTCCACGGTGATCTTCGTGCCGCTGTTCGGGGCCTTGCTGTTGTTGCTCTTCGAACGGGAAGGGACGGTGAAGGGGATCGCCTTGGGTGCTACCTTGCTCAACCTACTCCTCTCCCTGCCGCTGCTGCTGCGCTTCGACCCCCGGTTGGTGGGCTTCCAGTTCGCCGAGCTCAAGGACTGGTTCCCCTCCCTTGGGGCCCGTTACGCCCTGGGCGTGGATGGCATCAGCATGCCGCTCATCATGTTGACGGCGCTGCTCAGTCCCCTCTGCGTGCTCTGCTCCTGGCGGGCCATAGAGTACCGGGTCAAGGAGTTCATGTTCTGCATCCTGTTGATGGAGACGGCCATGATCGGGGTCTTCTCGGCCCTCGACTTCGTGCTCTTTTACATCTTCTGGGAGGCGATGCTGATCCCGATGTACCTCCTGATCGCCATCTGGGGAGGACCGCGGAAGGATTACGCCTCCATAAAGTTCTTCATCTATACCCTGGTGGGGAGCGTGCTGCTGCTTGTGGCCATCATCGCCCTTTATCTGCACAACGGCACCTTCTCGATCCCCGAGGCCCTGTTCAAGGGCTACAGCTTCCGGTTCCAGTACTGGGTCTTCTTGGCCTTCGCCATAGCCTTCGCCATAAAGGTCCCCATGTTCCCCTTCCACACATGGTTGCCTGCGGCCCACGTGGAGGCCCCTACCGCAGGGAGTGTGTTCCTCGCCAGCGTGCTGCTCAAGATGGGGACCTACGGCTTCATGAGGTTCTGCTTGGGGATCACGCCGAGGGCCAGCGTCCATTTCGCGCCACTGATGGTAGTGCTGTCGATCGTGGCCATCATCTACGCGGGCTTCGTCTGCCTCGGCCAGGAGGACATGAAGAGGCTCATCGCCTACTCGAGCGTGGCCCACATGGGCTTTGTGACCCTGGGGATCTTCTCCTTCACCCTCTGGGGGTTCAAGGGGGCGCTCTTTCAGATGTTGAACCACGGGGTGACCACCGGAGCGCTCTTCCTCTGCGTGGGGATCATCTACGAGAGGACCCATTCGCGGCTCATCGAGGACAACTCGGGTCTGGGTAAGGTGATGCCGCTCTATGTGGCCTTTCTGGGGCTCTTCTGTTTCAGCTCCTTCGCCTTCCCCGGGACCAACAACTTCGTGGGGGAGTTCTTCGTGCTGCTGGGCGTCTTCGGCGTCAACAAGGCCGCGGGCTTGGCGGCCATCCCAGGGGCGGTGTTGGCGGCGGCCTATATGTTGAGGCTCTTGAAGCGGATCACGTGGAGGGAGGAAGGGGAACAGGCCCCCTTGGCGGACCTCAACACGAGGGAGGTGATCTACCTCTTGCCCCTGGCCGTGGCGGTGATCTGGGTGGGGCTCGCCCCCAAAGGGCTCAGCGCGGTGATGGAGCCCACCCTTCAGGCGTTGATCGAGGCCCTAAGGGTCTACCTCTGATGAGGGGAGTGCGGGATGGGTTGGTACGCTCCTGAGCTCTTTACCTTCTGCTCCTTCTTGGTCTACTTCCTCATCTCCTTGCGGAAGGGGACGAGGAGGTATGTGCGGTTCCTTGCCCAAGTCCTCTCCTTCCTGGGGCTGATCATCGCCGGGGCCTCCATCCTTGAGGAGGGGGAGTTCTTCGCCGGGGCCTACCGGGTGGACCTCTTCAGCCAGGTCTTCAAGCTGCTGCTGGCCCTCGGGCTCTTTCTGGTCTTCGCCATGGGGCGGCGCTCCCCAGAGGAGGTGGAGGAGGGGTATCTACCCGAGTTCTACATGTTCCTCACCCTCGGGACCCTTGGGCTAATGATGCTGGTGAGTTCCGTGGACCTCATCTCCCTCTTCATCGCCCTGGAGCTCTCCTCCTACTCCATCTACGTGATCGTGCCCTTGAGACGGGGACATGGGGCGGTGGACCTCGAGGCCGCTGCCAAGTACATCTTCTTCGGTGCCATCGCCTCGGGGGTGATGCTCTACGGGATGGGCTACCTCTACGCCCTGACGGGATCGACCAACCTCCATCACGTCCTGGAGGGCCTTCGGGAGGTGGCCCTTGAGCCCATGGGTGTCATGGCCTTGGTGCTGACGCTCGTGGGGTTCTTCTTCAAGCTGTCCCTCTTCCCCCTCCACTTCTGGGCACCGGACATCTACGAAGGGTCCTCCCACCTCACCACCACCTACATCGCCACCGTGCCCAAGGTCGGGGCGGTGGCGCTGCTGCTGCGGTTGGCCTTTCTGGCCCCCCAGGAGGCCAAGGCCTTCGTCGAAGTCTTGGTGGTCCTTTCGGCCTTGTCCATGACGCTGGGCAATCTAGTGGGCCTTGTGCAAAGGGACCTCAAGAGGCTCCTAGCCTATTCGGGGATCGCCCACGCTGGATACGTGATGTTGGGGGTCCTCGCCTTAAGCGGGGAAGGAGGGGCTTCGGCGACCTACTACATGGCTGTGTACCTGCTCATGAACCTCGGCCTCTTCCTCGTGGTGGTGATCCTGTCGCGGCGGGGCGAGAACGTCCTGATCGAGGACCTGAAGGGCCTCTATCGGAGGGCGCCGCTTCTGGCCTTCACGCTGGCCGTGTCCGCCTTCTCCTTGGCGGGTATCCCCCCCACTGGCGGCTTCATAGGCAAGCTGCTCCTGTTCACCGCTGCCTTCAAGGCAGGGCATCTCGTCCTGGTGATCGTGGCCACGGTGAACACGGCCATCTCCCTCTTCTACTACCTCAACCTGGTGAGGTACTCCTATTCCCGCGAGCCGGAGGGGACCTCCGAAGGGGTGGCCCTGAGCTGGGGCGAACGGGTCCTCTGCTACCTCTACATAGTCCTCATAATCTATACAGGTCTGTTCCCCGGCCCGTTGATGAGGATCTTCGAGGCCGCTTCCCTAGCCCTCTGAGGCCTCAGCCGATGGGAAAAGTTTCCCCAGGGGAGAAGGGACTTCCCGCCCCTTTGGAGTCCCCTTCCGTGTAGAGGTCCCTTCTTCGTCGGAACATAATTTGCTTGAAGATCTCCATAGGTTTTAGAACGCAGCGCCGGGCGCTTCGCTGCCAGAGGGTCATGGGATGAGGACCATCAGATTTCGCCTAATCCTGGGGGCCTTGGTGACCATCGTCGGGGTCCTCCTCGCGGTGGTCCTCTCCCAGTTCTTCATCTCCTCGAGGATCGCCGACGAATTGCTCAGGGAGGAGGCAGAGAGAGTGAGGGGGGTGGCAGAAGTCCTCATCTCGAAGAGGCTCGATAGGGCGGAGCGCCTCAGCCAGCTCCTCCTGAAGAGGGAGGATTTTCTACAGGCGGTCCAGCGGCTGCTCTCCTCCGGTGATGAGGTCTCATGCCGTAAGGTGTTGAGGCCGGTGGTTGCTGGGGAGGTAGCGGCGGTGGCGGTCCTCAGCCCTGATGGCCTACCGCTTCATGTGACGGGCAACGCCGACCTGCAGGCCCTCGGTCCCGTGGTGCTGCCCAAGAGCGAGCTGAGGGTCCGGTCGCGTGCGGGACGGGCGGAGATCCACCTCCTGCGCCCCCTTTCTGGAAGGAGGGGACTCCTCGACGTGGTGGTCTCCCTGGACCCATCCTGGGTCGATGAGGTCCGTCAGCTCACCGGTCACTGGGTCGCCCTGATGAAGGGCGGGAAGGTGTGGGTGAGCGCTGAAGGGACGGGGGAGGGCCCCACTGCGGTCCTCCCCATCGCAGTGGGCGAGGAGGCCTTTGCCCTCAGGGTCCAGGTGGAGGCCTCCGCCATCGGGCGGATGAAGGACTTCTCCCTCCGTATGGCCTTCCTGGTGGCCGGGGGGATCCTGCTCCTTTCCCTCCTTGGGGCCACCTGGGCCAGCGGCAGGATCTCCGCCCCCTTGGAGCGACTGGCGAGGATGGCCAAGGAGGTGGCCAAGGGGAACTACTCCCTGGATTTCTCCCGCTTCTCCGAGCTCGAGGAGATAAGGACCATCGAGGAGGCCTTTGGACAGATGGCCTCGGCTGTCCGAAGCACCATCGCCCAACTCGAGGAGGTCATCAAGAGGGTCCAGGAGGAGAGCCTGAGGGCGGAGCTGGAGGCCTCCAAACTTCGCTCCATGATCGAGGGGATGGAGGAGGGGATCGTGGTGCTGGACGGGGAGGATCGCGTGGTGGAGGTGAACTCCTGGTTCTTGAGGCGTGTGGGGCTGAGGAAGGAGGAGGTCATCGGCAAGGAGGTCTGGGCCTTTCACAAGGAGGAGACCAACGCCAGGATCAGGGCCCTTCTGGACGAATTCCGTTCCGGCGAGGTCACCAAGGGACGGAAGTGGGAGCAGGAGATAATGGGGATGTGGGTGAGCATGAGGCTCCAGCCCATCTACTTCGGCGGCTCATACAGCGGTGTGATCCTCAACGTCATAGACGTCACCGAGTTGGTGGAGGCGCGACAGGAGGCCGAGGCCGCAAGCCGCGCAAAGAGCGAGTTCTTGGCCACCATGAGCCATGAGATCCGTACGCCCATGAACGCCGTGCTGGGGATGGCCGAGCTGCTCTCGGATACCCCCCTTTCGGCCGAGCAGCGGGATTACCTGGAGATGCTGAAGCTTTCGGCCGAGAACCTCCTGGAGGTCATCAACGACATCCTCGATTTTTCCAAGATAGAGGCCGGAAGGCTTGAACTGGAGTCCAAGGAGCTGGATCTGCACGAGCTGTTGGAGACCACCACCGTGACCCTGGCCTCGAGGGCCCATAAGAAGGGACTCGAGCTCCTCTGCCACATCGAGCCTGGGGTGCCCCAGAGGATCGTGGGGGACCCCGTCAGGCTGCGCCAGGTGTTGGTCAACCTCATCGGCAACGCCATAAAGTTCACCGAGGAGGGCCAGGTGGTGGTGGGGGTGAGGGAGCTCGAGCGGCGAGACGGTGAGACGGTCCTCGAGTTCAGCGTGGCCGATACCGGCATCGGGATCCCCAAGGACAAGCAGCAGAGGATTTTCGAGAGCTTCACCCAGGCCGATGCCTCCACCACCCGCAAATACGGGGGCACGGGACTCGGTCTGGCCATCTCCAAACAGCTTGTGGAGAAGATGGGGGGGAGGATCTGGGTGGAGAGCGAGCCCGGGGTGGGTTCCACCTTCTACTTCACCATCCGTGCCCCGGTGGCCGAACCCGAGGTGCAAGAGGAGGTAATCCCCCGCGAGGTCAAGGGCCTGAGGGTGCTGGTCGTGGACGACAACGCGCTGAACCGGTTGATATTGCGGGAAACCCTGACGGCCTGGGGGATCGTCCCTACGGAGGCCGCCGATGGCCCCTCGGCCCTTCGAGCCATGGAGGAGGCCTTAAGGGATAGTCGACCCTTCCAGCTCGTGCTGCTCGACAAGAAGCTCGGCCAGGAGGACGGCTTCGAGGTGGCCAAGGAGATGAGGAGGATGGAGGGCTACCGGGAGGTCCCCATCCTGCTGCTCAGCTCGAGTGAAGGGATGGGGGATAGGGATCGGGCTCAGGAGGTGGGCATAAGGGAGGTATTGCTCAAGCCCATAAGGCGCTCCAAGCTCTACGATGCCATCGTCAGGGTGGTTGCCGTGAGGGAGCGCGGCGCCGCACAAAAGGAGATCCCCTCGGTCCTCAAGGGCAAACCCCTCAAGGTGCTGCTGGCCGAGGATAACCCCGTGAACCAGAAACTCGCTTTGAAGCTCCTCGAGAGGCAGGGCTGGAAGGTCACAGTGGCTTCGGATGGCAGGGAGGCCGTGGAGCGGGCCAAGGAGGAGGACTTCGACCTCATCCTCATGGACGTCCAGATGCCCGAGATGGACGGCCTTGAGGCCACCAAGGCCATAAGGGAATGGGAGAGGGACAAGGGCAGGCACACCCCCATCGTGGCCCTCACGGCCCACGCCTTTGAGGAGGACAGGCGCCGGTGCCTCGAGGCGGGGATGGATGCCTACTTGAGCAAGCCCATAAAGGTCCAAGAGCTCTTCAAGACCATAGAGGCCCTGCTGTCCGACCACGAAGGGGAGGCCGAGGAGCCCGAGGAGGAGGCCTCCCAAGGGGAGGTCAAGGCGGCCTTCGATGTGGGAAAGGCCCTCGAGATGGCAGGGGGAGACGTCGAGTTTCTGAAGGAGCTGGTGGAGATCTACCGCTCCGACTACCCGGACAAACTCTCCAAGATCCGCCAGGCCTTAAAGGACGGGGATGCCAAGACCCTCTATGAGACGGCCCACAGCCTGAAGGGGGCCTCGGGGAACCTGGGCCTCGGGAGGGTCTACGAGCTGGCCCTCGAGATCGAGCGGATGGGCAAGGAGGGGAGGCTCCAAGGGGCCGAGGAGGTCCTCGGGGAGCTTGAGGAGGAGCTCAGGAGGTTCGAGGAGCTCGTCTCCCAGGAGGGGTGGGAGAGCTCCTTCACGGCCGCGGCTTGATCCCCGAAGGCCGACTCACCACCTCACGTACTTCGGGAGGAAGGTGGCCAGGTCCGGGAAGACCATCAGCAGGACGATGGTGAGGATGATCCCGCCTACGAAGAAGAGGGCCCCCTTGAAAATGGTCTCCAGCGCGACCTCCGAAGCGATCCCCTTGAGCACGTAGACGTTCACCCCCACCGGTGGGCTTACCACCCCCACTTGGCTCACCAGTACGATGATGACGCCGAACCAGATGGGGTCGAAGCCGAGGTCGATCACCACGGGGTATATGATGGGCACCGTCAGCACCACCAGGGCCATGGCGTCGATGAAGCATCCCCCTACCAGGTAGAAGAGGCAGATGATCCCGAGGACCACCTCGGGGGCAAGCTCCAGCCCCCTCACCCAGTCGACCAGGATGAAGGGAATCCTGGTGATCGCCATGAAGTGGCCGAAGACCGTGGCCCCGGCGATGAGGAAGAGGATCATGCAGGAGGTCCTGACCCCATCTATGGTGGCCTCGAGGAACCCCCTCCAGGTGAGTCCCCTCCTCAGGAGCCCCATGGCCAGGGCCCCCACGGCGCCGATGCTCCCAGCCTGGGTAGGGGTGAACCAGCCCGCGAAGAGCCCCCCCATGGTCACACCGAAGAGCGCTATGGCCTCGAAGACCCCTGAGAGGGCCTTTATCTTCGTCCTCCAGGTGGTGGCCGGTCCAGCGGGCCCCCACAGGGGCTTGATGTAACAGAGGAGCAGGACCGTCAGGGTGAAGAGGCCGGCCAGGACCAGTCCGGGCAGCACCCCCGCGATGAAGAGCTTCCCGATGGACTGTTCGGTCAAGATGCCGTAGACGATGAAGATGGTGCTCGGGGGGATCAGGATCCCCAGGGTGGCGGCCGTGGCGATGCAGCCGGTGGCCAAGGTGTCGTCGTATCTGTAGCGCTTCATCTCAGGGTAGGCGATCTTTCCGATGGTGGCCACCGTAGCGGAGGTGGAGCCGCACACCGCGGCAAAGCCGGCACAGGCCATCACCGTGGTTATGGCCAAGCCGCCCCGCAATTGGCCGAAGGAGTCGTAGGCCGCCTTGTAGAGCCTCTCGCTGATGCCGGAGGCGAAGGCGTAAGCGCCCATCAGGACGAAGGTGGGGATGACTGTCAAGGGGTAGGAGTTGAAGACGGTGAAGAGGTCTCGTACCAGTATCTTGCAACCCGCAGTGGGGGAGGACAGGTAGCAATACCCCACCCAGCCCACAAAGGCCATGGCGAAGGAGACGGGCATCCTGAGCATGAACAACAGCAGCAGGAGCCCTATGCCGATGAGGCCTACCACTACGGGGTCCATCTACGTCCGTCCCCTCAAGGATCGTAAGAACTCCCGCCCGAGCAGGAGGAAGAGGAGGAGGCCGGAGAAGCCGAGGATATAGGCGAAGGGATAAAGGGGTATCTTCACCGTACCGGTCACCTCTCCGGCCACCTCCAAAGACCGCCCGTAGAGGAAGCCCTCCCACGCCACCACGGCGAAGAGCACCGCCCCAAGGAAGGCCATGAGGGCTATGATGGCCCTCCGGAGCCCTGGGGGCAGTTTGGCCACGAACATCTCCACCTGCACATGTCGGCCACTGAGCAGCGCATCGGCCCCTGCAAGGGCCACCGCCACCAACTGGGCCAGGGCCACAAATTCATAGGAACCGGCCAAGGGGCTGCGGAAGAGCTTGCTGCAGATGACGTCTACGAAGGTCACCCCGACCATGAAGACGAGGGCCACAGCCCCAGTCCACGAACCCATCCTGACCAGCCGCTCCAGCATCTGTCCCATCCGGAGGCGGGGATGGGTCCCCGCCTCCTGCCTTTTCACTATTTGACCCTTATCGCCTCGGGACCAGTCACGGACTTTATGCCGTATTCGATCTGCTTCTTGGTCCAGTACTGGATGCGGTCCTTGATGAAGGAGACCATCCCTTCGAGCTCAGCCTTGTTGAAGCCCGCCCGCTCGAGCTCCTTCAGGTAGCTCTGCGTCATGGGGCTTACGGCCTCCTTCCACCGCTTCATCTCCTCGGGGGGCAGGGGGATGAACTTCACCCCCTTCTCCTTGCCCGCCTTCAGCCCTATGAAGTCGACCCTGTTCCAGACGAGGGCCGCCCTCTCCTCGAACTCCCCCGAGACCTTCTCGAGGAGCTTCTGCACCTCTGGAGGTAGACCGTCCCAGACCTCCTTGTTCATCACCACGTAGAAGGTGTAGATGTTGGCGGCCTCCCAACAGAGGGTCACGTATTTGGCCACCTCGGCGAGCCTGAAGGCCTTAAGGGTCTCTATGGGGGTCATGCAGCCATCTACTACCCCGCGGGCCATGGCCTCGTACACCTCGTTCATGGGGACCGGTTTCGGGGTGGCCCCAAGGGCCTTGAGCAATTCCCCCACGCGTCCAGGGCCTCTTACGGTCAAGCCCCGCAGGTCCTCCAGCTTGTAGACGGCCTTCTTGGCGAGGATTAACTGGTTGGGGGGACAGGTGTTGAACCAAAGGACGTGGACCTTGGCCCATTCCTTGGGCTTGAACTTGCGGTAGAAGTCGTTGGCCACATGCGATGCCACCCATGCGCTCGGGTAGCCATGGGGCAGGTCGACGATCTCGGTGACCGGGAAGCGCCCCCTGGTGTACTCGATGTGGGAAAAGCCTATGTCGGCGATCCCCTGGACTACCCCATCGTAGACCTTGGTCGCCTTGAGCAGCGATCCCCCTCCGAAGAAGTCGATCTTCACCTTCCCGTTGGTCCTCTGCCCCACCTCGGCGCAGAACTCCTCCAAGAGCTTGGACTGCTTGGCAGCGGTGGGGAAGTAGGAGGCGAATTTGAGCCTGATCGTCTTCGGCCCCGCCTCCGCTGCGGTGGCCAAAGCGACCATCAAGGCCCCTGCCAATAATAAAAAAATCGCCATCCTCTTCATCTCCTCACCTCCCTCTTGTCTTTTTATGATGTGATGGTGCCAATTCTAAGGTCCTCTTCACCTCTGCGTAAAGGAGATCGGCGAACTCGGGGTCGTTTATGTGGAGCTCTACCTCCATCACCTCTATTCCCTCCCGGAGGTTGCCCAACAGGGCTTCGATGAGGGCTCTGTCGGCCTTCGGATCGTAGAAGACCCCTCCTTCCCTGTCCCAGATCGAGAACCCCTTCAGGGGGACGATCACCTTCACCGGCGCCCGTGCCCGGTTGAGCTTCTCGGCCATCGTCCTTCCGACGAGCTCCATCTCCTGGGCCTCGAGCCTCATACAGGTGGCCTGGGGGTTGTGGCGATGGAGCCTCCGTTCCCTGTAACGGGGTGGAACGGTATCCGGCGAGAGGAAGTTGATGAAATCGGCGTTGCCGGGGGTTACCACTTGGGGGATGCCCAGGCTTCCCGCCACCTCCATCCTGTGGGGGCCTGCCGAGGCCAATCCGCCGAAGAGGTAGTTGCCGATCTCGTTGACGGCCAGCTCCACCACTACCTCCGCCCCCTCCTCCTGGAGGAACTCCTCCATGGCCCTGCCGCCCACGCCCAGGGCGTGGAAGACCACCACCTCGAGGCCATCGGCCTCCAAGCGATCCTTGAGCCGCAGTCCACAGGCGGTGGTGGTCCCCAGCATGCTCATGGCGATCAGCGGGTGATCCTCCTCCTCGGCGATGACCCCTCCTTGGACCATCCCCACGATGGCCCCTGCTGCGTTCTGGAGGACCCTTTTGGTGAGGCGGTTGAGCCCAGCGATGTCCGCCACTGAGGGCGCTATCAGGATGTCCCTCGTCCCCACGTAGGCCCCAGCCCCGGCCTGGGCCACCTTGGTGGAGACCAGCAGTTTCGGAAAGCCCACTGGCAGTCCCTGGAGACCCCGGGAGGCCATGGCGGAGCCCTGTCCTCCACCTATGGCCAGGACCCCGTCTATCTCCCGCTGTCTGTGGAGCCTTTGCAACAGGAGGGCCAGGCCTTGAGTCATCCCCTCGATGGCCTCGCCCTCGTCCCCCCCTCGGAGCAAGTCCGCCAACTCCAGTCCCGCCTCCCTCAGGACCTCCTGCCGGGAGATGTCGGGCCGAAAAGGCGGAGGCCCCAAGAGCCCGATGTCGATCACCAAGGTCTGGAGTCCCCTTGCCTCTATGGCCTCCTTCAGGAAGCGCAGTTCCTCCCCCTTGGTGTCCAGGGTCCCTATAAGGGCTATCCTCTTCCTATCCCCCATCCCTCATTGAAAGAGCTCCGGGAACTTGGCCTTCACCCTCTCCCTCAACTCCTCCGAAGCCCTGTTGACGGGAGGGAACTGGTCCTTCCAGTGATAGGGTCTGCAGGCGTTGATGAGGACCTTGGCGGTGGTGAAATCCCTCCGGGACCGCTTCTCAGGAGGTATCATGGGGTCCAAAGGGCTGGTGAGGAAGCCGGGGACGATGTCGATGTAGTGTTCGGGATCACAACGGGTACAGACCGCCCAGAGGACCTCCTCCCAATCGGAGGGGTCGATGTCCTCGTCCACCGTTATGATGTACCTGCCGGTGCATGCCCCCCCTTGGAGGATCGCCCCGGCCAAGGCTGCCACCTGCTTGGCATGGCCGAGGTACCTCTGCCTCAGCGAGATGACCACCACCACGCGGTTCCCCGGGCCGTGAACGTACACGCCCTGGATGTCCGGAATCCCCAACTTCTCCAGCTCCATCCAAAGGGGCACGGCGGTGTGCAGCGGTATGGGGAACCAGGTGTTTACCGGTGGCTTCACAGGGGGTTGACCGTGGATGATGGGGTCGTCCCTGAAGTAGATCCTCTTTATCCTCACCACCGGTTCGTCCCTGCGGCCCGAGGCGTAATACCCCGTCCATTCCCCGAAGGGCCCCTCTGGGCGCCCTTGCACCGAGGGGGGAGGGGAGAAACCCTCTATGGCGATCTCGGCCTTGGCCGGTATGGGGAGGCCGGTCTCCTTCCCTATGATCACCTCCACCGGCTCCCCTTGCAGGTATCCGGCCATGTCGTATTCTGAGATCCCCCACGGCAAGGCCATGGTGGAGACGCCGAAGAGCAGCGGCTGCTGCCCAAAGCACATGACCACGGGGCACTCCTGTCCCCGTGCCCAGTACTTCTCCCTCATGATGGTGGCGTGTTTGCCGGGGGAGGCGTAAAAGGAGAGGGTCTTGGAGTCGTGGATCATGACCCGATAGGTGCCGAAGTTGACCCAGCCCTCCTCCGGGTCTCGGGTGATGGTTATGACCCCCGTGCCTATGTACCTTCCGCCGTCCCCCTCGTGCCACTTCGGGGCCGGGAATTGGAGGACGTCCACCCCTTCTCCCTCCATGACGTTCTCCATTATGGGCCCCTTGTCGACCACCTTCGGCGGCACCGGGGAGAACTGACTCCACCTCTCCTTCCAGTACCTCACCACCTCTAAGTTGCTCAGCTCTTCGGGGATGCCGAAGGCGATCTTCTGGAAGTCAGCGCGATGGAGGATGTTGGTGGCGATGCGAAAACCCGGAGGATACCCCTTGATCTGATCGAAGAGGAGGGCGGGCCCCCTCCTCTCGGCCATCATCTCGTTGATGGCGCCGATCTCGAGGTCCCAATCGGCCCCCTTTACCACGCGGACTTCCCCTCTCTTCTGCAAGAGGGAGATGAATTGGCGCAGATCCTCGGGCACTTTGGTCATCTTCTTCCTCCTGGCCGATAATTTCAAGACCCAATTTTAAAAGGGCCCAGATCCTTGTCAAATATAAAAACTCGATCCTCCAATAACCTCAAGTTATCCTTGTGTTTGGGGATCAAAGTGATACAATGTTATGCGTGAACGGTCGGCTGGAGCATTCCCTCAACTATCTGCGGGTCTTTTACGAGGTGGCCTGTTGCAAGAGCTTCACCCGCGCGGCCGAGAGGCTCCACATCTCGCAACCGGCGGTCACTCGTCAGATAAAGAACCTGGAGGAGATCCTCGGGGTGGCCCTCTTCAACCGGGGCAGCACCCCGGTGGAGCTCACCCCCGCTGGCAAGGCCCTTCTCTCCTACGCCGAGAGGGCCTTTGCCCTCATCGAAGAGGCCGAAGAGGCCCTGGTACGTTATCGGAGGGAGGCGATCCTGAGGATCGGGACCACCAAGGGGTACTCCAAATCCACCATGCCCGGGATCATCTCGCGCTTCCAGGAGGAGAACCCGGGGGTGAAGATCGTGTTGCAAGTGGACAGTTCCAAGGCGCTGCAGGAGGGCGTCCTCAAGGGGGAGCTCGACCTGGCCATCTTGGCCAACCCCGATTTCGGGGAGAAGTCCCTGCTCTTCATCCCCTTCCGTCGGGAGGCCTTGGTCTGCATCGCCTCCCCCCGCCTGTCCCTCGATTCGAACCTCAGGGCCCTTCCCCTCGGGAGGGTGATCGAGTTCCCCTTCATCGTGAGGGAACGGGGCTCAGGCACCCACAAGGTGGTGATGGAGGCCTTCGAAGGCCTGGGCCGAAGGCCTATGGTGTTGGTCGAGGCCTCAAGCCCCGAGTTCATCAAGGAGTGGGTGAGGGCGGGCAAGGGCCTTTCCATCGTCACCGCCAGCTCCGTGGAAGAGGAGAGGCGCGAGGGGAAGCTCATGGTCCTTCCCCTGGATCCCCCCTTGTGGCTCGACGTCTTCGTGGTCCTCCTTAAGGGGCGCAGCCGAGAGCCCCTTACCTGTTGCTTCCTCCGTTACCTGGGCTGTGACCCAGCGCTGCTTTGAAGGAGCCAACCGAGCTCCTTTTCCATCAAGCTGCGGAGCCGTTCTTGGAGGACCAACCTCTTCAGGGACCAGGGCAGATCCCCATAAGGCCGCCTCTCTGGGGGATGATGTTTCAGGACCCTGTAGAGGACGTAGCTCCCCCTGACCTCCAGGACCGGACTCACCTCTCCGTCCGCCATGCCCCACAGGAGGGGGGCCAGCTCCGATCCCTTCCTAAGGAAGAGGGTCTCCCTCCTCAGGCCGTTGAGCCCCTTGGCCACCCTGTGGAAGCCCTCCCCCGCCTCGATCCTCCTCCGGGCCTCCAGGAGCCTGTAGAAGGCCTCCTTGCGACTGGAGGGGCAGTCCCGGGGGTGGACGTAGAGGGAGAGGGCTTCAAGCTCGACCCTCGGCGGTATGAGGACCTCTTCGTCCTCGGAGGGAAGGGCCTTGGGGTAGAGCTCCCGGGTGATGTAATGGAAGAGCGGCTCAAGTCTGCGGAGCCTTTCCTCAAGGGCCCGCTTCCTCTTCTTGAACTCCCCCAGGAGGAAGGACTGCTTTCGGAGGAGGCAGAGGAAGGGATCGGGGCTCTCGTGCCCCCTCTCTCCCCCTCCTCTCCCTCTGGGCCAATCTGCCCTTCGCCTGTGGACCTCCCTTCCCAAGAAGCTGAGGTAGTCCGGGCGCTGGTCCTTCATCCCCTGATAGGAGAAGTAGGAGAACCCCTGGACCCCCAGCCGCCTCAGCCGTCTCACCTCTTGGGCCACCACTTGGGGGGGCTTCCGCCAGGCCCCAAGGCCGGCGAAGACCATCCTCCCCTGGGCCCTCTCCCGGGCGGCGCGGAGTTGGGCCTCCACTCGACAGAGGTCACCCCCATAGGCCATGGGGACCACCAAGTCGAGGTAGCCCGCCTCAAGCCACCGGCCCCAATCCTGTCCTCGCTCGAAGTAAGCCCTGTCCGGATCGGGCAGCACCGCCGCCGAGAGGATGGCCCCGGGCCTCTTGGCCTTGAGGAGCCTCGAGGCCTCGGCCACCAACCGGGTGACGTGGTAGCTCCTCTCCTCGGCCCAGAGGGACTGATAGTAGTAGTTCCAGAGGGTCAGAAGGGGCAGATCCTCCCTCAGCAGGATCCAAGGGTTGGGCTTCCTCGACAGGGGATCTAAGCACCGGGGGTCCACCCCCCAGCGCCCTTTGAAGGCCTCAAGGG
>Ga0164310_10001079_pt1 | contig 15060 bp, 11 predicted proteins | sample GuaBasSedimGuay1_FD_121795 | JGI IMG/M metagenome (GOLD analysis project Ga0164310, IMG submission 121795) | Subseafloor sediment microbial communities from Guaymas Basin, Gulf of California, Mexico - Guay1, Core 4569-9, 0-3 cm | ecosystem: Environmental > Aquatic > Marine > Hydrothermal vents... | reverse complement strand
TTTTTGTGAATTTAAGATGTCTAAAGGTAGAGCTCCGTCGTCGTTCAGAGCTGCTACGGCGGCGATCTTCACATCCTTCGTATGCGTAGCTACAATAGTCTTCTCAATATATGTTCCATCAACTCAAGGATACTTCAACATCGGCGAATCCATGGTTTTTCTCTCCGCGCTCCTATTTGGCCCATATGTAGGAGCCTTCTCTGGAGGTGTAGGTTCTATGCTTGCGGATTTGATTCTAGGATACCCGCATTATGCGCCTGCAACCTTGCTAATAAAGGCATCCGAAGGCTTTGTTGTAGGTTTTCTAAGCGAGCATAACCCAAAAATTAAGTCAAAGATCAAATGGAAAGTCTTCACCGTGATCTTAGGAATACTTATTGGAGGACTTCTTGCAGGCGTAGGCTTCACATACTATAGTGGCGAGAGCGAGCTTACCCTAGGATTCACAACATATACATTCACATTACCTAGAGAAGTATGGCTGGTTTTAGGTGGATTAGCCGCCTTACTTATTTCCCTTGTAGGCTTAACTGCTGATCCGCAGCTAGGATGGACTATATTTTCCGTAGCTCTTGGAGGGCTCACCATGGTTCTAGGATACTTCATATATGAGATGTTCTTCCTAGGATGGCTCTTCAATATACAAGTTATAGCAATTGCTGAAGTTCCAATAAACATTGGACAGATGACCATAGGCGCATTAGTGGCAGTACCAATAGCGAATATGATTAAGCGCATGTTTTCCGCGGGTAATAAAATCTAAACAGTTAGGATTCTCAAAGCACCGTTTCTAGGATTCATAAAATGTTTATCCAGATCGCTATGAATCTTCCAAAGATATTATACTTGTATCGGAGGAATATGAAGGTGGCGAGAAAAGCAAAGAAAAGGGCATTGGAACCTAGCTAGGCTAAACTAAACATTCCAATATCAAAGCCTTTCAGCAATAGGCAAATATGTGGGCTGGGAACCAATAAGCTTAACACGTCATTTTTTTAAAGTGTAGGAGTAGTGAATACATATGAGCGAGGTTGAATCTGACAGAAGCATGGTAGATAGAATAATCGCGTGCATATCAAAGAGTGAAGGGATAGATTGGAATGAGGCAAGGCGAATGCTCCATAAATATGTCTGTGAAGGAAAATGCGACTGGTATAAGACTAAAAGTAAAGCAGCGGGTTTTGATAGAACTGATTTAACAGAGAAAAAACGGGAAGTCATTGAAAACTTAGTGAGGCAGATCATGAAAGGATGTGATATAGAATATGCTAAATGGCGCATTCATAACATTTTATGTCCTGGTCACCCAAGACCTAGGCCTTCAAAAACCGAAGATAAATGCCAGAAATTGAAAGGTTGACATACAGTAACATATATGAGAAGAAACGACGTGGTTCTTTCTAATCTCACCTACGGTTTTCACTTATTTATCGCCTCATTGTCTTAAATTTGTTGAAGGATTTCAGCTGTTAAGGATTGAAGTTTTTGATCAAGTTCGTCAAGAATTTTTCTTGCTTCTTTTTCATCTCTCTTTTTACAAGCTTCCATTACGGCTCGAAAAACTGAATATTCAAAGAGTATTTTTCCTTCCTCAAGATCGGAGAATCCCAACTCATTACAAAATGAATGCAAGAAACGATTAAACATCCAGTTGGTTGGATCGAATATAGTCTCTTTATCGAGTATTTCCAAGAAATGTAATGCCGTTCCACTATTTTCCATTAAGAAATCTCTTACTACGTACCACGCTTCTTCGCTTCCCGTATTCTTAAAGGAAATCTCAAACTCTCCGCGATGCTTGGCGAACTCAACGGGACGAAGCAAATAGTCTTGGATAGATTTAAGTCTTCTTTTTACAACAGCTTTTATCTTCTCAAAATTATCCTTTTCAGAGCAAAGCCGAAGATGAAGTTCTGGCTTAAAGAAGTAATAGAAGAACATGATTTCTTTTTGATACCATAATTCTTCGAGGGTAGGTTTGATGAACCTAAGAGCAACTCTTCTCTTGTTCTCCCATATAGATGGATTCTTGAAATAAACTATTGCTTCTAACCAGTTTTCTTTCATAAAATTTCCTCCAGAATAAGAATAAGATGAAAAGATAAGATAAACTTTCTTTTGTGATCAGCGCATGCATAAGCAATAATATTGGTGCTCCGGCCGGGATTTGAACCCGGGTCTCCGGCTCTCTTCCTTTTTAGCCGAAAGGCCGGAATACTTGTCCGGGCTATACTACCGGAGCATCGAAGTTTTTCATATATTAATCACTTGCTATAATCTTTTTTGGGTTTTAGACTTCTCCTGCTAAGAAACGCATCTGTGCGAGTCTATCCATAACTTCTACGATATTCCTTTCTATTCTATGCCTCTCTTTCTTATAAGTATCCTCGTCTATCTCTCCCTTCTTAAGCTTCTCATCCAGATTCTTTAGTTCTTCAAGAAGATTGTCTCTCTGTCTCTCTAAATCCTTAATTCTTCCAAATGCACCTTCAGAGTGAAACATTTTTCATCCACGGAATCTTTATTAAGATTTCCCATGTAGTTAAATCTTTCCAGATTTTTAATTAATTGCACAAGATACAAGTTGTAGATCAGTCTTACTTCTCGCTTATACGCAGTTCTTACATCTAGGCCGTTATAGATCGACTAGAAAGTTCTCCTCTTTAATCAAGATAGATCTATGCTGAAACAATAGACGTAGAATATTCTCATCGGGACAGATCTTTGAAGGATTAAGCCTCGTCAGTAAGATGATCTTGGCTACATCTGGGTTCTGAAAACCCAAATGATACTCTAGGCTTGTAAATATTGTTAATTTCTCATGTATTGTGAATTCGATCAAATAAAAAGATTTATTCTTTCTAGTTATTTCTTCAGATCATGGATCCGGAAAAGGACGCATACGGGCAGGAGATATGGGCATACTTTAAACGGAAGGTCGGCTTTGAAATCGTGGAAAGGGACGACGGTTACTTCGATGTCTCAAGTGGACCTAAGCTTTATTTTTCTGAGTATGAGGATTGGCCTGAGCATGAGAAGAAAGCCATAGAGTTTGTTAAGGGTAGAGTTTTAGATATAGGCTGTGGAGCTGGAAGACATTCACTGTATCTTCAAAGGAAGGGATTCGATGTTACTGGAATAGATATCTCTCCGCTTGCAATTAAGGTTTGTAAGCTAAGAGGATTAAAGAAGGCAAGGGTAATGTCAATTGACGATATAGATAGTTTTGCCCCTAACTCCTTTGACACAGTGCTTATGTTAGGAAACAACTTCGGTCTTTTCGGAGACCCCAAGAAGGCAAGGAAGCTGCTGAAGAAGCTTTACGAAATAACGACTTCAGAGGCCTTACTAATCGCTGAGAGTCGAGATCCATACAAGACTAGCAATCCGGCACATCTTGAATATCATGAATTTAACCGTAAAAGGGGAAGGATGCCAGGTCAGCTTAGGATAAGAATAAGATTCGAAAAATATGTTACAGACTGGTTTGATTACTTGCTTGTCTCAAAGGATGAGATGAAACAGATACTGAAGGGAACAGGCTGGAAAATCAAGAGATTCATAGATTCCAAAGATGCACAGTATATAGCAATAATTCAAAAATCAGGATGAATATGCTGCGTTCTTATCATCTCCAAGTTCGAATGAGCTTGAAGTACCATCTGGAGTGATCTCTAAAAGTATAACGTTGTCAGCCAAGAAGTTTTTCCATAAAGAAATTCTCAGAGAATGAGGAAGCCTTCATAGTTACGATGTATGTACATCCTCAGCCATAAAAACTGCTCAACCATTAATCTTTCCCTTTCCAGCTTGAGGCTGATGTATCGTTATGCCTATAGCAGAGTTAATGACGATGGGCTTAGTATCAACAACCTTAATCTCCCTAAGTGAAAAAAGAATAATCTCCTACGGCTTCCCTCCTCAAGTATATTAAACTTTTCATTATAGGTGTGCTCTAAGTAAAAATCAAGAATCTTAACATCAAGCCTAAAAACTTAAGGAGAAAAATATGATGTTAAATTTCTACATGCCCCCAAAAAGAGGCTTCTTAAAATCTCGATGACACAGAGTTATTCGGGATGGGAGCTCTAGATAAAAGCTATCCAGCCTAAGTTCATTCCAAAGCTAGTCTACATGTAGGGTTCTTCATTTTTAGAACACTGCATAGGAAGCCCATACTGAGGAACCAACCCTATATTCCCCAGTTACGCTCAAATTAATCTACTATCATTTCATCCATCACTGACGTAATAAAAAGAGAATATCGCTAATGCAAGATAAATCCTGCGACAAACTTTTGCAAATCCGCACTATATCTTATAGCCTCAGCCTCTCTCAAGTTTACTTTCCACTGGCTATACTATAATGTTGGACGCTTAAAGTGGAAAAGCCGTGAACCCGATCAATACGTTCTGAGCATCCTGCAATAGCAACAAGTTTCGAATCCTTCTTCTATAGGGCACTGGCTGATGCGTTGCATTTATTGTTCAGTCGTCTTGTTTGTCTAGACTCCGCAACGGCGGATAGTAATATTAAGTCTTAGCAATAAAAAGGGGTTCTGCAGAGATCTCTAGGCTTCCACAACTCTGAAGCCGACGAGCTCGCCTAGATATTTGAGATCATCCACGTAATCCCCATAAACCATAGCGAGATGATGGCCGAAATCCATCTCCTTATGGAAGAAGGCCCTTGCATCTCTCACTTTTATCTCTGCTCTTAGACTACATCCAACCTCATTGAATCCGCCGCATCCCACTATCTCTCCCCTAGCGACGAATAGCTTAGTCGCTGTCGGATTGAACCTTGCAAGGGTTACAACTTCACCCTTATCCCTCGAGAAATCGTAGCGTAATGTCGCTCCCCACCCGCCCATCGTAAAGTTCCTTATCTCATATGGCAGTTCTGCACCATCCAGTCCCTTCATCTTCAATCCTGGGACATCATGGTGAACGGCTATGATGTCTCTCTCCTTATCTACCATGTATGAGTTTCCCATGTAAACTGACTTTCTAGATAGATACATCAGCACAGTCATTGCTAAGAGAACGCTAATGTCCCCCTCACATGCTGATGGATAACCCTCATCCTTCAATAGGGAATGGGCGAGACAGAACGTTACCTTCTTCTCAGCGGGTATCCTCTTAACGCAGAGCTCAAAGCACGGGATCACAAATGCGTTGCACTTGTATTTCATCATTAGATTTCTAGCAGCCAGGTAAAAATTGACTGATTGACGGATATACTCTTCCTTCATGTGAACCCTATCGGCATTTCTAACAAGCCTGTTAGTTATCTCCTCAGCCCTCTTCTGCTCCGCCTCATCTCTTATGACCCTATCCATCTCGTCGAAGACTTCACTTGCTGATATGCGCTTATAGTCTATACCAAACCTCACCTTAACATCCTCGAGATCCCAAATACTGCTGACGACGCCGACTGGCAGAAGCTTTCCAGCATCAACTACGAGAATCCTCGTGTTCATTAAGCTCTTCCTGACCTTAAAAAGCCTGACAAAACGGTTTAATTCCTCAACATCTATGAGTGCATAACCCTCCATTCCACGAGATCTTAGATAAGCAGATATATCTACACTTGAGATCTGGCCAATCTTAACAATGGGCTTCCTGTATCTCCGAGCTATCTCAACCGAGGGATGCTGAGTCAAACTAGCATTCGCTATCAAATAGAAATCTACATCCGTAGAGTCCTTGTCGAGTTTAGCAATCTCCTTCTCTGGAATAATCCAGTCCTCGCCCCACTCTATAACCGCGGGATCAAGTAACTCTCCATCTTCTATCAGCCTAGACCTAACCTCCTCACAGAATCTTTCGAAATTCTTCCTTGCTTGGAGTTTTTCAAACTCAGGATCAAGTGTCTTCTCGTCGCCAACTCTGCAGGGTCCCTCATAAACGCCGCTGTGAATCAGAAGGGGTAGAATAGGCTTGATCTTCACCTTCAAATCAAACAATTCATTCATTTCATTCACCTAATAAAAGGGCATAGCAAAATTGTATTTATATAATTTTTCCACGAGGATTCTTGAATTTTCGGTGACGAGCTTGATTGCTCAAAGACTTCTTAAGAAGTAATAGGGTCTCTAGAAGAAGCATTTTAAAGCTGAATTTTATCGGGTGAAATAGATTTTACAATATCTAGAAGATTATCTCAGCTATAATGTATCAAAGAGATAGAGATCATGATTAGATTTCTGCCTTCCACTATCAAGATCGGTCAAAAAATCAAGCATGGAAAGATATTCTCTTCCTCTTTTCAAGCTTCTTTTTCATTTAGAATTTTTTCAAGAAGCTTCCTCTCTTATCCCTGATCAATGAGGTTTCTTCAAGTTCCCCCATACAAAATACTAATGGGAAGGAATCGGTATAAAAAATGAATTAGCCCTTTTTAGAAGGAGAAAAAGTAGTTTAATCCAATCAGAATAACGATTCTTTTACTATTATCACGAAATCGAAGAAGTTCTGAGAGCCGAAAGCCATCTGATATTGATGTCATTATGGAGTTTCAGAGGGCATGCTGAGCGGCCTAGTAGAAGTATGCTCTCGGATATAACGCGGGAACGACGGCTCGCATAGCGCATGTTCGGTGTAAATATAGGCAAGGGAGAATGAGATTATATGCCCAAGTATCGCATGCTAGGCTTTTATGTTTGCGGGGTTTTCTCCGCATGGAACCGTAGTCTTTGCGGGTATAGATCCGAAGACTCTCCGCATTAATCGAATAATATTGTGAAGAGAATCACTCTATGAACCAAGGTTATGGAATATTTAGATCCATAAAAAGCTGGAGAATAAGCCTCTTCTCAATCAACCTTACAAGTTCGAGGCTAAAAATAACCTACAGCTGCACACCATGAAGAAATTAATTACAGGTCATAAGTATAATTATGGAGTCTATTCTATATAAAAAATTTTATAACCTTAAATTTTATAACCTTGGTCAGGGATAATTATGTTTGGTGAATAAAAAAATGAAAAAAACAAAAATGGAAAAAACATCGTTATTGCTGTTGCTAGCAATTCTTGTATCTTTGGCGCTACCATTACCTGCTGTTGCTCAGCCTCCTACAGTTAAAAGAGAGCAAACTGTAATTCATAACGCTTGGCCTGTACCTACCCATTTCAATCCTTTAGCTCCCGGAGCGGGACAGGCGCTACATCATACTTATGAGTGGCTATTTCTCTTCGACGATGTGAATCTCAAACTAATACCTTGGTTAGCCGAGAGTGCCAAATGGATAGATGAGTTGACTCTGGAAGTTAAGATTAGGAAAGAAGCTCATTGGCAGGATGGTGAGCCTCTCACAGCTGAAGATGTTAAGTACACGTTTGAGCTCGGTAAAAAATATCCTGGAATAGCATTAGCTGAACCTAGAGTCATATGGGTTTACATAGATTCGATAGAGATGGTTGATGATTATACGCTCAGATTCCATCTGAAGCCGGAGAACCCGGCTAAACTAGCATTGAAGAGCCTACTCCACTGTATGATCCTGCCTAAACATATATGGGAAAAAATCGAAAAAGAATACGAAGATATTACAGAGTTTAAGAATATTTATCCTGTGGGCTCCGGTCCCTACAAGGTAGTTTACCACGATGATACTAAGATTATATCTGAGAGATATGATGACTGGTGGGGTAAAGATGTCCCGCCTTCCTCAGAGAATCCGTATCTAGGTAAACTACCTGAACCTAAGTGGCTTATCAGCCTAAGAGTTACTTGTAACGAAGAATGTGCGAGATTGCTAATAGCAGGCGATATGGATGCTTCTCAATGCTTCTATCCGAGGGTGTGGGAACACTTCGATGAAGGTATAGTTACGTGGTTTAAGTCGCCGCCTTTCTTAGGACCTACGCCTAAGAGGACTGGAGGATACGTATTTAATCTTGAACGCTATCCGATAAATGACTCTACAGTTAGGAAAGCTATAGCATTCGCATTAGACAGAACAACCATAGCTGAGAGAGCTTTCTCCATGTATGCTACAACCGTAGATATAACCTGCATAAAACCGGATAGTCCACTTGCCTTCCTGAGAAGCGATGAAGCCATCGCCATGCTAGATCTAAAGTATGATCCTGATTATGCTAAGAAACTGCTTGATGAAGCGAATATAATTGATAGAGACGGGGATGGAGTAAGAGAGATGCCTGACGGCACGCCGCTTGTCTTCAAAGCTAGTGTTCCAGAAGGCTGGACTGACTGGATGATCGCATTAGAGATGCTTGCCTCTTACCTGAAAGACATAGGTATTAAAGTTGAAACAGTATATCCCGATGTAGCCAGCTGGAAGGAACTTATCAGAGCAGGAGACTTTGATATAACCAACTGGCAGGGTAGTGCTTGGACCGCGACAGGCGTATGGGACTTCTACAGAAACATCTTAGATTCCAGAACGCCACAGTATCCTATGATTACGGGTAAGTCCTCACGTTATAATAACACAGAGGTATGGTCAATAATAGACGAGATAGCTAAATACTGGGATCCATTCGACCCGGATGTGAAAGATGACCTTAAGAAACTATACGGCGAGCTTCAGAAGATCCTAGCTAGAGATCTTCCCATGATACCTGTATGGGCTTGGGATAATCCAATCTCTTATCAGACCAAGTATTGGGTCGGATGGCCTAGCGAAGAGAATCCGGGTCCACGTGTAAACGTTAACGGCGAGCCTGAATTCCTCATAGTGCTGCAGATGATTAGAAGCGCCACAGCTCCAGCGCCAACAGTAGAATACACTCATGTATGGATTACTAAGGAAGTCTCCGCCTTTATCGGCGTTGATGGTAAAAGCTATGGACCGTTTAAGGAAGGCGAATACGTGAGGATTCCAGAGAAGGATGCTGAGAGACTCATAGCGAAAGGAGTTGCTAGCTACACTCCTCCCGTAGCCCCAGAGGTTGAGGAGGCTCTTACCAACATCGCAAAAATATTGGGCTCCGTATCCGAGAGCGCATCTTCTCTTAGAAACAGCGTAAATGCATTGAGCAGCTCGGTAGATGAGTTAAGCAAGTCTGTAGCTAGTATAAATACAAGAATAGCTACTCTGGAAAGCATGCTTTACGCCGTACTAGCTATAAGCATAGTTGCAGCTATACTGGCCTTAGCAGCAACTTTAAGAGCTGGCAAGAGAACTTAAGAAGACAGGTGGACTTGATGATCAAAGGACTAAAATCCCCCGCTTTACTTTTTTTACTTCGTAAAGCTGGATTTTATGCTGCTACCTTTATCGTAGCTCTCACTTTTGTATGGCTTATTCCAAGGCTTATGCCGGGTGATCCTATACGTCAGCTGGTAAGCGAGATACTTGTTGGAGCTGGTCAAGGGGGAGAGCAAACAGCGGCTGTAGGAACTACTCAGTTTACTGCTAAGCAGGCTGAACTCCTGTATAAGTATTATGTTGCGAAATTTGGTTTAGATAAACCGCCTCACATTCAGTATCTCCTAATGTTTTACAGGATATTTACGGGAGATATGGGCATGTCGATAAAGTTTCAGCCAGAAACTGTTCTGAACGTCGTCTTAAGAGCCCTACCTTGGAGCCTAATCTTACTGATTCCGGCGACTATAACGGCGTGGATAATAGGTAACTTGTTGGGAGCCTACGCGGCCTATAAAGGCGGGAAGGTCGATAACATTGTGTATTCTATCTTCTTGTTCTTATCTCAAATGCCCTACTATTGGTTTGCCCTAGTTCTTATATACGCTTTATCTATCAAGTTTAGATTGTTTCCAGCCGCAGGAGCATACAGCGTAGGCGCGGTACCGACGTTTACGTGGAGTTTCTTCGTAGATTTTCTCCAACATTACACTTTACCGTTTCTGTCCCTTGTGCTTATAGCCTTAGGTGGACAGGCCATAGGTATGAGAACCATGACCATATACGAGCTAAACTCCGATTATATGGATTACAGTGAATCTATCGGTTTAAGCGATAGAAAGCTTATCCGATACGCGTTCAGAAATGCTATACTGCCCCAGATCACAGGTCTCGCAATACATTTAGGAAGAACTGTAAGCGGTCAAATAGTAACTGAAACAGTATTCGGCTACCCAGGCATAGGCTACATAATATATCAAGCTATCTTGAATGCAGATTACCCCTTAATCGAAGGGGCATTCACGGTACTCATAATATCTGTCCTATCGATGAACTTCTTAATGGATATACTCTACGCTTACATAGACCCCAGGATTAAAGCTGCTTATACAAGGGAGAGATGATGACTGAGAGAATAGTAAATGCTGGTAAACTCATAGTAAGGTATAAAAAGCTACTGATCGGAGTCACGATGTTAGTAGCTATAATAGCCTTCTGCACCCTAGGTATGCTACTCTATCCTATAGATCCTAAAGCCATAATTTTCAGAGATCTGCAACCTCCATCTTCTACGAATCCATTAGGCACGGACGTTTTTGGCAGGGATGTTTTAGCACAACTAATTCATGGAACTTATAATTCGTTTAGAATAGGTATTCTAGCAGGTCTTATAGCTACGCTCATAGGTATAGTAGTAGGTGCTGCGGCGGGATACTTCGGAGGGATGCTGGATGATCTCCTAAATCTTATAACGAATACATTCCTCGTAATACCTACCTTAGCTCTCCTCATAGTTATTGCGTCTTACATTAGGATAAGAAGTGAACTTATGATGGTTCTAATAATAGGAGTTACTGCCTGGCCTTGGACAGCTAGAGCTATAAGAGCTCAAGTATACAGTCTTAAAACTAGGGAATTCGTAGATCTAGCTAAAATCTCCGGTCTACCTAAATATGAGATTATAGTATTCGAGATACTTCCTAATATGCTGTCCTATATAGTAATGTGTTTCACTCTTCAAATGGCTGGCGCTATTCTGAGTGAGGCGGGTTTAAGCGCTATTGGTTTAGGTCCTACTGCCCTGATAACCTTAGGTATGATGCTCCGGTGGACTATAGTATGGGAAGCGCCTAGAATAGGAACTTGGTGGTGGTTCATCCCCCCCGGGCTGATTATAACCCTGATAGCAGTATCCTTTCTCCTCATAAATAATGGTTTAGACGAAATTTATAATCCAAGGTTGAGAAGGATGCGTTGAAGATGAGTTTAGTTCTTGAAGCTCGTCATATTGAAGGTGGTTATGACCTAGGCTCAAGCTTCCTTAAAGCCGTAGACGACTGTAGCCTATATGCCTATGAAGGCGAGATGCTCGGAGTAGCTGGAGAATCCGGATGCGGTAAGTCAACCTTAGCTAAGCTTATAATGGGATTAACTAAACCTCCCCTTAGACTGGTTAAAGGCAAGTCTATCATAGATGACATCGACGTATACAAACTCTCATGGAAGGAGAGAAAGAAGATTCTATGGGGTAAAGTCGTAACGATGATACCTCAAGCCTCTATGAACGCCTTAAACCCTACTAAGAAGATCAAAGATGTAGTATTTGATGTCGTTAGGGAGAAGTATTCGACGCCGCCTTCAAAAAGTGAGATCTTGGATATGGCTAAAAAGAGGTTTGATGAGATAGGATTAGATCCTGTGGCTTTGGATATGTATCCGATAGAGCTTAGCGGAGGTATGAAGCAAAGAGCCATCATAGCAATATCGACGCTGCTAAATCCATCTTTCTTAATAGCGGATGAACCTACATCAGCTTTAGATGTTTCAACTCAAAAACTTCTACTAGAGCTTCTTTATATGCTCATAAAAAGAAATATAGTTAAAACATTGATTTTCATATCTCATGATATCGCTACTTTACGTCAGATTTGTGATAAAATGTGTATAATGTATGCGGGTAAAATTTTGGAGATTTCAGATACAGAAGATGTAATAAATAGGCCTTTACACCCCTATACTGAGAGACTTATGGAATCTGTAATACCGCTGATGCCTTCAGTTAGGAAGAAAACACTTAAGGGCATACCTGGAGCTCCTCCGAATCTACTGAATCCTCCTTCTGGATGCCGTTTTCATCCCAGATGCCGCTACGCCATGCCTCTGTGCAAAGAGAAGGAACCTCCCCTCAGAGAGGCTAAAAAAGGTAGATTTGTTTCTTGCTGGCTTCACCTAGGATAGGATGAATATGAAGGAAGAAGCTTTACTTAGAGTGGAAAACCTTACCAAGATATTCAGGACGGGCTTCCTAGGTAAGGGCGAGAAGATAATAGCCGTAAATGATGTGAGCTTCTTCCTTAAGAAAGGTGAAGTATTATCGCTTATAGGTGAAAGTGGAAGCGGCAAAACAACGATAGCTCGTCTCATATTGAAATTATTAAAACCTACATCCGGACGTATATACTATGAAGACACGGATATATGGGAGATGCCCGATAAAGCCTACTGGAGAAAGGTTCAAGCAATATTCCAAGATCCTTACGCTTCTTTCAACTCTTTCTACAAAGTAGAAAGAACTCTTAAAAACGTTTTCAAACTTTTCCCCGATAAAATATCCGAGGGGGAGAAAGATAAAAAAGTACATGAGGCCCTAGAGAAAATAGGTTTAAACCCTAAAGAGGTCCTCGGGAAACATCCCTTTGAACTTAGCGGCGGGCAGATGCAGAGACTTCTATTAGCCCGATGTCTAATAATAGATCCAGAAGTGATTATAGCGGATGAACCTACAAGCATGGTAGACGCCTCTATGAGGGTAATCCTTCTTAACATATTTAAGGAGCTGAGCAAGAAAGCAGGTAAGTCAATAATCTTCATAACCCATGACATAAGCCAAGCATTCTATATAAGCGATAGAGTTCTAGTTATGTATCGCGGGAGAATAGTTGAAAATGGCCCCGTAGAACAGATTCTCTTTTCTCCTCAACATCCCTACACTAAAAGATTAATATCAGATGTCCCTAAACTTCACGAAAAATTCAAATTTACCTTAACGTAAACTGTATTTCTCCGGTAATCTTTATCTTCAGAAATCAATTTTTAAGCCTTAATTTTAAAAAGATTCTACTACCCAACATCATGTCTAAACTCTAAAATTATATCATAACATTACGTTTTAAGATGGATTATGCACATTTTCATTATAGTTAATTAGTATCAAGGTTAGCTAGCCTAAATCTGATGTTCCGAGATAGAATCTCGTAAGTATCCAGTAATATAGTTCACAAAAACTGAAAAGGCTTAATAACTAAGGGATTAATACGTCCAGAAATCAGACTTTAACGCGCTTGAAACCCGATCACCCTCCTATAATTAAAGAGAAATATATATTCATACATCAAGTTAAGTATCGCATGAGATTGTGAAGAGGTCTAAAAATGGTTGCAGAGGAAGGATTAGTTAGAGAGTTTAAGGCTGGAGAAGCACTAGTAAAGATTTACCGGGATAGACAGAGTATGGGTAGAGCGGCCGCTAGAACAGTTGGAGAAAAAATGGAGAAATTCATTTCCGAAAAAGGCTGGGTGTCGATGGTCTTTGCATCCGCTCCTTCACAAGAAGAATTCCTAGCAGAATTAACAAGGATTAAAGGAATCGACTGGTCAAAAGTAACCGCGTTCCATCTAGACGAGTACATTGGCCTCCCAAGCGACGCTCCCCAAGCCTTCGGAGAGTTCTTAAGAAGAAGATTATTCAATAAAGTTAATCCTGGAAGGGTTTACTACCTCAACGGAAACGCTGAAGATCTTGAAAAGGAAGCTCAGAGATACGCCGAGTTACTGAAGAAGAACGGCCTAGACATAGCTTGCATAGGAATAGGAGAGAATGGGCATATAGCCTTTAACGATCCTCACGTCGCTGACTTCAACGATCCCCTAATGGTTAAGGTTGTTGAGCTAGACGAAGTTAGCCGCCAACAACAGGTTAATGACGGATGCTTCGCAAGCATAGAGCAGGTTCCCAGAAAGGCCTTAACAATCACGATACCGGTTATTCTAAGCGCTAAATTCATCTCAGTTGTTGTCCCCGCAAAGTCTAAGGCTCAAGCAATTAAAAGAACAATTCAAGGTCCAATCTCCGAGGAGTGCCCAGCTTCAATTCTCCGCACACATAAAAACACAATTATGTTCCTAGACCTGGGCTCAGCCAGCCTACTCTGAACAAGCATTCAAACCGTTCTTTAGTGAAGGGTTTAAAGCATGCCGAAAATCCCTATAAACCGCCTGAGAGAGTTCTGCGAAAACATATACTTAAAGGCTGGAGCAAGTGAGGAAGAAGCCAAAATAGTCGTAGATAACCTCATACAAGCAAATCTCTACGGACATGACAGTCACGGAGTCCTCCGAACAATAGAATATTGCAACTACATAAAGAATGGAGTGATTAAGCCTAAAACTGAACCTAAAATAGTTAAAGAGAACGAGTTCGCTCTCATCGTAGATGGACGCTGGGGATTCGGGCAAGTAGCAGTCTACAAAGCAATGAAAAAGGCGATCTCAAAGGCTAAGAAAAAATCTATAGGCGTAGCCACAGTTTTCAACTGCAACCACTGCGGCATGCTCGGATACTACACATTAATGGCTGCGAAAGAGGATATGATAGGCTTCGCAGCCGCGAACTCGGTGGCAATGGTCGCTCCCTACGGAAGCAGAGAAAGAATACTAGGCACAAACCCGCTTAGCATAGCCATGCCAGCTGGAAGACATAAACCCTTCCTGCTAGATTTCGCCACAAGCGTGGTTTCCGGAGGCGTAATAGAACTCGCACGGGCGAGAAAAGAGAAGATACCCCTAGGATGGCTTCTAGATGATGAAGGAAGACCCACAACCAATCCCGAGGACTATGAGGCACATAAGAAGGAGAAGCATGGAGCCCTCCTACCATTCGGAGGATATAAAGGCTCAGGAATATGCATGGCAATCGAGATATTGGGAGGCGCACTAGCTGGAAGCGGGGTGAGCAAGACCACTACAGACAACGGCGTGTTCCTAATGGTCCTAGACGTAAATTTCTTCCGGCCTATAGAAGAATTCAAGTCTGAAGTAGATAGGCTAATAGACCTTGTTAAGAAAAGCAAGAAGGCTCAGGGCTTCACTGAGGTTTTCTATCCCGGAGAACTAGAGTATAGAAAGGAGCAAAGTCTAAAGGAGGAAGGAAGCATATTCATC
>Ga0164310_10001078_pt1 | contig 15061 bp, 12 predicted proteins | sample GuaBasSedimGuay1_FD_121795 | JGI IMG/M metagenome (GOLD analysis project Ga0164310, IMG submission 121795) | Subseafloor sediment microbial communities from Guaymas Basin, Gulf of California, Mexico - Guay1, Core 4569-9, 0-3 cm | ecosystem: Environmental > Aquatic > Marine > Hydrothermal vents... | reverse complement strand
TGTCAAGTCACCGAATGCAAGGCTCTCAAGGTCCTCTCTTATCACCTCACGTGTCTGCCCCTTTGCACGAATGCGTCCTGCATCAAGAATGAGTGTTTGATCCGATAGATGGGCAACGCGAAGAATATCATGCGTGGCGATGGCCACTGCAACATGTCCCTCTCGTCGGAAACATTGAACAATGTCGTCCACGAGGGCAACGCCATCCCTGTCGAGATATGCAGTTGGCTCATCTAGGAGTATGACATCAGGCTGAGTGACTCTGGCCATTGCAAGTGCGACTCTCTTCTGTTCGCCCCCTGACAATGTTCGCGCCTGCCGGCCCGCAAGACCATGCATGCCCACCTCCTCAAGGGCTGCAGTCACTCGCTGTTTCACCTCCGTTTCGGGCACACCCCGAATCCTGAGTCCATATGCGACGTTGTTGAACACAGTTGTACCGAACAGAATTGGCTTTTGAAAGACCATGGTGACCCTACGTCGAAACTCTGGCAGTTCTGTGTCGGTCACGGCTCTACCGCGGAAGGACAGTAGTCCGGAGCTTGGCCTCTGAAGCCCAGCCATCACCCTCAGCAGCGTGGTCTTGCCTGCACCGTTCGGACCTATGATTGACAGGACCTCCCCTGGTTCGACTCGGAGATCAATGTGGTCTAGAGCCCTGGTGGAGTCGAACTCCACTGTGACTCCTGTCAGACTGATCACCGCCAAAGCCACCACCTCACTCTCTTCTCAGCGATGTTGAGAAGGAGGTTGAACGTGATCATGAGGGCCAGCAGCACGAATGTCAGACCTAGGCCCAGTGCAATCTCACCGCGGGTTGTTTCTAGCGCAATGGATGTCGTCAGTACTCTTGTGATTCCCTCCAGATTACCTCCTACCATCAGGGCGACGCCCAGCTCAGATATGGCCCGACTGAAGCTGGCCGACAGTGCCAGTACAATCCCTCCGAGCGACTCTCTCAAGACTGACGCGGCAGCTCCTCTCTCATCCGCACCCAATGTGAGTGCTAGGTCGCGGATGGCCGGGGACACGTTCTCTATTGTTTCGGTGGTTATGCTGACCATTATTGGGAGAACTAGGACGGCCTGCCCAACAATCAGGGCCGTTGGCGTGTATAGGAGCCGCATGAACCCCAATGGTCCATTCCTAGAGAACACCAAGTAGAGTATCAATCCAAGGGCCACTGTGGGCATGCTCATCAATCCACGGAAGAGGCCTGTGAGAGAGTCCCTTCCCCTAAAGCGCTTCAGCCCCAGTAGTACCCCGACAGGAATTCCGATGACGGTGGCAAGGAGTGCCGCAAGTCCAGATATTGCCAAGGACCTCAAGGTTATTGCTACAATCTCTTGCTCGACTGTCATCGGTGGCACAACCTCTGAGCGTTAATCAAGTGTAGAGACCGTAGTCCCCATATCTCCATTCGGGTGGGCACTCATAGAGGGTACCTCCGGAGTCAAAGAACGCATAGTTCTTGATCCACTGTGCGACATCGGGGGGCTCTCGGCTCTTTAGGACATTCACTGCAGGATAGAACAGAGGAGTTCCGTAGTCTTCGAGTCCATAGCTTACTATGAGTTCCTGCGTGTCATTGCTCACGAGGAACTTGATGAAGTCCATGGCGATGTCGAACTTGACATGCGGGATCTTCGTCTGGTTCACAGCCATCGCACTGTAGACGTTGAGGAGGGTTTCATCGCTGCGGACAAGCTCTTTGAGCTGGATTAGCCCGTCTGAGTAGTACTTCAGATACGTGCCTATATCAGAGAGCGTGTAGAGGCCGCGTTCATTTGCGATGTTGAGTGTGGTTCCCATTCCACTTCCCGATGAAACGAACCACGATTCGTTACGTATCTCGTCATAGTCCAGCCCCGCTGCAGCCCATAGTGCCTTCTCCTTCTGATTTGTTCCGGACTTGTCGTCCCTGCTGACCCAAACGGCAGTGGTTGCATTCCTGCCGTAGAGGGATATCTTCTGTAGCGCCTCCGTGGGTGATGTTCCATTGATCTCAGCCGGGTCCGATGTGGGCCCCACAATCACAAAGAAGTTGTAGGCGAAGATCTTGCGGTTGACACCATATCCCTCCCTCATGAACTCGTACTCGAGATCAGGTGCATGCACAAGTATCATGTCGGCATCACCTCTCTTCGCCTGCTCTAGCGCGATACCCGTACCGGCTGAGATGAATGCCACAATCACATTGTGATTCTGCTCCTCATAGACCTCTTTGAGACGGTCCAATAGGCCAGTGTCGTATAGGCTTGTAGTGGTAGAGATAGTGAGTGTCTGTTTCGTACCTATCTGCGAGAAGTACAGATACGACCCGGTCGAAACCACAACGACCGCAATCACTGCTATTGTCAGAATCATTCTCTGTTCGGTGCGCATTTGACCACATCCGTTATGTTTCGTGGTACAGGTCGGTGACATGCGAGTATTTTACTCTTGTGGGCAGTTAGGCCCAATCAGCTTCTGGTATTGGGTCATAACGGCATTCTGGGTGGTGCCAGCTGCCGTGTTGATACCGCTGTACGTGAGATTCATCGAGTACTCGGTCATCTCGGAGTCTGGGCAAGCGATGCCAGAGGTCTATGTCAAGAAGGGGACAATCAATGTCACACGTAAGCACGTTCCCTTCAGAACCATCACAAACATCTCGAGCCGCGCGGGACCGTTTGACAGGTTACTGGGAATCGGAAATGTCGAGATTGAAACTGCAGGTTATTCGGGAACCTCTCAGATGGGGCCCGAGGAGAAGCTCGAGGGAATTGTCTTCTATGAAGAGCTGAGAAACTTCATCCTGCAAGAACTCCGAAGACTGAGGGGATCCTATGTCACAGGGACCGAGGTTGTCAGCAGAGAAGAGCCGGTTCCTAGGATTGACGACTCGCTTGAAGATGAAATCCTGACGGTGCTCAGGGAGATCAGAGATCTCCTCAGGAGAGTTGTTTCAGAGAACCGAGAGTAGAGTCTTTGACGGCCACAGTGCCGTCGCTCCTCTCTTGTACCTAGGCGAAATCACTCTACCGTTCCAGAGTGTGACACCAGTCGACCATTACGCTGGATAATACAACTCTTGTTTCTTCGAGGGCTCATTGGGACGGCGACCATAACGCCTAGGGCGAGCCTGCCGTTTCTGTGATTTGTAAGCGCTTACTTGCTCGCGAGTAATCTTCTCTTCCGGTGAGTCTTCGTCATTTCGGGTGCCATCTGGCCCTACGTAGACGGAGGGAATGGTGACATCACCATCCAATAGAATCCGGCCCCGACGCATCCTCTGCATAGAATCACCGGTGATGCTACGTTTGGCAAGAATAGTATAATAGGATTGTCATTTTGCCCAGGGGGCCTCTTGGGAGAAAAGTCAATACAAATAATAAGGGCGTTTCATTAACGGTGCAGGAGTGCGATTGACATGAAGAGAGCTCTGCGAATCGCTATCCTGACTCTTGCCATGATCGCGTTCCTAATGGTCACGCCGGCAAGGGCCACGGTGGTGGGAACCCCAGCTGCAGATAACCCGTCAATTGTGGAGGTGAATGTCACAGGTGCAGGATACGCAGACTTGGACGGTGACTGCGACTGCGACGACATTCACACGAGTTTCACGATCAACGTCTATGATAGTACCTTGGACTTCCAGTTGACATACATCTACTGCTTTCTTGTACTGCCATCCGGTGATGTCTATTACGTCAGACTCACAGTCATTGGCAGATACTCTTCTCTAAGTGTTGACCTAGCTTGGTACAACATGGTGACTGAGAGCGGATGGTACAGGTTCATCGTATACGCCGAGATACCATACTATCACTTCACATTGGCAACGCACGACGACGTGACATTTGATCCTCCGACCGACGGCAACCCAGGGCCGCCTCTTGTTTCGATTCTGTCCGTCACGGCCTCAGGGTGAGGGCCTTCGCTCCAGAGGGAGAGAGGGGGTGGGACTCTGGCAAGTCTGACGGGACAGTATCTCTCGCTGCTCATAGCGATACAAGAGAACCCATTCGGAACCGTCGAGGAGCTCGCAAGACGGGCGGGTATATCGAAACCCACTGCCACAAAGCGGTTGAAACTCCTGCAGGACGGACTTGACGGCAAGAGATACTTCGTTGTGAACCCATTGCTTGATTGTCGCAACATGGGGCTCGAGTCGGTAGATGTGCTCTTGGAAACTCACAACCTTGATGGGATAGAAACGCTTGAGCGGGTTGCTAAGTACCATCCATATACTGCCTACAGGTGCCGCTGCTATGGCGCCATGAATGGTGTATTCATGCAATTCAGAACACCAATGAAGACCTCCTCCCGAATAAGAGAACTGGTCCGTACTCTCAAGAGGGAGGGTGTGGTGAACCGGTATCGGTTCCTCACCACCGCAAACGAACCCACAGTCTATACCTCACTGAGAATCGATGGGTGGGACCCGAAGACTCTGAGCTGGAACTTCAGCTGGGACAGGTGGTTCAAGAAACCTGTAGGACGAATCAAGTCACAGGGGAGAAACGGTCCCGCTGGTGGGGCTCTGCAGTGGCTGACACGAAGAGACCTGAGCATACTGTACGAACTCATGAAGGGGGCAAGAAGGAAGAACATAGAGATAATCAGGGCGCTGGCAAAGGCGGGCATCAAGTTTACGCCCCAGACCTTCAGCCGTCGGTTCAAGATGCTCAGAGAACAGTGCATAGAGGGGTACCGAGTCACTTTCGATCCCAGTGCCTTTGACATATATAGCAACGTGATTATCTTTGGGAGGGGAGAACGGGACACGCTACACAGGCTCAGGGCACGTCTTCAAAATCGTCCAATCCCATTCGAGTCGACAATGCGAGTGTCCGAGGACGAGATCTTCTGGTTCTTGAGGCTTCAGCCCACACATCTATCCCCTCTTCTGGCCAGCCTGTACTCGCAGCTCAATGAGATGTCGGTATTCTTGGTCGACTATTCTCACAGTCTTATCTACTACATCTGGCCAGAGACACTCGACGAGGATGCACACAAGTGGCGCACCGACAGGAGATTCATGATAGACGATGTGCTGGACGCGGTTCTCGGACGTAGTTGATTTCTTCTAAATACTTATTTGGGCTGCACCCAGCCGGGTGACCAGGCTCAAGGCCAGTGACTTGAGAGTTCTGTACTGAGAGGTTGTGTGCATTGAGGCGGAGAGAGGCCATAGTCATTGTTCTCCTTGTCCTACTAGGAGTGAGCGTCTATGTCAGCATGGCTGGACGGCCGGCAACGTGGAACCGCAGAATCATAAATCCCCCCGAGTATCTCTGGCGTGTCAAGAATGTCATCAATGACAGTTTCTGCTATACCGCCGTGATTGAAGATGTAGATGGTGACGATAGGCCAGAGGTAATCTGCTCCGAGTCACAGGCCACCTCAGATCTTTCGCGAATCACTGTTCGGGACGGGCCCACAGGTGTCGTGGAGTGGTCGAGGGAGTTTGCAACAGCGTTTCCAACTGACATAGCATTGGGTGATCTCAACAAGGATGGGACCCCAGAGATGGTCATGGGACTCGATGGAATTGGTGTTGTCGCCCTCTTCGGAAACGGAACCGTGATGTGGATGCATACTCTGGCCACGGAGATGGAGCCAAGCTTGGCACCAAATGTGGCCGAACTCAAGTCGGGTGACGAGCCGAGCATCGTGCTTCCCACAGCGAATGGTACCGTGTATCTCCTGTCCGGGACGAATGGGGACGTTGTGTGGTCTTCGGTCGTTGGAAACACCATTGAACGACCAGCGGCTGTCGCGGATCTCGATGGGGACGACCGAAGAGAGATTGTGGTGACCAGTTGGGAGAACTGGACCCGATACGTGTCGGTCTTGAATTCCGTGGATGGCACAGTTGTCTGGCAAGTAGTATGGGACGCTGATGAGAATGATAGCACCTTATCCATGCCTGTGATCGCGGACGTGGACCGCGACGGGACGCAAGAGGTGATAGTGACATCACGGACAACAGTGGTAGAGCTGAACGGCGATGATGGTTCAAAGCATTGGGTGATCCCGCGCGGAGGAAATCACATCAACCCCTCGGTACCTCCTGCCGTTGCAGATGTGAACGGTGATGGCCAACTTGACATTGTGTTCACGATTGACTTCATGTACGTCCGAGCCGTCAACGGACTGGATGGTTCTCTGCTATGGACGTTTGATGTGTATTCATCATTTGGTTTTGTCTATCATGTCCTAGCCGCCGACCTCGATGACGACAGAGGAATGGAGGTGGCCATATCCACCCTCACTAGCGGAGTCATGTGCCTCAATGGAGAGGACGCCTCTGTTCAGTGGGTCCATATGATCACGGACATGAACATCTATGGTCAGTACGCCCCGGCCGTCGGAGACGTCAACGAGGACGGTCGGCTGGACGTGATAGTGCCGTGCTTTCCGGGTGCCAACATCTATGCGATATCACCAAAGGAAACTGGCCATGTCGTGTGCTGGCAGCCTCGTGGTGGTGCCTCGGACTTTCATAACACGTTCGCTGTTGGCGATATCGACTCGGATTTCGATGGTCTGCCAGATTGTCTGGAGGGGGCACTTGGAACCGACCAAGTATGTGCCGACACGGACAATGATGGCATGCCTGATTCATGGGAGTATCGATGGGGCTACAACGCCAGCAGTTCGGTCGTTCCTGCGGAGGAAATGATTCGTTATGATGCAATCACAATAGTCGTGGGAGTCGCTCTAACGCTCACGATTGTAGTGGCAATTGTGATTCTCAGAGTAAAATTCCATGTCGATATCAGGAGATGGAAAGGGCCCACAGGTCACGAACAAGATGTGAGTAACGTGCCTGCGGCATGAGTTCACTTGCGGCCATTCAGCGAGTGTTCAATGACCTTCTTCATGATTCTGATGAGGAATCTTATGTCATCATCACTCAGATGCCGGACAGAGTCCTCCACGGATGCTAAGGCCTCGCTTCTAAACTTCTCATGAGCCTGCCGTCCAGCCCGGGTCAGCTCGATTATGACTTTCCGCCGGTCCCTCTCAGAATGATGCCGTTCGACGAGGCCGCGACTCACAAGCCGGTCAACCACCCCAGTGGCAGTACTCGCCGCAATTGTGAGGCCATTGACTATGTCCTTCATACTGCAGCCATCAGACTCTAGGATTAGGTCCAAGACCATGAACTCTTCCAACGAGAGGTCTTCGCTTGCAAAGAAGGACTTCATTCGACTTAATCGCCTAAGTGTCTCTACGAAGTCGTACAGCAGCTCCTCACGCTCGTGATCCATCGTTGGTCCTCACGTCGCTCTATCATCCACTCGAAAAGATGCCACTTGTGGTGAGACTGTTCTCCAAATAACATCTCCTCTCCTTTCATGCTCGAATATTTCGTCGTTGAAATATTTATGACGGTGTGCCTGGCAGTGCCTGCCATGAGAGTACTAGTCACCGGTGCATTCGGCAACATAGGATCAAACACAATTCCCCAGTTGACCGAGAGAGGCTATCAGGTCAGATGTTTCGACCTCCAAACAAAGAGAAACGAGAAGACTGCCCACAAGATTGCCAGGCGGTATACAGTCGAGATCATATGGGGCGACATTCGTTCAGAAGATGACGTTCGGAGAGCAGTGCGTGACATCGACTATATCGTCCACATGGCCGCAATACTGCCTCCGATGTCGGAACAGAATCCTGACCTGACATGGGAGGTGAACTTTGGAGGAACCGACAATATTGTCAGCGTTGCAGAGGAAATGGGGAGTCTGTCAAAGTTCATCTACACGAGCTCGATTGCCACGTATGGCCACTCTACAGGCCGAGGGCCGCCCAAGACAGCCAGTGACCCGCAGGTTGCCATTGATGCGTATCCGAAGAGCAAGATTGAGGCAGAGAAAAGAGTGAGAGAGAGTAGTCTGCCCTGGACTGTTCTTCGCCTAGGGGCGGGGATATCTGTTGATCTTGAGTGGTTAGGACAATCAATGAGTGGCGAGATGTTCCATATTCCACGTGAGCAGCGCATCGAGTTCGTGCACCCTAAAGATGTGGGGCTAGCAATCACAAATGCCCTCTCTGCAGACACGGTCGGAAAGATACTACTCATAGCTGGTGGCGAACGCTGCAGGATGACCTACCGCGAGTTCATGAAGAGAACTCTCGAAACGCTTGGCATTGGGATGCTTCCAGACTCCGCATTCATAGTGCCGAAATCGGACGAAGATTACTATCACACCGACTTCATGGACACCTCTGAGGCAGAGACGCTCCTCCACTTTCAGACGAGGACACTAGACGACTACCTCGACGACTTGCGCAAGGAGCTTGGCTGGCGAAGAAGAGTCATGCCACTGGTGAGGTGGTATATCCGGCGCAGACTGCTAGCGGCATCTCCATACTACAAGCGTTAGAACGAACGACCTGTGCCTCGACAACGTTTGTGTGTGCGTGCCTTCCCACGGCAGACGATATTTATCACACAATGCCATTCACTCTCGTGGAGAGGAAAGTTGACGGACACGGACGTGATAATAGTTGGTGGAGGCCCAAGTGGCTCGACTGCTGCACGGCGACTGGCTCAGGCCGGAATCAGTGTCACACTACTGGACAAGGCTGTATTTCCTAGGCAGAAGCCCTGTGCAGGTGCGATTAGAAACGAGGTCAGCGCGGCTCTCGATTTCGATATATCGGGTGTGATTCAACGAAAGATCTCTGGTCTTGCAATAGTATCTCCATCAGGAATTCGAGTGGATTGTATTCCCGAGGACAGATCAAAGCCGGGGCACACGATCATGCGCGAAGACTTCGATCATCTGTTACTGAAGAAGGCAGAGGAGGCCGGGGCAGTAGTCCAAGAGCAATGTAAGGTTGTCGAAGTGTCGCAGGACTCGGCCGGTGTGACGGTCAAGACCGAGGATGGGCGGGAGATTCGAGGCCGATTCCTTGTGGGAGCAGATGGCATCAACAGCATAGTCGCGAAGCAGTTGGGGTTCTATGAGAGGTGGAGCAGCGACTCGGCAATGGTCGCCATTGAGATTGAGGCAGAGGTCGGAGCCGAAAAGGTACACGAGATCTGCAGAGATCCTACCGGCTACGACGCAGACATCTTCTTCCTTTACTTTGGCGACGTGCCCCACGGCTACACATGGTGCTTCCCCAAGAAGATGCATCTGAGTCTTGGCATCTGTTGTCGCCAAGACAAAGCCAAGAACATTCGTGCGGCATACCAGAGATGGTACGAGCGTTTCGCAGACGAGCATCAGATTGAGCCCAAGATAGTGTCGGACTCTGCGGCACGGTTTCCCGTCAGACCAAGCCCCACCCTCATGAGGGGCCGGACCCTTCTGGTTGGCGATGCAGCAGGGTTTGTCGACTCGTTCACGGGGGAGGGGATTCCGTATGCGATCAGATCGGGGATTGCAGCTGCGGAGGCCCTCACGAGGGCAGTAGAGAAGAATGACACAAGAGGCCTCCAACGATATGTCGAACTGTGCAAGAAGAACATTCTCAAGGATCTCAAGGTTTCGGACTCGATGGCAAAGATGTTCTACAAGAGCACCAAGAACATGGAGACTTTGTGCCGCTTCTTCCGCGACGATTCGTATGCATCATATCTGATCGCTGCATCCATTGGCGGGCTCCTTCCAATGGGCACTGTGAAGAGAAAGCTCACTCTTAGAATGCTCAGAAAGCGACCACGTGACGCAATCTCACTCGTGCGATGAGAAGCAGCGCTCATTGCAAGAGTGTGAAGTAGTCCAGGGGAGGTAGCAGTAGTCAGAAGCGCCCAACGCCATCGAAAGAAGTCCTTTTCTTGAGGCGCGAACCGTGCCACGGGAGTGTGCCTAGCTTCGAACGCACAGGACAGACATGCTGCATTCACTCTTGCTGTGCTCTACGTGGTAAGCATTACATTGAGCGCGCTGTATGCATTGCAGAATCCCGATTGGAGTGTGCCAATCCCACTGTTCGGACTTCAGACTCGGTATCAAGTCCTGTTCGTGGTCTAGATACCAGCGTTGGGTCACAAGCAGCGCCGGATGATCTGGACAATCTTGGACACTGACGACCAAGACATCCCACGAACATGACATCACCAACGTCCTTCAATCCTCTATCATTATACATACCTCCTCCTCGACCAGCTCACCGTTGTCGTCGCCATAATCTCGCCCCATGATGTTATCAGTATCTCTGCTGCTCGTCGACTTGGTGTGTGTGCGAAGACCATCCGCCGCTGAGACGCTGGAGGCCAACTTCATTACCTTCGTACGGGAATGTGTGGAGTTCTAATGGTGTGGGTGGGAACAGATGATCAGAGAGATATTGTCCTCACTGCGGTAGCGAACTCCACGCAGATGTCAACACCGCGAGCAACATCATTGAGGCTCAACAGCCCAGTGCCGTTGCTGGGAGGACAGGGACCCAGTGTCCAAGATTGTCCAAATTGCAATCAACCGTTTTCGTGTGTGCTTTACTGGAAATGCTGTGATTCCCTATTCACTGGCTTCGACTTCCTCGGTAAGTTCATTCCACAGATCTCTATTGAATACGCAACTTGGGTCAGGTGCGGATACATTCCCGTAGTACGCATACGCTCTTGCTCTGCAACCGCCACATATGTATCTGTATTCACAGTGACTGCATGCATAGTGATCTCGGTCTCTTAACTCATGCAGAATTTCATTATTGTACCACACGTTCAGAAAACCATCTCTCAGAACGTTCCCCACCTTTATTGGGAGAAATACACATGGTTGAATGTCGCCATTATGTTCAATTGAACAGTAGATTCTCCCAGCACCGCAACCACCCAAAAACTCACCCAACGCAAATCCTGCAGAAAGATACTCATCAGGAACTGAAAGTTCGGCAAAGTGGGTCGGAGTCAACTTACCTCCTTTGTCAATATTCTTCAAAGAAACAATGGCATACATGGGTGCAGTCGAAAACACTTGCATCTTGCCCGCAGTCAATTCTTCATACAGATAACTGAGGACGGCCTCTCGTTCATCAGGTGAAAGATCCATTTCTATGATTTCTTTCCCACGTCCAGTCGGTACAAAGTTGAATGCAATAAGTCGGTCAGCATTAAGGTTTCTAGCAAGTTCCATCATTTCTGGAAGTTGTCTATGATTCGCTCTGGTCACTGTCATTGCAATGCCTACGCTCAATCCTTCTTTCTTTGCATTCCGAATGCCTTCTATTGATCTTTTCCAAGCTCTAGGAATTCCTCTGAATTCATCATGCTCTTCTGGATTGGGTGAGTCAATGCTTACCTCAACATACCGAACGCCTGTTTCTTTCAACCGCTTTGCTACATCTCTTGTTATCAAAGTACCATTCGTAGCAACACTGACATAGAACCCCATTTCTGCTGCCCTCTTAGCAACATTCCAAAAATCCTTGTTTACTAATGGTTCCCCTCCAGAGAAAGATACGGCGGCAACTCCCGCCTCATCGAGTTGCCTTAACACTTCAAGTTTTTCGCTCAATGTCAGCTCGTCAGGTGCTGGATGAGGACCCGCATTTGCGTAACAATGCCTACATCTAAGGTTGCACTGTTTTGTGAAATTCCATACAATCATGAATGGGGCACATAGTTTCTGTGGCCGTGTAATGCCGAATTTCGCAATTCCCATTAGAATATTGGCAATGGCTTTTCTCGTATACGGATCCTTTAGTGCCTCTTTCAAGCTTTCCTCAGCAAACCCGAATCTAGACGCAGATTTAGACATAGCTTTTTGCAAGAGATAGGATATCGTTTTCTCTCGTATTCCTCTTGCTTCAAGAATGCCTGCGTACACCCCAACTATGTGCTCAAGTTTTCTTGGGGTTTCAACACGTTTCATAGCGAATCTAAACAACCTACTATTGAAAATCTTCTGAAGGGATGCCATCAAGCTCGTGACTTCGATATTGGTATCGTCCTCAGATACAGTAGCACTACTTCCATTCTTGTCATCCATGCAAATCGCCCTGGTTCTCTCCGGTTGACATTGCTCTTTAATTAAGGAGTGGGTCAGCAGGAGTATATAAGGATTCCCAAGTTAATGATTTAATAATTGAAAAAAAGAAATATGCTAATTATAGACATATCGAGATGGCTGGAAGAAGAACACACGTATAGCCAATGCAGATCGACGTCATTTGTAGGTCATATGGAATCACCCCGTTCGGAATGCACTGTTCGCTCCTCTTACGTTCACTGTCGGATTGTGAGACAGCGGCATGCTAAGACCTGAGAGTGCTCCAATACACTCAGGCTATCGATGCCCATGGCGTACCAAGAGGGTATCGACAATAATAGTTAGATTCTGGAAAAGAACAGTTGACGGAAATCGCAAGTCATGTCATCGCTGGCCCCTGAATCTCAATCAGGGGGGATGTGCCAAGGTCGCCCCGTCACCCGGCGTGAATGGAGGACCGACATAGTGTGCCACTGTTGACAATACACTCAGGACAAACAGAGCCACGAGCGTCATGCGTCTGAAGCACCTGTCGATGTTCAGCGGTTGTGCATCTACTCTCACACGCACATCCTCGTAGCCGTTGAGTAGCGTGTTCTTGTATCTCAGATATGCCGGAGCTTTCACTCGTGGCATGATGACCAGAGCGGCAATTCCACCCCTGCTCTTCATGACTCAAGAGGAGTATGACAGGTTCGTGGTCGAGATGGACTTCCCGTGTCTTGCGCCTCTGGTGACCATCACTCTGTCAGGCCTCTTGATCCCGGTCGCCATTGGTTTCTGGGCCACATCATGGGCCATGGAGGAGGCCGGTATCTTCCACTACTCTGACATGGGGACAGAAAGACGCATTCCAATGGAGGTTGAGCCCGCGTACTTGAGGTACAACAACTATCTGAAAGGATACATTGGACTGTCATCTGTGGTGTTCATAGCAACGGTTGCGGCGCTCTTCATTATTGGCGGAAAGGCCATTGAGGCGGCCATCTTCACACTCCTGATTCCGCTGTTTGCAGTCGTCCAGTCGATTCCTTCATACCGTGTCTACTCGGTCACAAGTAGAGAGTACCTCACACGTGGGCTCGAGATGCTGGACTGGTTTCCTCAGGGATTTGAGTAGAGAGCACAGGACGTAGGTCTTCAGACCGCTCATATGTAGGGGTGGCAATATCGCTGTAGCCGTCTGTGAGAATCTTCACAGGACGTGATGTCACAAACCAGTTGGTCGAACATGAGACCAATACGCGGCTCGACTCGGCCCCTGATTAGCACTATGCTGCTGGTGAAACACTTGAAGACTTGATTCTGTGACGCACGTATAGAAGAAAGAGCGCATAGGCCGCGCCTGTCAATGTCATGCCAGTCATAGGCTCTGCGGTCACAGCCACCATCTCGAACACTGGTGCCATGATAATGGAGAATGTCATCACGCCAGCGACAACCGACAGTCTGTCGAGATCGTTGTCCCAAATCAGCGTTCGGAAATACCTGTAGAGTAGCAGCGCCATGCCAATGCCAAGGGCGATTGTCACAATGGGATGTACTCCTGTACGCGGCAAGTGAAAGTAAATCAGCCAATTGAGGACCATCCACATCAGACCAATGGCCCAGAGCCGCCGCCTACTCGGACATGGGCGCGTACCATGAAAGTCCCACTTCTCCGGAAACCTGCATGCGACAATGAAGAGGACAAGAACAAGTGCCAGCGTTCCAACGTATGGCACGAGAGGGGGAACATAGGGAGTGAGCACGAAATAGAATAGAGCACTGTCCAGAGCGAACACTATTCCTGCAAACACCATTGCTGTGTTCCCCAACAGGCTCTGGCCCCTCGCCTCTGGATATACTAGCTCGACGAGAATCACTGGGATGACAATGCTCACTACTGCGTGGTACACCGCAAGATCAAAGGACCACACCCAGTTCACTCCGAGCCAGCGCCCGTACGTTGCCATTATGGATAGGTCAGGCCAGCTGGGATTGAAGAAACTCTTGACTACGAGGCCCTCCTCGATGATTCCGTAGGCCACACCCAGCACCAACAGTGAGGCATATCCTTTCTGCCAGCGAATCATCAGCTCGCGCATCATCAGCGCCCCAGTGCCGTAGAATCCCAGAAACAGCAACAGTACGATTGGATTGAAGAAGATGAGAGGCGGAGAGCTACCGGTCACAAGCTCTGCCGTGATTGGTGAGAGGAACAGCAACAATAGAGCCGCTCTCTTGCTTTGCCGGGCCATGAATAGGGCAGTACAATACCTACTCAATAGTGTTGTCGAGTCTTGAGCAGTACCGAATGTTATGCAGGAGTATGCCCGCAGCCGTGTCAAGTAGGAGTCGTTTCGCTATGGCGGCGGGCCGTACGACTACATCCAGTCGATGCTGGATAGGTATTGTTCCAGTCCCTTTGGACATCTGCGCTCTAGCAGAGCAATATCTGGAGTCCTCTGCTTGTCGACGCTCGGCAAAATCTCATGCAGCGTAGCAATCACCAAGACATCGTCATCAATCTCAAGGTGTTCAAGATTCTCACATATGAAGAGCGGAGTAATGTCCAGTTCTTCCAATCCAGTGTTGTCGATGGCGAGTATGTTGAGTCTATCATGCTTCGCTAGGGGCGAGAGGTCAACGGTTTCGAACTGGCAATCAGACATGCTGAAGTCCTCCAGAGAACAGTTGGCCAACGGCGTGAGGTTGATTGTTGTGAGTGGGAGGTTCCTTAGCCTGATCACCCGGAGCCTGCTACAACTGGCGAGAGGCATCAGGTCGAGGGAAGTGAGTTGGCGTCCATCAATACTGAGCCATTCAAGTGAGGCACAGCACGACTTGATAGGACGCATGTCAAGACTGACCATCTCCCCTCCACTGATGGACAGCTCTCTCAGACGTGGGAGAGCTGGAAAAGTACCGAGGTATTCGTCCACAAACCCATTGTCATTCAGATGCAGACATTCCAAACGCGCGCATGAGGCAAGAGGGCTTAGATCGATGGCACTCATCGACTCGTCCCGCTTTGCCACCTCGCACCAAGTGAATCTCCACACGAACAGCAGTTCCGTTTTAGTGCCTATTCCTGCAACTCTGCAGAGCCCATAGATACTTGTTTCAACTTCCTCATGAGT
>Ga0164310_10001077_pt1 | contig 15076 bp, 16 predicted proteins | sample GuaBasSedimGuay1_FD_121795 | JGI IMG/M metagenome (GOLD analysis project Ga0164310, IMG submission 121795) | Subseafloor sediment microbial communities from Guaymas Basin, Gulf of California, Mexico - Guay1, Core 4569-9, 0-3 cm | ecosystem: Environmental > Aquatic > Marine > Hydrothermal vents... | reverse complement strand
TCTGGATGAACAGTATTTGATAGAGTTGGAATAAGATTTAACAAGTATTTAATACAGAGACATGGAGTCACAGAGAATACGGAATTTATTAAATGTCATTCCCGTGAAAACGGGAATCTGTATCGCTTACTGATTTACATAAAATAGCACGGAACTGAAACCATGTGAATGGTTATCGAACTTCATGCTTTTTTAACCTTCGCAATAATTGGTGTTTGTTTAAAATAAAACTACTAAGCTAAAGAGAGCACATAAGAATACTTAAAATTTGCATATCATCCTAAGCGGAGTCGAATGATAATCTTTATTCTTCCTCCACCACATCAAACACACTCATCTGTGCTTGATTGGGAGTGATACCAAAATGCTTGTAAGATTTGTAAGTAGCCTTCCTGCCCTGGGAAGTTCTATCTAAAAATCCCTGCTGGATGAGGTAAGGTTCGTAGATCTCTTCCACTGTACCTGCATCTTCACCTACTGCTACAGCTAAAGTTTTTAAACCAACAGGTCCGCCATTGTAGTTTTCCATTATGGTTTTCAAAATTCGTTTATCCATATCATCCAATCCGGCATTATCCACCATCAGCATCTTCAAAGCTTTCATAGCTATCGCTCGGGTGATAATTCCATCACCTTTGATCTGGGCATAATCCCTCACGCGTCGTAAAAGACGGTTAGCTACACGTGGTGTGCCGCGACTACGCCGGGCAATTTCCTTCATTCCTTCCTGTTCCAGGGGAATTTCCATAAGTCCGGCCGAACGCTTAAGAATGCGTTCGATACTTTTTGTATCGTAATAATCCAAACGTAAAACCAGTCCAAAACGAGCACGTAAAGGAGATGTGAGCAATCCTGCCCGGGTTGTTGCTCCAATTAACGTGAAAGGTTCAATATCAATGGAAAGTGATCGTGCGCTTGGTCCGCTATCGATAATGATCTCCATCTCAAAATCTTCAATAGCGGGATACATATATTCTTCTACCACGTGGTTTAAACGGTGAATTTCATCGATAAAGAAAACATCATTACGCTGCAGATTGGTAAGGATGCCAGCCAGGTCAGGTGCTTTTTCCAGCACCGGTCCGGCACTTACTTTTATTTCCACACCAAGTTCATTGGCAATAATGTTGGCCAGTGTGGTTTTTCCCAAACCGGGAGGACCGTAAAACAAAACGTGATCCAGTGGTTCATGGCGCATCTTAGCTGCCTGGATGGAAATATCTAAAATTTCTTTTATCTGCTCCTGCCCTACAAAATCGTCTAAAGTCTTGGGCCGCAGCGTTCTATCAAAATCTTTTTCTTCCGGTATTTCTACCGGATCTGTAATTCTCTCCAGCATTTTTTATCCTCTTCTTCTTCTCAATATCATCAAAAGTAATAAAGCAATAAACACTATCCCGATGACAAGGAAAATAATTGGAGTTGATTCTCCATACGCGAAAAGACGAGAAAATATAGTCCAAATATAATATAACTGACCAATAATTATTAGAAAGGCAATAACCCACTGAACAACCGGCTTCTTCTCATAATCATTACTGAATGGATATTTCTTAAATATCTCATTCCAGATGAGATAACCACCACCGATTATTAGAACTGCTAAAAGTCTTGAGAAAATCATTTGTCCTCCGTAGGGTGGGTAAACTACCCACCGGATTTTTGATTGATGTTGAAATTTGGTGGGCAATTGCCCACTCTACTCTTTGTAAGGAATTTTAACTTCTTCTCCACACTCAAGATCATAATGATCTTTCGAAACAAAATCATGAAATGAAGAATGTTCCCAATCTTTCACTGATTTTACCCAACCGTGCTTTTCAGGGGTGTAATGTATATAGTTGGTATAAGCCTTGAATTCTCCATCATTTCTAATTGTGTTCATAATATCTTCTTTGCCAAATTCCTTTTTCTCTCTTTTTCTTTTTGCTATCTGGAAGAGATTCAGGTGTTCTGAAATAAGAGTCAATGTTTTTTGAAAAATACCACTTCATGAATCCAATAATCTTGGGATATTCATTTATGTTTTTTAGTTCTAAAATAAGGTGAACATGATCGGGTAGAATACAATAGGCGAAAATATTGAGATTGAATTTTTCTTTTGCAGCATTCCAACTTTCTATTATGAGTTTGTAACGACTTTCTAAAATTGGCTGTTTATTGTAGGTACTGATCGTAATTAATACTGGATGATTTTGAGCAAACATTCTTATGTAGTCTGGCATAATCACTCCGAGGATGAGCAACTGTCCACCCTACTTTATTGCTATTGTTGCAGGACTTTTTCGTCCGATTTTTGGCCCATCCAATACGGTAAAACCTGTATTTATCATATTGGTTCGAATCCATTTTGCACAACTGTAGGTGCTTAGTTTAGCAGCGGTTTTCATTTTTTCAAAAATTTGTTGAAAGATTTCTTCACTCCACATTTCCGGTTGTTTACCAGGTGAGAATGGATCAAAGAAAACACGATCAAAAGAGTTATCTGGAAGCTTATCGATGGTTTGCAGGGCATCTCCAATGATGAGTTTTATGGTATTATTGTTTTTGTCCGTGATCTCCAGTTTTGCTGCCAGATCTCGAAAAGCATCAAATTCTGTTTTGATTATTTCAGGAACTTCCAGAGTTTTGATAATTTTTACTATTTCGAGATCATTTTCCAAACCGATGATCTGCAAATTTCCGTGATCTTTTGTAGCAGCAATCGAATTATATCCCAATCCAAAGCAGAAATCAAGAATGCGAAAGCCATCTTCTACGCCGATGGCATTTACATGCTTTTCAAAAGCTTCTTCCAATGCACCTGAAATGGAGTGATAATGTTCATTTGCAATTTCATTAAAAACTGTAAATGATCCGTCTTGAGTTTTAACTAATTTCATGATTTTGTTTCTTGAGTTTTTTCTAATTTTATACTAATCAAGCATTCGCAAGGTCAAAAAAAATCACGAACTTCGACAACCGTTGCGAAGATTTTGGAATACTTGTCATTCTGAGTCTGGCTTCAGCCAAGTTCTACAACTTCTCTTCCACAGATTTTATTTTACCTTCGATCCGATTCTGCTTACTTCTGCGATAATCTATTTTCATAGTAATTCCAATCCGTTCGAAATCTGGCGAGAATCTTTGGAAAAGATCATCAACAAGACTCATCACATCTTTCCATTGCCCTTCCAGAACAGATCCCATCGGTGTGAGAATATGTTTTACTTTTGTGTCTTTTTTGATCTCTTTAATAACTTTTGCTACAAATGGTGAAAGACTCGGACCAATATCGTATGTAACCATCACCAATTCACAAATCACATTTTGATTATTCATAAACTTCCTTTAAATATTTCGAATTATGTTCAAACAGGATGTTTGAGTTACGTTCTTGCTCATCTCATGTTCCTTCGCCAAATTTGGAGAGGGACAGCAGGATGAGGTTAGACTATTTATACCTTATCCATTTTAGAGCTTCTTTTAAAGATGGTTTTTTGCCATACATCAGAATTCCAACTCGATAGATTTTGGCAACCAGTTTGATGATAAGATAAATTGAAATTCCCATCGTAAAAATGGAAAGAACTGCTCCGCTGGGTAAACTTGGATGACTGACCGCAATTCTGGCAAACATTACAGACGGCGTGAAAAAGGGAAACAGAGAAGCCCAGAAGGCTGCCGGAGTATCAGGATTTTGTGCTACAGTGATCATGATAAAAAACCCGATTATATTTAGAAAAATAATAGGTGTAAGGAACTGCTGACCCTCATCGGTAGTATTTACCATAGATCCAACAGCAGCAAAAAGTGTAGCATAAAGCAGATAGCCCATAAAGAAATACAAAATGAAAAACATAAAGACAACCGGAGTAAATTGCAGGTTACCGATGATGTTCAATAACTTTGGTGTTTCAATTCCCATTTTCAAAAGGAATGGTGCACCAAATGCCGAAAGCAGATAAACGAAAGAGCCGATCACAACCAGTTGGGTGATCCCCAGCAGGCAGACTCCCACCAGTTTCCCCATCATCAATTCTACTGGTTTTATAGATGAAATGATCGTCTCGGTGATGCGCTGGCTCTTCTCTTCGATTACACTGGCTGTAATTGTTTGCCCGTAGATCATGATGAACAGCATCAGCAGATAAGTGAGTAGATAAGTGAGTAGAAAATTGGAAACACCCGATTTACTCACTTCACCTTTTTCTGTGAGCTGAAAGCTGGTAAGATTAATATAGCCGGCATACATTTCTCGTCTTATAACTTCTGGAGAATAGCCCAGGTTCTCCAACCGTATATTACTGACCGATTTGGAAATTGCCCATTCAATCTTTTCCAGGTCATCAAAATTGCTCACATTACGAGCAGAGTATTTTACTTCTTTCGATTCCAGAATATTTTCTGGAATTACCAGAAAGCCTGTGAGTTTTTTATTCAGTACTTTTTGTTTTAATTCTTCTATCGTCGGTTCCAGATTTTCATCAATGGTTTTAATTTCGCTAAAACTAAATTTCAAACTCCCATTTTTAAGAGTATCCGGCAGCATTTCCACCATCTGTACATAAATTCTGCCGGTCTGATCGATCACAGCAAAATTCTGGGTAGAAGGCTGAAAGGCTTTGCCAAAGATATAAATTCCACCAAACAAAAAAACGATAATAATCGGAAACATCAACGTACCGATGATATAACCTTTGGTCTTGGCGCGTGTGAAATATTCTCTGCTTACAACAGCCCAGATCTTCTTATTCATGATCATCCTCCTGATTTTGGGAATGTACAGATTCAATAAAAATATCATTGAGTGATGGCTCTTTGATCTCAAATTTTTTGATCTGAATTTTTGAAATTATTTCCTTCAAAAAATCCTGTGGGGAAACATTCTCTTCCAATTGAATTTCCACATAATTTCCAAAATTATCGAATTTCTTGATCATCTTGTTTTTGTTCAGAAAGTCTTCCTTTCCTTCATATTCAAGATGAATATTCCGTTTCCCGAAACTTTCTTTCACTTCTCCGATCTTGCCGGAAAGGATTACTTTTCCCTTATTAATCAGGATGATCTTGTTGCAGAGTTTTTCAGCACTCTCCATTTGGTGAGTGGAAAAAATGATCGTTGTGCCGCCTGCTTTTAATTCCAGAATGATCTCTTTGATCAGGTTGGTATTGATAGGATCGAGACCAAGAAATGGTTCATCCAGAATAAGTAGTTTCGGTTTATGCAGGATTGTGGCGATGAACTGCAGTTTCTGCTGCATACCTTTGGAAAGCTCTTCGATCTTTTTCTTTTTCCATTTTATTAAATCTAATCTTTCCAGCCAGTAATCGATCTGTTCTTTTGCATCATGCATTTTCATCTCTTTCAATTTAGCTAGAAATAGTAGAACATCCACCAGCTTCATTTTGCGGTAGATTCCGCGTTCTTCCGGCAGATAACCGATCAGATTGGTCGAATTTTCTTCGCTGTTTTTCAGCAAAGTTACACTGCCGCTATCCGGAACGATAATATTCATGATCATGCGGATAGTAGTTGTTTTTCCGGCACCATTGGGACCAAGCAGTCCCAGTACATCACCTTCTTCGATGGAAAAAGAAACATCATCTACTGCCTTGAGTGAAGCAAAACTTTTAGAAATATTCTTAACTTCTAGTATTGCCATTTTCTCTCCTTTATGATTGATTAACACTTCAGAATATTATATCTTTTCAAACTAAATATCCTGCCCAAACACCTTTCTCTTTTTCAAATTCCTGTAGCATACTCACAATATAAATATCCGTTTCAGGATAGGTCTGTTTAAACTTTTTTAAGTTTTGAGTTGAACCGGTATTCCATTTTACTTCTAAAGCAAATAGTTTGGTTTCCTTCTGCAAAATGAAGTCTATCTCCTGCTTGGCTTTAGTTCTCCAGAAATTTATTTTTGTAGTTGGATCAGCTTTCTTCTGAAGCTGAGAAAACACAAAATTTTCCAAAAGTTCACCTCGGTCGGGTCGAAATTCGAGATTACTGAAATTCGAAATCAAGAAATTGCGCAGTCCATTATCGATAAAGTAGCATTTGGGTGTTTTACGCAGTTCGGAAGAAAGATTTTTATGAAAAGGTTTAATGATCTTGATGATATAACCAGATTCCAGTACACTAAGATAATGTTCCAAAGTTTGTTTATGCAATTTTGTTTCATTCGATAATTTTGAAATATTTAATTCTTTGCCCATAAAAACAGCTAACAATTTAACGAGATGGTTAAACTGATCTACCTTTTCTAAATTGAAAATATGACGAATATCCTTCACTAAATAAGAGTTAACAATATCCTTTAAACAGTCGATTTTATCTTCTTTTTTCTTTTCTAATACAACTTGCGGAAATCCTCCGTAAAGCAAAAACTGCTTTAATAAATTTTTCATTTTTTCACTTTCAAATCGTAAAGGATCTTCTTTTAAATCATAAACATCAAGATTTGTAAGCTTATTACTTATTGCCGGCTCATCCTTAAAAGCACAAAATTCTGCAAAAGAAAGAGGGTATAATTCAATAACCTTTTTTCTGCCAACCAAAGATTCTTTAAATTTCTTTCGAATAAGCAATGATGAAGAGCCACTGAGAATTAGTTTGTATTTATCTGAATAATGATCTACAAAATATTTTATTAAACTTGAAAAATCAGCAGCATATTGAATTTCATCAATAAATATATAATTTCTTTGCAATGAGTCCAAATCTTGTGAAGCTAAAAAAGCAAGAAATTCATTAGCTCCTTTATTGATAATGGCAAGATTGGATGAATCTTCAAGATCAAAATATAATGTATTTTTCAAATCCGTCATAATATGTTTCATGAGTGTCGTTTTACCAACTTGACGTGCACCTAAAATGAAGATTGCTTCTTTACGGGAGAGAGCATCTTTGATTTTTCTTTCAGCTATTCTCGGATAATATTTCATTATTAACCTCCAACGACAAAAGAGAATGTATTATAATAATAGTCAAACCATTTTCACAACATACTGTAATAATAGTTTAACTATTTTCACACGTTAGTGTAATAATGGTCGATCTTCTTTTACATTCAAAACATAATTTCTTATAAACTCAATGCTTTTATTAGCTAATAAATCCTTTTCAAAATCTATTGTCGCTACGTGATATGAGTTTTCCAGCCAGAATATTTCTTTTTGCTTGGAAGCGATATTTTCCACTGTATAAGTTGCACTTATTTTGGGAACAACATGATCTTCCCGTGATTTGAATATGATCACTGGTTGTTTAGTTTTTGGAAGAGCTTTGCGAATTTCTTTCAGCATCAGCAGCATTTGGTAAACAGCATTAGTTGGTGTACGCTTATAGGCAATTTCTTTTTCAGCGGGATCTTTTATATCGGATGCTACAGCGGGTGTAGAAGGTATGAAATGACGCATAAAAGGAACAAACCAGAATTTGGGATGTGTAAATTTGCAGGCATGATTGATCAGGATCATGCCGGAAATTTCTGGATGCAGTTGAGCCATTCGCAATGCTAAGGCACCACCTAGAGAAAGACCGCAAACAAAGATATATTTAGAGCGTTCCTGCAATTTTTTCAGTGATTCCTCTAGTGTATTTAACCAATCATGATAAGTAACTTTATTCAGATCCTGCCAGACTGTACCGTGCCCGGGAAGCGAGGGCAATTCCACATGAAATCCAGCTTCCACGAATTTATCAGCCAGGTACTTCATACTGGAAGTGGTGGAGGTGATGCCGTGAATCACCAGCACGCCTATCTCACAATTTCCACAATAACTGACAGGTTGATTATGTTTTTTTAGGTCCACTTCCACCCCCTTATTCCACCCAATCCAATGATCTTTGTATAGCTTTCTGCCATCGGGAATATTCATATTTTCTATGTTCAGATTTCATGGCTGGTTGCCAACAATTATCTGCTTTCCAATTGGCTGCTAATATATCTGTATCTTTCCAAAATCCAACTGCCAATCCTGCTGCATAAGCTGCACCCAGAGCTGTTGTTTCAGTTATAACCGGTCGAATAACTTGCACATCCAGAATATCTGCCTGAAACTGCATCAAAAGATCGTTCGCAGTCATGCCGCCATCCACTTTCAGGTGTTTCAAATCTAAGCCTGAATCTTTCATCATGGCATCGAAAACTTCCTTTGTTTGGAAAGCTGTAGCCTCTAAAATAGCTCTCGCCATGTGTCCTTTATTAATGAAATGAGTAAGGCCAACCAGAATCCCTCTTGCACTGTTGTTCCAATGTGGAGCGAACAAACCGGAAAATGCCGGAACGAAATATAATCCTCCGTTGTCTTCAACGCTCCTGGCCAGCTTTTCAATTTTCTCAGAGCTGGTGATCAAACCAAAATTATCGCGGAACCACTGCACAAGTGAACCGGCAATGGCAATTGAGCCTTCCAGTGCGTAAGTTGCAGGATTTTTATCAATCTGACAGGCAACGGTTGTGAGTAATCCATGAGTTGAATAAACAATTTCTAATCCTGTGTTCATCAACAGGAAACATCCTGTTCCATAAGTATTTTTTGCTTCACCTTTTTTTAGACAATTTTGTCCGAATAACGCAGCCTGCTGATCTCCCAGATCTCCGCAAATCGGGATTTTTTGGGAAAAAATTTCTGGAACCTTTGAATATCCATATAAATCAGAATCGGAAGAAGGACGAATTTCGGGTAAAATTTTATTAGGAATTTCAAAAATCCCTAATAACTCTTCATCCCATTGCAGGTTTTCCAAATTCATCAGCATTGTGCGGCTGGCGTTGGTTACATCGGTTATATGTTTTCCACCATTGATTCCGCCAGTCAAATTCCAGACAAGCCAGGAATCCATTGTTCCAAATAGAAGTTTACCATTTTCGGCAGCTTTCTTTGATTCTGGATCGTTACCCAGCAGCCATTTTATCTTTGGTCCCGAGAAATAAGTAGATAGAGGTAAACCGGTTTTCTTTTTAAAAAAATCTTCTCCAAGCTTAGCGGAGAGCTTCTGGCAAATATTATCAGTTCGCATATCCTGCCAGACGACTGCTTTGTGATATGGAATTCCGGTTTCAGGATTCCACAGAACTGTTGTTTCGCGCTGATTTGTAATACCTATGGCAGCAATTTCACCAGCGTTGATCTTGCTTTTCTGCAATGTCTGGAAAATTACTTTTTTTGTATTTTGCCAAATTTCCAAAGCATCATGTTCCACATAGCCAGGTTTTGGATAAAACTGCTTATGCTCTAACTGATGAGAGCTGACAATATTACTCGATTTATTAAAGAGAATAAATCGAGTGCTGGTAGTACCCTGATCAATAGCACCGACGTATTTTTTCTGCATTAGGAATCCTCTAAATATTGAACGCTAACTCTGAAAGGATTTCTATCGAATCTTCTTTCTTCTTAATCCTTTTAAGGTTTCTTTCAAATCTACATAATTTACTTCTAACCTTAAAATTGCTGATTAAGAAAATTTCTAATAGAAGCGATTTCAAGGTCTCTCGCTTTAAACTCTGAAAGTGCTCATTGGAAAATTTTACCGATTAAGTCTTTTCAGAGTTTTTTGCTGACTACCGGATTATCGGGGTTACTTTTAAAAAGCAGAGCCGTTTTGCCGATAATATTTACGACAGTTGCTGCACTTGCCTCTGCCAGTTCTATAATCAACTCCTTACGAACATTTCTATCTGGATGGGAAATCGATATTTTTACCAGTTCCCTGGCTTTCAGTGCTTCATCCAGGCTGCGGATCACAGCAGGAGTAACACCTTTGTCTCCAATTTTTACTATTGCATCCAAGTGCTGTGCCAGAGTTTTTAAATCTGCTTTTTGTTTACTTGTTAAATTCATTATATTCTCCAAAATCATAAAAATCTTCTAATTCAATTCCCAAACCGCAAGCTAGCCGATTTACGAAATTGAAATAAGAAATTACCTGAACAATATCTAAAATTGCTCTATCATCAAATCCAACATCTCGCAAAGCTCTTATATCTTTTCCTGAAACAGAGCATGTTTCAGATGTTAGTTTTACAGCATATTCCAACATTGCTTTCTCGGCACTGTCAATATTGGTTGAGCGAAAATCTGTTTTTATTTCTTCAACAATTTCTTTGTTTTTTATTGCTTTATAGAGCGCCGCCCCATGATGAGTAATTCAGTAAAAGCAGCCATTTTGTACTGATACTACAATGGCGATCATTTCACGTTGAGCACGGCTAAGACTGGATTTTCCATACATAATTGTCCTGTATAATTCGTTATGGTTTTTCATGGCATCCGGGTTCAGACTTTGTACTTTTAAAACATGAGCCATTTTTTTACTTCTTCCCACAATTGATTCGTAAGTTTCTTTCAGTTTCCCTTCAGCTTCATTCTCATCAATAGTTTTTATGTAAGACAATTAGCTCTCCTGCTATAATATCTCTTTTATAGTTTTAAGGTAAACATCATATATGTCATCATTGAAGCAAACGAAAATAATTTTTTCAATAGTAGCGTTGGAGTTAAGGAATTCAACTACTTCCTGCACAGCAATTCTAGTAGCCCGATCTACCGGAAAACGATAAACTCCGCAGCTGATAGCTGAGAAAGCTATTGTGCGAATCCCGTTCTTTACGGCAAGTTCCAGGCTGTTGCGGTAACTGTTTGCCAGGAGGTCATCTTCTCTGGTTTTACCACCATGCCAAACCGGTCCTGCAGTATGAATTATGAATTTCGCAGGAAGTCTATAGCCTTTGGTAATGCGAGCTTCACCAGTTGGGCAGCCTCCCAGTGTACCGCACTCAATAAGAAGTTCTCCACCGGCAGCACGATGAATTGCGCCATCTACACCACCACCACCCGTTAGGGAAGTATTGGCTGCATTAACAATAGCATCAACTTTAAGAGTTGTAATATCACCTTTAATAATTTGTATCCGATTCAGCATTGCTTTCATTCTTTGTTTAGATTGCTCTAAAGCACGCATACCCTTTTTTGTGATCTTATATTTCTGGTTTGAACTTCCTGGTTTTTCCGGAATCGTATAGACAAGCATTTTTTGTTTTCTCAATGCGATTAAAGCACGTTTTAGATTTCCAGATTTACTGGTTCTATTAAGGCTTTGGATAATTTCCTTAGTTGAAAGGGGTTGCAGCGTACAAGCGGATAGGATCTTTTGATGAAGTTCAACTAAATGAGGTTTCAGCCATTCAGAGCCAACACCAAAACCTGGTGAAACGAGTTGCTCTATTTCCTGTCCTTGTGACAACACAGCTCCTTTACGCATCTCTTTATATGTATTGATCAGTCCATTGGTGGAAGAGTCATGAGATTTAATTTTGATCTTGTTTTCCAATTCTGGTAAGATATTACTGGCCAGTTGTTTACCTAACTCTACACCCCATTGATCGAAACTGAAGATATTCCAGATTACACCCTGAACAAAGATTTTATGTTCATACATAGCGATTAAGCTTCCCAGGGTTTTAGGGGTTAATTTCTGGAATAAAATGGAATTTGTCGGCTTATTGCCTTTAAATACTTTAAAAGGTAAGATCTTTTCGATTTCAGCATTGCTTTTCCCGGATTCTTTGAGCTCCTTCAAAACCTCTTCCTTTGATTTTCCCTTCATTAGGGCTTCTGTTTGGGCAAAAAAGTTGGAAAGTAGTTTTTGATGATGATCACCAATGGGATTATGACTAAGAGCAGGAGCAAGAAAATCACAAGGGATCAGTTTTGTGCCCTGGTGAATGAGCTGATAAAAAGCATGTTGTCCATTAGTGCCGGGTTCTCCCCAAACTATGGGACCGCTTTGGTAATTAATGGTTTTCCCATCTCTTCCTACACATTTACCGTTACTTTCCATATTTCCCTGTTGAAAATAAGCTGCAAAACGGTGCATATATTGATCATAAGGCAAGATGGCTTCAGTTTCTGCACCAAAGAAATTATTATACCAGATTCCGATAAGAGCAAGAATAACCGGCATATTGGATTTAAGTGGGGCCTTTTGGAAATGTACATCCATTTCATAGGCACCTTCCAGCAATTCCTGGAAATTCTTAAAACCGATTGAACAGGCAATAGAAAGCCCTATTGCCCCCCAAAGTGAATAACGGCCACCAACCCAATCCCAGAAAATAAACATATTATCAAGACTAATACCAAATTCTTTTACAGCAGTTTTATTAGTAGAAATAGCTACAAAATGCTTCTTCACAAAGTCCTCGTTTTCAGCTGTATTTAAGAACCATTTTCTGGCAGTGTGAGCGTTGGTCATTGTCTCCTGTGTTGTGAATGTTTTAGAAGCGATCAGGAAAAGAGTTGTTTCAGGATTCAGCTGCCGCAAAGTTTCAACTATTTGTGTACCATCAATATTGGAAATAAAATGTGTTTTGATGTTAACTTTATGATAAGGTTTTAAGGCTTCAGTTACCATAACCGGTCCCAAGTCAGAGCCACCGATACCGATATTGACAATATCTGAAATTGCCTTTCCGGAAAAACCAACCCATTGTCCGGATGTTACTTTTTCGGAAAAAACTTCAATCTGCTGAAGAACTTTCTTAATCTCAGGGATCACGTCTTTATCATCCACAAAAATAGCTTTCTTACTACTGGTGCGAAGTGCTGTGTGAAGGACTGCCCGGTTTTCAGTTTCGTTGATCCTGCCACCTGAAAACATTTTGTCGATCGCATCCTTAACATTGATCTCTTCCGCCAGTTCAAGCAATGTATTCATCGTTTCTGATGTGATGATATTCTTTGAATAATCAAGCAGTATATCATTGAACTTCAATGAAAATTTAGAAAATCTTTCTGGATCTTTTTCGAATAAATCCCACATGTGAACATTTTTCATGGCTTTATAATGTTCCTGCAAATTCTTCCAGGATTCAGTCCGTGTAGGGTTTTGCTTCTTCAGCAGCATATCTTGATCGAATAAATTCATAACTTTAATCCTTCAAATATTTACTTATAATAGAGTTTTCTTCCCAATTATCAATAAATCCCATTTGTTTAATTGGAATTTTAGGATATGAATCCAATAATTCCACTAGCTGTTCGAACCATTTTATGTCTAAATCAGCATTATTACAAATTAGTAGCAGAATGAATATTATTGAAAATATTTTATCATTTTTTATCTGTGCAGGCTTATACCAAACCTCTAAATTTTTTTTATTAGGAATTTTAGGTTTATTACCTAATGTCCTATTCCATAATCTTGAATGATGAGCACAAATATTTCTTACTTCATTCAATGACCATATCCAAGAATTCATAATATTGTAATTTAAACCATAATCTTGAGAAATCTCTTTTCCTAAGTTAAAGTTAACAGAACTAAATAACTTACAAAATGAACCAAAACTGATCATTTCAATCAACATCCAAATAGGTGGGAAATTGTGGTAATCCCCATATTTTATTTGAAAATGTTTGTAATATAATTCGTTACTATTTCTACATGACAAATCTATTGATTTCATTAATTTATCATATTCAAATGCACGATTTCTTAGTTTTGGTAGTTTATTTATATCTAAGTAAAAGAATGAATCTTTATAATAAAGTGAAGATTTGTTAGCAAAAGCTGTTTTTAGAGATACTTCTATTTGAGTAATTGCCATAAATATGATATTTCTCAATTTTTCATCAAACTGATAAAACTGCATAATATCATTTAGGCTTATATGAGCATAAAATTTTTCTGTTTTGTCTTGAAATTGTTTCCAATAGGCGCTCAGTCTATAATAATTAATCTTCGATAGTATGTTAATTAGTTCTTCTTTCTCTGACAATAAACCTCTTTTAATTAAGAGCTCTGCCTGTTGTGAAAATGATAAAGGCGACTTTCCATATTTCATAGCTCGTCCATAAAGTAAAACCCGCCGATTTGAGCATCGGGGAAAACCCGAGAGGCTTGGCGGGTATGCTGAAGACAAATTAATTTTAAATTTTCCGAAGTCAAGTTTTTTTGTATATAGAACTTAAGTAGCATATTCATTACCACCTGTTTTAATTTCTTAAGTCATTAATATTTATAAATTATCGTCAAGTATATTGATGGATTGATATACAGATATGTTCAGTCCGTAAAATTACGGACCGCAATTTAACGAACCGGAACTAATTTTTTCCTTAACCTTTCAAACCACTTGATGCAAAGCTGGCAATGATCTGCTTCTGTGCGATCAAAAACAAAACGACCAGCGGCAGAATACTGAAAGTAGAAGCAGCCATCAGAAGAGAAGTTTGAGTTGATGCCTCTTGCGAAAAGTAACTCAAGCCAACCTGAAGTACACGCAATTCCGGACTGTCGGTCATGATGAGAGGCCACATGAAGCTATTCCAGCTACCAATAAAGCCAAAAATAGCCGATGTAACTATAACAGATTTGGAAAGTGGAAGTACGATCTTCCATAAAATTTTAAATCTGCTGCAACCATCGATTTCCGCTGCATCGAAAAGTTCTCGTGGAATTGTTTTAAATTGCTGTCGCAGTAGGAAAATAGTGAATATATTGGCTATCCAGGGAATTATAAGTGCATTATAGGTATCGATCCAGCCCAAATGATTTAGGAGAACATAAGATGGAATCAAATAAACAGGCTGCGGAACCATCATCATACTTATGAATAGATAAAAAATGAAATTCTGTCCTTTGAATTTCATGGTTGCAAATGCGTAGGCCGCCAGTGAACCTGTGATCATAACACCTAAAACCACACTGCAGGAAACAAAAATTGTATTTAAGAAATATCGACCAAAAGGAACTTTATTGAAGGCTTTCGAGAAATTATCCCAATGCAATTTCCATTTCTTTTCATGGCGAATACTGGAATTTGCTACTTTTTCGTAAGAGCGGATCCTTTCCATATCCTCGTTAAAAAGATGAACGAACGAACTGTCTCCATCCTGTTTAACTATTGTAATATAATATTCTTTTTCACCGTTTTTGTACACATCATATTCTTCGATAGGCGCAAAGCCAACATTACCTTTATTCACTTCTATTTGCGATTTAACAGAAGTTGTAAGCATCCAGATAAAGGGGATAATCATGGCAAATCCGCAAACAAACAGAATAATATAATTTATCGAT
>Ga0164310_10001075_pt1 | contig 15088 bp, 16 predicted proteins | sample GuaBasSedimGuay1_FD_121795 | JGI IMG/M metagenome (GOLD analysis project Ga0164310, IMG submission 121795) | Subseafloor sediment microbial communities from Guaymas Basin, Gulf of California, Mexico - Guay1, Core 4569-9, 0-3 cm | ecosystem: Environmental > Aquatic > Marine > Hydrothermal vents... | reverse complement strand
TTTCCAAGGATCACGAAAGAAGGCCAAGGGCCTTTATCTTTTAGGTTGGGTGTCTCCCTTGGCCTTTTTTCTTCATTGCATCTTGGCAGAGTCGTAACCAAGATCAAAGGCCTTGAGGTTGGACTCTAGGAAAGCCCTTTTGGTCAACTCCTCTATGGTCTTTTTCATGGTCTCAGCTTTTACAGGTACAGAACCTGATCCAATTAAGGCCCCCAGCATGACCATGTTGAGAGATAAGGGGTTGCCTACTTCCGCGGCCATGGCATCGCCATCCAGGGCTATTACCCTCTTTATCTTGGCCTGAATCAGATTCAACATCTCATCCACCGGCGGATAGGTTCCTTGACCAACCGAGACCGTAAAGGGGGGCAGAGGGTGGGTGTTGGTGATAACAAGGGTTTCATTGTTACATTTCCCCAAGGCCCTTAGTGTCTCTACAGGCTCAAAACCGACCAGTACATCTGCCTCACCTTTGGATACGATGGGGCTGTTTACATCACCCATAAGCACAGCCGATTCCACGATGCCACCCCTTTGGGCCATACCATGGATTTCGCTCACTACTACTGGAATGCCTAGGGAAAGGGCGGCTTCTCCTAACAGCCTGGAAGCCAGAAGATTTCCCTGACCGCCCACTCCAACGAATACCACTCTTTTTGTCTCCATTGAAGCCTCCACGTATAACCTTAAGAGATCCGTTTCCTTGCTATTTTGCAGGTAGGATCGCGTTTTCAGGACAAATCTGGGCGCACACCGCACATCCAATACATAAGTTGGGATTGATTTTTACCTGCTCTCCCTCAAGATACATGGCAGGGCAGGCAATCTTGTTAATGCAATCCCGATGGTTTTTGCATTTATTCAGGTTGACGTAGAAGGGCCTGGCTTTCTTGGCCTGACCCGTGGCCTTGGCAAACAGCGGGCAAAGCTCTCTTGAGATGATCACAGAAATCCCGTCGTATTCCATAGCCGCCTTGACCGCTTCCATGGTCTTTTTCACCTTTAGCGGTTTCACCACATGTACGTCCTTGACCCCGCATCCTCGTACTAAGTCCTCAAGGGAAATCCGTGTGCGTTCTACACCCAAGGGACGGGTGTCTACTCCAGGATGAGGCTGATGCCCAGTCATGGCAGTGGTGCCGTTGTCTAGAATGACAAGGGTGAATTTATGATTGTTGTGGACCGCGTTGACCAGCCCGGTGATTCCTGAATGGAAGAAGGTGGAGTCACCAATAAAGGAGACCACCTTCTTGTCTGTGGCGCGGGAAAAGCCACAAGATGAACTGACCGATGACCCCATACAGATGAGATAGTCGGCCATGGATATTGGGGGCAATACACCAAGGGTGTAGCACCCGATATCAGAGGGATGAATGGCGTCTTCTCCATAAACCTCTTTTACCGCATAATAGGTGGCCCTATGAGGGCAGCCCGGGCACAGGTTAGGTGGCCGACCAGGGAGTTCCGGGATGCCTGAAAGATCAACTGGCTCCAGTGCCTTGTAAGGAATATCAAAGTATTGGGCAATGGACCTTCGTACCATACCCGGGTCGTATTCGAAAAGCCTACTGAGTTCTCCCACGCCTTTACCCTTGATGGGTATGGTAATACCAAATTCTTGGGCAATGGCCTTGAAGTCATTTTCCATTATGGGTTCCAGTTCCTCTACCACAAGTACCTTGTCCACCTGTTCTAGGAACTGTTTAATGAGCCCCTTGGGAAGAGGCCAGGAAAATCCCATCTTCAAGATGCTTACTTTATCTGAGATGCCCAGGTCTGATATGGCATCACTCACATAGTTAAAGCTCACCCCGTTGGTCACAATACCCCACTTGCCGTTGCCGATAATTTGATTAGTGGGCCATTTTTCCGCCTTGGCCATGGCCTGGTCATACTTTTCAAGGAGCAACTTATGTAGCTTCCTTGAGACAGCCGGGATGGCCACAAAATGGAATGGGTTTTTCTGAAAATCTCCCTTTGGCGTAATGGGTTGCAACTGTCCCAGTTCCACTTTTCCCCTTATATGGTTGAGGCGCGTGGTGGTGCGCAGCAGGACAGGCAGCTTTAGCTCTTCAGACAGATCAAAGGCCGCTTTGGTGAGGTCTTTCATCTCTTGGGTATTGGTGGGCTCCAGCATGGGAAGTCCTGACAGCCGGGCGTAGTAACGATTGTCTTGTTCGTTTTGGCTAGAGAAGAGATAAGGATCATCCGCCGTGACAATCACCATACCTCCCTTGATGCCAGAGTAGGCCAAGGTCATCAGAGGATCAGCCGCCACGTTAACTCCCACGTGTTTCATGGTGACCATGGTGCGAAGTCCACTCACTGCAGCACCTGCACCCACTTCCAAGGCTACCTTTTCATTGGTGGAGTATTCGAAGTATAGATCTGTCTCCTGGCTAATCCTAAAGAACTGCTCTGGGATTTCTGAAGAAGGTGTGCCCGGATAGCAGGTGGCAAATGAGAGGCCTGCTTCCAGTGCGCCCCTGGCAATGGCCTCATTCCCCAAAAGGAGCATTTCCTTTCCTGGAGCATCGGTCAACAATTTGTGCATGATTTTCCCCCGTTTCTAGATCTTAAAACTTTCTTCTCTGCCTGCGTATTTCTTTCGTAGTTTAGGCTTTTCAATTTTACCCGTAGGATTCCTGGGTACATTGTCAAAAAAGACCTTTCTAGGCCTTTTGTACCTTGGTAGGGCCTCACAATAGGCCAAGACTTCTTCTTCGGTCATCTCCTGTCCGGGTTTCAATTGGATAATGGCGGTGACGATCTCTCCCAGCCTTTCGTCCGGGACGCCTATAACAGCGGCATCCTGGATCTTGGGGTTGTCCAAAAGAAAGTCCTCGATTTCCACTGGAAAGATGTTTTCTCCTCCGGAGATGATAATATCCTTTTTCCTGTCCACCAACCAGATAAACCCGTCCTCATCCACCCTGGCCATGTCCCCAGTAAGCAGCCATCCGTCAACGATGGTGGTTTTGGTGGCCTCGGGGTTCTTGTAATACTCTTTCATAACGCCAGGACCTTTTACTATGAGCTCACCTGGTTGGCCTTTTGGGACCTCGTTTAGTTGGTCATCGACTATCTTGTATTCCCAGTCAAATCCCGGCACACCTATGGCCCCTACTTTATGGAGATTTTCTATTCCGAGATGCACGCAGCCCGGTCCTGTACTCTCGCTGAGGCCGTAATTTGTATCGTAATCATGGTGTGGGAAGACCTTTTTCCAGTTCTTGATAAGGCTTGGGGGTACGGGCTGAGCCCCTATGTGCATAAGGCGCCATTGGTCCAGCTTGTAATCTTCCAGCTTAAGCTCCCCTTGCTCAATTGCCACAAGGATATCCTGGGCCCATGGGACCAGCAGCCAGACAATAGTACATTGCTCTTCAGAAACGGCTTCTAGGATCCATTGTGGTTTGACGCCCTTGAGGATCACTGCCTTGCCCCCCACGATGAAATTGCCAAACCAATGCATTTTGGCCCCTGTATGATACAAGGGGGGGATGCACAGAAAATTGTCGGTGTGTGTCTGGTTATGGTGACGGTTTTCAACAATACAAGCAAATTCCAGGTTGCGGTGGGTCAAAAGGATAGGTTTTGGCTTTCCAGTAGTGCCGGAGGTGAAATATAGGGCCGCATCATCCAGGATGCTGAGAGGAACCTTTGGATCTTCAGGTGATCCGGTATTGAGGAATGCCTCGTAATGTTCGCAATACTCGGGAGTAACCTCTTTAGGGCCTACAAAAACAAAGTCTTTGATGCTCTCAAGGTCTTCTTTAATGGTGTTGATCCTGTCAATAAATTCTTCCCCGAAGATAATGGCCTTTGCCTCTGCAATCTCAGCGCAGTACTTGATATCCTCTGCAGCGAACCGGAAGTTGAGAGGGACGGCCCATGCACCCGTCCGTAATATCCCGAAGTAGAAGGGAAGCCATTCCAGGCAGTTGACCATCAGGTGTATGACCTTGTCCCCCTTTTTTATGCCCTTTTGGATGAGCGCTGTGGCCACCTGATTGGCCATCTCATCAAATGCCTTCCAGGTGATTTCCACGCGTTTATTTTTGGCGGGCTCCCTTTCAATAAGGGCGATTTCATCTCCATACATCCTGGCATTTCTGGCCAAAATTTCCGTGATGATCATGCCAGCCTCCCCTCCTAGAAGCTATATTTTAGCTATAAAGTGACCATAGTTAAAGGAAACTTCGGTGTCAAGGGAAATTTCTTTTCCATTAATTCCCATTGGTTTCGTATGAAAAGGCATTTCAGCTGTTGCCTTTATCCGGGCAAGTAAGCCCATGTGCTAGAGGGCCTGCGGGTTATTACATATCAATGAACAGGGAACAGTCAACTGTGAGCAGCTGAAAGGATTGCCTTTACCATAGGGAGAAAGGGGGAATCAGGGAATTGTTTCACAAATTGCTCAAGTATCTTTTTGGCATCTTTTTGTTTGTGTTCCAAGCGATAGACCCTGGCAAGGTTCATCATGGCCAGTTCCCGGAAAGGGCTTGTCATGTCTTGGGTGATGGGTTCGAGCTGCTTGGCCGCCTTGGCTAGCTCTCCCTTTGCCTCATAACAAGTAGCTAGGGCTATTTGGGTAAGTATCCGATACTGAGGGTCATCACCTATCTTGTGGAGGAAATTGGCGTAGAGCGAAATGGCCTCATCGTATCTTTTCTGGCGATATGCGGCGTAGGCTGCTTCAGGGAGAGCGAGACGTGATACCTTTGAAAGGGAGTAGTCTTTGACCACTTTCTTGAATAACCTTTCTGCCTCCTCCCATTTTTTGGGATCATTATCCGGCTTCATATTAGAGGTCATTACCTGGTAGGCCAGGTTATAGTGGGTTTGTCCCTGTTTATTCAGATGGCCATAATAAAAATACCCTGCCATATAAAGGGCAAAAAGCCCGAGTATAACTGCGCCCGCATACGCTAGATGCCTTTGGTGCGTGTGTATCCAGTAAAAAAGCCTGCTTGAAAAGGTCAGGAATTCATCAGGCTCTTTTAGTAATTCTTTTCTTTTGATCTTTTTCTTTGCCATGATTTTTAGCTAGGTCCAAGGCGTTAGACCCAAGGCTCAAGGTTCGACCCCCATAATAATGGAGGATGAGATAACAGATGGCCCTTTAGCAGTCAAGGAAAAACGAGCTTGCATTCTTTCATTCCAATAACGTACATTCTTTGCCAAACTGGCAGATGCTAAGAGACCTTTAGCCTTTGACCTTTATCCTTTACCCATTATGATGGCTTACCTAGATCAATTTCTGAATTTTTTGAGCACCCTACCTGCATGCCTGATTTATATCTTTCTTGGAATCAGTGCTTTTGTGGAGAATATCTTCCCCCCTATACCTGGAGACACTATCACGGCGTTCGGCGCGTTTCTGGTAGGTACGCACAAGGTTGGCTTCATCGGTGTGTATGTGTCCACCACCATAGGAAGCTTAACAGGGTTCATGTGTCTATTTTGGATAGGATATAGGCTTGGAAGGCCCTTTTTCATTGAGAGGGATTATCGGTTTTTCAAGGCCGAAGATATCCTCCGGGCAGAACAGTGGTTTCGAAAATACGGCTATTTTCTGATTCTTCTCAACCGGTTTCTTCCCGGCATCCGTTCCGTAATTTCCATTTCGGGTGGGATATCTGGATTAAAGTGGGGGAGGGTGGCCCTACTGGCCTTGATAAGTTGCGCTGCTTGGAACCTCATATGGATCGAGGTGGGATATGCCATAGGGTCCAACTGGGCAGTGGTGAGAAATACCATGTCGCAGGTCATGTCCAAGTACAATATGGTGGTTTTGGCGGCCACAGCCGTAGTTGTACTTTTCCTTTTGACTAGGAGGTACCTCAGGAGAGGGGGAAACAAGGACCAGGGCTGATGTAAACGGGGTTTTTGTTATTATGGTTTTCCTGCTTGACGAGCGGCCTTTGCGGGCCTATATTTTCGATGCTTGTTTGTGTCAAAGACAGGGAAGGAGGTGAGATTAGGGATAAGCAATATGGGTCTTTTCAAACATGGGTGATACATATTCTACTTAGCAAAGGAGGTTAAGGTATGAAAAAGGTACTGGTTTTTTCACTGGGGGTGATTTTTTTACTTGCGACGGTAGAACTGGCGCTTGCTGGTAATAATCCACTCAAGGCAAATGAGAAAAAGGTCCACCACAGCTTTATTGCTCAAATTCCTGCTGACCATATGATCGATGTGTTCAAGCTTCATGAGGTATGGCAAAAGGCCATGGCTGATCCTGCCTACCGGAACAAGATTTATTTGATCGATGTGCGAACTGACTCCGAGTTTGATGCATTTCACATTGAAGGAACTGACCATATTCAGGCAGGGCATATGTATGTGATTCCCAAGAAGATCAAAGACCCCAATGCTGAAATTTATATCTGGTGCCGTACGTCACACAGGGCGAAGTATGTCGCAGGTTTTTTGTACAAATACGGTTATAAGAATGTTTACTGCGTAGTGGAAACTACTAAGAACGGCAAGAAATATCATGGCGGCGTGGTAGGCTGGGCACAGGCCGGCTTTCCCTTGGTTAATCAATTCACTGGCGTATTTTACATCAAGGAATACCGCAAATATCCTTCAAAGGCAGAGATGTCTTATCGTATCAGAATGTGGCATCCCTACTAATGCCTTTGGCTTCAGCCGAGGACGAATGTCCTGGGGGCAAAGTGCTTAATCTATTGGCCCGGGCCTAAGCCCAGGTTTTTCGTCCTGGCTGAAGTCCATTCATTTGGCTTGACTTGGGTCCCTATGGTGGTATGATACCTTATAGCGGATGGGTTCTGACCTTTCCACTTGCCCCTCTGTGGCTTGAGAGATCTTACCACCTCCCTTGTCGTCAGAGGCCGGGGCCCAAGAGGGCCTCCTGGATACAGTGCCCATCCGCATAAAAAAACATTTCCCACATCTTCTTTCCTGTTAACATTACCAAAAACAAGAGAAAGCCCTCTAGTATATAAAGAATAGAACTGAAGGCTTGGATGATTGATTGACATGAACCGAATTTGTCTTACAATGCCAGTAAGACCAAGGGGGATATACCTCATGCCAGAGGTCACCGTATCGTCAAAGGGGCAAATTGTGTTGCCAAGGAATATCAGAAACGCCTTGGGAATAAATGAAGGAGAGCGGCTCCGCGTCACTGTTGAGGATGAGAGGATCATTATTGTCCCGACCCATTCCTCTGCCAAGAATGAATGGAGGAATTGGCGAGGAATGCTGAGAGGAACCCGGGCCCTTCAAGAACATATGGCCGAGCATGCAGAAGAGGCCAAGAAATGAGTATTTGTCTTGATGCCTTTGCCGCACAAGTTGCTGCCGAAAAGGCTGTGCCTCTCATAACAGGGCAGCAAGAACTGTCTGTCCTGGAAAGAGAAGGACTCATCTCTATTGTGTGGTTAAAGTGAAAGGTGTTATAACACCCACAATGATAAGTGGCACCTTCCAAGTTGCTTGACCCTTTAACCTCTTTTTCCTATAATCACGCCGCAGTCGCGCTGAAAACACTGCTCAGTTATGATACTGATCACCCAATCCTGATACAGACAAATAAGGAGGTAGGAAATGTCTTTGAGTCGAAAATTTGCTATCGGCATTGTTATGATTGTCCCAGCTTTTGTAACAGGGGGAATTGTCTGGTCCATACTCGAATCTTGGATTGCCGTTATTATCTGGGAAATTTTTGTGGCCTTTATCTATGGTGGGATCGTAAAGGGTAAGCTTTCTTTTGGCAGCAAAGCAGCATGACCAAAGAGGGTCCGGGTTTTTTTAGGGCATTTCAACCAAAGGCCCATAGGAGAAACGGCCGATGACGCCAGCCCTCTAAGAAAATGAAAAATGTCTTCCGCCATCTGTCACCCCAACAGGTCCTGCCCCTCAGCTTCTTGGGTTTTGTCCTTTTTGGGGTTGTGCTTTTGGTCAGTCCTTGGGCTACCAGGGATGGGGGCATGTCTATTGTGGATGCCCTATTCACAGCCACCTCTGCCGTGTGCGTAACCGGCCTGATTGTGGTAGACACGGGTACTTACTTTACCCCTTTCGGCCAAGGAGTGATTCTGGGCCTCATTCAGGTTGGCGGCCTAGGGATCATGACCTTTTCAGTTCTTTTCTATAGGCTGCTGGGAACCGGAATCAGCCTTAGGGACAGAATAATCGTCCAAAGCAGCTTCTCCCCCCTTAACAAGGGCGATGTCCTGGAGTTAGTAAGATCCATCTTCATATATACATTTTTGATAGAGGCCACGGGCACGCTGCTTTTGTTTTTTGGTTGGCCCGGAGGTTCGGTATCTTGGCGGTGCTTGTGGGTGGCGATTTTTCATAGTGTGTCGGCCTTTTGTAATGCGGGGTTTTCGCTGTTCTCGGATAGCCTTATGTCATTTCAGTCCAACTGGTGGGTCAATGTGATCATCACCAGCCTCATCATATGCGGCGGCCTGGGTTTTGTTATCCTTACGGAACTTGTTCATTGGGTAAAGAAAAGGTTACAACAAGAAAGGCATGCGAGGCTATCGCTGCATTCGAAGATAGTCCTTGCAACCACAGGGAGCTTGATCCTGGGAGGGACCCTGCTGTTCCTAGTGCTGGAGTTCAACAATTCATTGGTTACTGTTCCACTTCACGGGAAGATACTTGTCTCCTATTTTCAGTCTGTCACTGCCCGTACCGCCGGATTCAACACGGTTAATCTATACAATCTGGCCAATCCAACACTTTTTGTCCTGATTATCTTGATGTTTATTGGTGCTTCTCCTGGCTCATGCGGGGGTGGTGTGAAAACAATCAATGCGGCTATCTTGGTGATTATGGCAAAGAATCGATTCAAAGGCAGGGAAGAGGGCGAGGTGTTCAAGCGAACCATACCCAGAGAGACCCTCAGCCGATCCGTGACCATTATCTTGAGTTCTGTTGTGTTGATATCTGTAGTTGCCTGTCTGGTGATGATCGCGGAGACGGGTGGCTATACGCACTCAGAAACGAGGGGAAAGTTTTTGGAATATCTTTTTGAAACGGTCTCAGCCTTTGGTACGGTTGGGCTAAGTATGGGCGTGACCTCCACACTAACTACCTTGGGTAAGATACTCATCATGATCATGATGTTCTTGGGAAGGCTTGGGCCGCTTAATTTAGCCTTTTCACTAGCAAAAAGGACTCCAGTTACAAAATTTCAATACGGGGAAGAAAAGGTTTTTATAGGGTAGAAAATGAAAAAGTTCGCCGTCTTTGGTTTGGGAAATTTCGGGTTTTCGGTTGCAAAGGCCCTTTATGAGGAAGGCCATGAGGTGCTTTGTGTGGACCGGGAAGAGGAAAGGATTAGAAGGATTCAGGACTTTGCAACCCATACCATCATAGGGGACGTAACAGATCGCTCTTTGTTGGAGTCAGTAGGCATTTCTGAGATGGATGCGGTGATCGTGAGCCTCGGGGAAAACCTAAGTGCCAGTATCCTGGCAACCCTTTACCTCAAGGATCTGAAGGTCAAGAACATCTTGGTGAAGATCAGAAGCGAAGATCATGGTAGGATATTGGAAAAGATCGGGGCCAGTGAGGTGATCTTTCCAGAGAAGGAGACTGCCATCAAAATCGCAAAGAGCCTGTCCAACCCCAATATCTTGGATTACATCCCCTTATCACCCGAGTACAGCATACTTGAAGTGGCCCCGCCAAATAACTTCATTGGCAAGACACTGGGGGAAATCAATTTACGCGCCAAGTACGGGGTGAACGTCATTGCAGTCCGCGAACTGGTGCCCGACCGTCTCACCATGGTGCCAGGAGGTTCTTTTGTGGTCAAGGATAGCGACATCCTTATCGTACTTGGTCGGCCTGAGGATATTGCAAAGATAAAGATGAAGGATTGAGTGGCACAAGAGCTAGAGTGCGATAGGCTAACTGGGTGTGTCCTACCGTAATATGAGTACAGATGACTGGGCCGTCCTGATAAGCCTCCCCACCCTATCTTGTGAGAAAAACTTGCCTAAGATGGAACGAGGACCCATCCAAAGGGCAATTAGGCCCTTTTCTGCAGCATCGGGAATGAATTGATCAAGGAGAGAGACATCCACAACAGATACCCATGCCTTGATCTTCTGGTCAGTATAGTATTGTAAGATTTGTTTCATTTTTTGATCGACTTCTTCTTTAAGACGATCTGACTCGGTGAGTCCCACAATAGCAAGTTCTGTTTGATGTAATGTGACCATCTGATTGATCAGCTCAAGGGATTCCTGACTTACACTGTCATGATCGAGGCAACAGACGATCTTATTTGGTTTTTTTTCCTCTTTTACTACAAGGACAGAACATGGGGCTCCTTTGACGATCTTTTCAGGGGCGTTACGGTCCTGTTCCCAGGCACACCGATCCCCTTTGCTACAGCCCACCACAATGAGATCACTTTGTTCCTCCTCGGCTTCTGCAAGGACCTGTTTGGCGGGAGGGCCAAATCGAACCCTCACCCTGAACTCTTTCCTGCTGCGGCATACGGAAAATTCTTCCCAGAGGCCTTTGTCCAACTCCACGAGCTCGTATGCCTGTTGCCTTTTTTCATAGGGAGAGGTATCTTTGTCCGTAAAATAACTCAAAAATTCTTTCCGAAACTTCACCATTTTTTTGACAATGGGAATATTCCTGAGGGAGCCTGCCGTGTGGTTTGAAATGTCCGGCCTTTTTGAATCCACACCAAGAAGTGTAACATCGGCCCAGGTATTCATCGCCAGTTTGGCTACTTCATGGACAACATACGTGCTATAAGGATTTGTATCAAGTGCAACCAGAATTCTCATTGCAGCCTCCGATGAGGTTTAGTTTACGTCTATCTACTGGCTAACTCACTGCCTGTTTCCTGAGTTCGCAAGGCCCTGCTCTAGCAAATGAAAACAGGACTGGGCGTTCGCGCCAGGACGGTCAGAATCGGATTTTTCTTGCCAGCTTCGTCTCTTATAGCAGCACCTACCAAAGCATAATCAGCCAGGTATTCGCCTATCTGCTGCGGGGGGCCGGCGATCCGTTGTGTGCTTCGGGGCAGCAGTTGAGCCTCTTCCAACAACTGCTTAGCGCTATCAAGCGGTAACTCGGAGAGATCCGATTCGGTTATGTGGATCGTATCCAAGTTTTCTGGTGTATAGTAAAAAAGATCCAAGGCTAATTTCGCCTCTTTGAACACACGTACATATTCTTCAATGAGACGATGGGCATCCATGCCCTCGTACAGTAACAGGGAGGTTTTTTCCACCGGCACTAGATTCTTTACCACAACAATGGGGCAGGGTACGCCTTGGTACAACTTTGAACGCACAAGGTTTCGAAAGTCGTTTACATTGAATGAAGCCAGCGCACCTTCCATAAATAGGTCATAAGCACCTGCCTGAAGCTCCCTCAAAATCTCTTCCTCCCTGTCTCCCAACACAACCCTTGGAGCAGCCAGAGCCGGGCAATTTGGTTTCTCTGCCCTGATGAGCTGGTTAATTTCCTCTTCCCCCTTTTCAGTAAGTACATGCTCCCAGGTATGCCGTACCCATCCGGTTCCAAACAGGTTGCCTTTTTGCTCAGGTTCTTTCACATGAATGGGTTGAAGCCCTATTTCCATCAACTTGCCCAATTGTCCTGCATAGCGTATGGCAATGCTGGATGCCAGGTCTGGTTTTACAGAAACAAGAATATTGATCATACCATCTACCCCATTTTTGCTAAGCGCGGCTTTCTCTTATTTTTCTTTCAGCCCTTTCCACTGCATCTTGGATTTCTCCCAACTTGAAGGGCTTGGCCAAAAAATCAAAGACCCCTTTCTGGAACGATTCCTTGGCGGTTTCCATGGTGGCGAATCCTGTGATAACAATGACCTCTGTACTGGGGGATCTTTTCTTTACTTCAGTGAGGAAGGCCATTCCATCAAGGCCTTCCATTTTCAAGTCCGTGATAACAATATCAAAATCTCGCTCGGTTATTCTTTTGAATGCATCGGCGCTGCGAAAAAATGTTTCCACCTCATAGCCCCTTTTTTCCAAAGCCGATCTCAGACGTTTGCATACAATGGGCTCGTCATCCAGCACCAATATACTTGTTTTGTTTTGGGTATCCATCAGGTCTCTCCTAATATTAGTGTTTCGTCACATTGTTCACGGCCAATTGTCTGAAGGTGTCAAGGAATTTGGGGATCTGACGGTCACTTACCATTTGAACATCCAATTGCCGAGTAAAGGCAACAAGCAACCCTATGACGCGAAGTTTGTTTTTCATTTCCTCAAGACCTAATTTCTTGACTCTGGCTACCACCAGGTCTCCTCGCAGATCCACTCTAAAGTCATTTACACTAAGAATCTCTCCAATTAGCCTTGCTCGTCTGGATCTCCTTGACAGGTCGGTTACACCGCCCAGGAAGCGAAAGTACGCGTAGTTATCATTTATATTATCGCTAATATAAGCATCAACCATGTTAAAGTGATAACCCAGCCGCAGGCTTATGTTCGCATAGTTGAGGGATAGCACGGCCAGGTTTTGCCCAATGTATTTGGGTGTGGCAAGGGAAGAAGAAAAGGTCCGGGTGAGACTGGACATGAAGCTTCCAAAGTCCACTGACATGGGCTCAGTACTCCATGCACCAGGCGAGGTAAGGCCTTGCACAAAGGCAGCCATAGGGATGGAACGGATATCCTCTACCCTGACCTTTACGGATTCTGGCGTAGTATCAAGCCCCTGGCCCATATCAATGAGCACTAAGTCCAAGGGGATCGACATGTCCAGATGGAGAGGCGATGATTGCGTGTCGCGGCCTCCGTAATAACTGAGCTCAATAATTTCCTCCACTGCCTTTTCATGAATGAATCTGGTAATGTCATGGAAGGTCCTACAATAACGAGGTTTGAAGGTTTTATCAAGTGGATCAAGCAGATTGAGGGGGGAGATTTTCTTGAGAATCCTTCTCAACAGCCTGTATTCATAGGTTTCTTCAAAAGGTTCTTCGTTGAATTCATAATAACAGAGCTCCTTAATCTTACCTTCATATACCGCATTTTCTTCTGCATCAACGGTTATCTCTTGGCCCGGCTTGAGAATTTTTGTGGCAATTCCTGTATTTACAATGGTTGGCACGCGGAATTCCCGCGCTATGGTGGCCATATGCCCAGTGGGTGAGCCCACATCCGTGATAACCGCATTGGCTCTTCTGATCACCTTGGCAAACCTGGGCGAGGTATTTCGGGCCACCAGAATAGCTCCCTCTGGGAAACGTTCCAGATCCTCTTCATCCTTCACCATAAAGACCTTACCGATACCAATACCCTTTTGGGCTATAGAGCCCCTGCCAGAAAAAAGTATGTGGGCCTTTTTTAATGCAGAGGGCACATCGCAGACGAGCTTGGCGGTTTGGGCGCCTATGTTCAACGGCCTGGCTTGAAGGATGTATAGATCCCCATTGTGGTCAAATGCAAATTCAATGTCTTGGGGCCTCTTAAAGTACCTTTCTATCATTAGCCCTAATTCGGCCAGTTCAGCTAATTGTTCGTGTTTGAGGGATGCCTTTGTTTGAAGTTCCTCGGGCACTGGTCGGGGTCCTATACCCCCTTCTTCTAAAGTAACTGATTGCCGGAGCTTTCGAACGATAGTCATTCCCTTCACTTCATGCGGAGAATCCCGGGATACCATAAACTGATCAGCGGAAACCTCTCCCGAGACAATAGGTGCCCCCAGCCCCCAGGTTGAAGAGACCATCATGATTTCTTGTTGAGGGTTTTGGGGATCAAGGGTATATAAGACGCCACTCACCAACGGTTCCACCATCACCTGACAGGCTACTGCCATGACTACTTCATGCTCTGCGTAACCTTTTTGCCGCCTGTATTCCATGGCGCTGGCAGAGTAGGCACTGGCCAATATGGATTTGTAGGCCTCGAACAGATTCTGGGCCGGCTCGTTGAGAAGGCTCAAAAACTGGCCTGCAAAGGTATGTTCGCTATCTTCACCCCAGGCACTGCTCCGGATGGCCAAGAAAAGCCTTTTGCCCGAATGCAATGACTGCAGGTCTTCAAGAGATTTTCGCAGCTCCCTTTTTAATTTGACAGGTATTGAGCCGTTTTTGATCAATTCCTGGATTCTTTTTGAGGCCTCAGTGGTTGAAATTTCACCCTTGGCCCATTCCTGGGATACAGAATGGATCTTTTCCCAAAGTTGGTTATGATCCATGTATGCTTGAAAGGCCGTTGTGGTAATGGCAAATCCATCGGGTGTTCGTATGCGCAAGAAATTCTTTATCTCCGCCAGATTGGCGTTTTTGGCTCCTACTACATCGGAAAAATCCCGACTGACCAGCCTGTAGGGCATGGTATAATCGGTTTCCGGGATCACGAGCTTGCCTTCCAACTCATCTTGAATTTCGGCATGTATCCTTTTAAAGGCATTGTATAGGTCAAGATATTTCTGGGGGGCAATGGAGTCCAGGTTATAGATGAGTTTATAGACACAATCAGTCATGGCCTCACAAGAAGAGTGAATGTATTGCTTGTCAAAGATATAGTCTCCACCCAGCTTGTCGCCCATTTCAGCCATTAACTCGAGCACCTTGTTGTTAAGTTCCAGAATCGTTTGAAATTTGGTGAAAACATCTACAAAAGACAAACTTTTAGGGCGCTTTTTAATTGGATGTAAAATGGATTTTGTCCACTGGCGGAGACGCTCCATCCTAAACTCTCTTTAGTGCCCCCCTTTGCCCCCTTTAAATACCAAGCCCATTATCAAGCCGGCAATAATGGCGATCACGGTGGCCAAAATCCCATAGGTTGTACTGTGGCGGAAGGCAAGGGAGGCAACCAGGTTCGGGAGGCCTTCTTCTTTTACCTTTAGTACCTGAGTGGTATTGGCCACTATCTTTCCGTTCCTTATGGCAATAAGGCTTACCTCATATGTTCCGGGGACCAACCGTGAAGGCAAGGCAACCTTGCACAAAAAGGGCCTTATACCATTAGATGTCTTACCATATTGTACCGCACCTTTATTTACAGAATAAAGCCCTTCTTTTGTTTTTAGTTTGATGAATTCATTAAATAGGAAATCCTTGTTTTCTGAGTCCGGCGTAATGGCT
>Ga0164310_10001074_pt1 | contig 15098 bp, 10 predicted proteins | sample GuaBasSedimGuay1_FD_121795 | JGI IMG/M metagenome (GOLD analysis project Ga0164310, IMG submission 121795) | Subseafloor sediment microbial communities from Guaymas Basin, Gulf of California, Mexico - Guay1, Core 4569-9, 0-3 cm | ecosystem: Environmental > Aquatic > Marine > Hydrothermal vents... | reverse complement strand
GTGCATATGTGGATAGTTATGGTTGTCTCAATTTTAATAAGTACTTATGAAGTTCTTTTTTGTGCATTCTATGTTGATAACTGGTTGGTTAAATGTCTTAATTTGAGATAATAGTCCATGCCATGTGGATATTGCTTAGTTATCTACACGTTCATAATAGTTATCCACAAAATTAATTTAAGATGGGAATAAAAAAGGGATGCAATACTATTGGGTTAATATTTCAATTTTTCGTTTTATTTCAGATACAATATCTTTAAATTTCTTGTCACTATCGAGTTTATCTTTTATTATTTGGCATGCGTGGATTACCGTGCTGTGGTCTCTTCCCCCAAAATGTAAACCGATTGTTTTAAGTGAATTATTGGTTATTTCCTTTACTAAATACATTGCAAGTTGGCGGGCAAGAGCAATTTCTTTTCGGCGGGTTTTTGCTCTCAATAAATCATCTTTAATACCAAAATAGTCAGCAACAGTTTGTTGAATTAGTTCGATGGAGACGTTGGTATTTTTCTTTTTTATAATATCTTTTAAAACTGTCTTGGCTAAATCTAAAGTTATATCCGCACTATTCAACGAAGCATAAGCTAATAGCTTAATTAATGCTCCTTCCAGGTCTCGGATATTCGAAGTAATATTAGTAGCAATAAAGATTGTGACTTCCGGGGGTAATTGGATTCCATCTTGTTCGGATTTTTTTTGAAGTATCGCAATTCTAGTTTCCAAGTCCGGAAGTTGAATATCTGCAATAAGTCCAGAGTTGAATCGAGAGACTAATCTTTCTTCTAATCCCATCAATTCGTTGGGAGGACGGTCACAAGAGAGAACGATTTGTTTTCCTTGTTGATGTAATTCATTAAATGTATGAAAGAAAACTTCTAGTGTTCTTTCTTTATTGACAAAAAATTGAATATCATCGACTAACAATAGATCGACATTTCGGTAGCGAGTACTAAATTCAGTAGCGCGATTATTTTGGATGGCGGTTATGAAATCAAGAGTAAATTTTTCGCTGGAGACGTAGCGGATTTTCTTCGCCAATCCATGAGATAAAGCATGATTGCCAATAGCTTGAATGAGATGAGTTTTGCCTAATCCAACACCGCCATAAATCAAAAGTGGATTAAATGAAGTACGTCCAGGAGCGTTTGCCACGGCAAGGGAGGCTGCCTTGGCAAATTGGTTACTACTTCCTTCAACGAAATTTTCAAAGGTGTAGCGAGAATTTAAACGGGTTTCATCTCTCTCATAGTAGGAAGAAGGGGGGATCTTTTGTTCCTCTAATGAACTCTTCTCTGAAGACAAATAGTTGTTGTTAATATCTATTGTGTAATGAATATTAACTTTTTTACCTAACAGCTTAAATAGAGTGCTGTCAATAAGGTCCCGATAATGTTGTTCGATCCACTCGTAGTAGAACCCACTTGGGACCTGTACAGTTAAACGGTCGTCATAAAATTTTAAGGGAATGATCGGTTTGAACCAAGTGTGAAAGGTTTGTGGATTAATGTTCTGTTTAATTTGCTCCAAACAGGCAGTCCAAATTTTTTCAACATCGGTGTTCATAATTATAACCCCTTTGTAACAATTTAATAGTTTCCTAATAATAAAATTTTATTATTAAATCATGTATTTTGGGGAAAATTATCCAGAGACAGAAAAAGGGAGGGGGCCAACTTATCCACAATTTATCAACAATCACCCTCTTCTCCTCATTTAACAATATACAAAATTTACTTAAAAAAGCAAATCCATTATGAGCGTTTGCGGAGTAAACTTGATATTTGAGGTAAAATATTGGTAAAAAAATCGGCAGGTTAAAAAACACTTGACTTTTTATTTAATTCTATTGTATATTAAACTCTGTAATTTAACTTGCGCAGTTTCAAAATGTTAAAGGAGGAAAAATGAAGCGTACTTATCAGCCAAGTAATGTTAAGCGAAAGAATAAACATGGGTTCCGGGAAAGGATGGCAAGCAGCCCCGGCCGGCAAGTTCTGAAAAGACGCCGAGCAAAGGGAAGGACAAAACTTACTATTAGTGACGAATTCACTGTGAAATAGTTATCCACATTTTTAAACAGTTACAATGCATTCTGCAAAGTTGTACTCTCTGAAAGCTGGGGAGCGACTTCGGGGAAGGAAAGAGTTTGATGAACTGTTTCAGAAAGGCAAAAGATTAACCGGGAAATTTGTGGTAATTTACTATCTACCAAATAATAAAAGAAAAGTAGGATTCACTGTAAGTAAACATTATCGGCGAGCTGTAGATCGCAATCGGATTAAACGCTTATTAAGAGAAGTTTATCGGCAAAATAAGACTCTTTTTAAGGGGAGGTTTATTTTTTTTGCCAAATACTCTAAACCTCTTCCTCAATACTCTCAAATTCTTGCAGATGTCTTAACATTGGGGCAGCAAATTGAAAATCATTAATTACATTTCCATCTGGATAATTAAGGGGTATCAGATCATTATTGCGCCTCTATTGCCCCCGTCGTGCCGATTTTATCCATCTTGTTCCCAATATGCCATTGAAACCCTAAATAAGTACAATGTTTTCAAGTCGTTATTGCTCATAGGATGGCGAATTTTGCGGTGTAATCCCTGGAATCCTGGTGGGTATGACCCCGTACCGTAGCAAGTAGTTAAAATAGACCTTTATTAATTTGGTATTCTATTATGGACAAAAGAACAATATTAGCTTTTATTCTTATTGGTTTAGTTTTAATATTTACTCAGACAAAATATTACAAGAGCAAGGTGATTACCAGAAGAGTACCGTCTCCGGTAGCCACCCAATCTATACCAGCAGATTCTGTTAAGCATAAACCTGTACCTTCGCCGAGAAAACATACTTATCCTCAGATCGAGAAGAAACAAATAATGCCCTTAACGGAACAGTCAAAATTGCAATCTTTAAGGGCGCGAAATATTACGGTGGAAACAGAACTTTTTACTGTTGTGCTCTCTACCCGTGGGGGTAAAATTATTAGTTTTAAGTTAAAAAAATATCGAGATGCTAAAGGAGCACCAGCGGAGCTTATATTGTCCTCTCTGGGCAACAGTCCCGGGATTCAATACGTTACTTATGAAGACACTATCCGATTTAATAACGCTATTTTTGAACTGCAGAATCTGTCTGATTCCAGTGTGAGTAGACTGGCAACGAGTACCAGAAAGCCACGGGTAGAAATTAGTTTCGTTTTACCTTTTGGAGAGGGTAAAAGTATCCAGAAAAGATACGTGTTTTACCATGACCGCTATGATTTTGATTTCGAGGCTCGGTTTTCGGGAATAAGCTCGGAGGTTGCTGATCGAAGTTATCAGATAGTTTGGGATTCTGGATTGGCTCCCACTGAGCATAAAATTTCTGAAGATGCTCGATATGCGAAAATTTATTCCTATTTAGGAAAAGAATTAGAAGAATTCAATATTAACCCCAAAGGGAAAAAGGAGAAACACATAAGTGGACAATTGAAATGGGCGGCAATCCGCAGTAAATATTTTGTTGTTGCAGTAATTCCCCAGGAGAATCACGGCAGAGGTGTAGATATGTGGGGGCAGGGGGTTCCTATCGGAGATAGGGACTTTTACAAGCATTATGGGTTTAATATCCAGATGTCTCTTTCAGATGCTCCGGTTCACGCGGAACGGTTCACTGTTTACTTGGGCCCGGTGGATTATTATCGAATCAAGAAGTTGAGGGTAAATCTGGAAAAAATAATTATGAGCTCTGGGTGGTACGAACGCCTGTTTCGACCGTTTAGTATCGCTATTTTACTATCATTTAGGTTCTTTCACAATTTTATTTCTAATTATGGGTTGATAATTGTAGTCTTTTCTATTTTGATTAAGGTTATTACCTACCCGCTGACTAAGAAAAGCTATGTTTCGATGAAGAAAATGCAGCTTATTCAACCCCAAATGACTGCGTTGCGGGAAAAATTTAAAAATGATCCTCAAAGATTACAGCGGGAGATGATAAAGCTGTACAAGGAATATGGTGTAAATCCCATGAGCGGATGTCTACCTATGTTACTACAAATGCCTCTATTGATAGGGTTGTTTATCGTCTTTCGCTCGACAATAGAACTCCGGGGTGCCAAATTCATACTTTGGATCAAAGACCTTTCGCGGCCGGATACCATTGCACATTTGCCATTTGCTATTCCAATGTACGGCGACACCATTAATGTTTTACCTCTGCTTATGGGACTGACGATGTACTTTCAACAAAAAGCAACTATGCAGGATCCTCGTCAGAAGATGATGGCTTACTTTATGCCCATTTTTTTCGTGTTGCTGTTTAATTCTTTTCCCTCAGGATTGACTCTTTACTATACTTTGTTTAATCTATTTACTATTGTGCAGCAACGCTTACTTAGAGATGGTAGTCTACAGCCAAAGCCTGTTGAGACTAAGGCTAAGGGCAAAAGGGGAAAAAGAGGATAGGAATAAAAATTAAATACCGAAACCAAAACACAGCATAGCCCTACCTCAACCGGTGGGGCTAATTTTTTGAAAAGATGATCACAGAGAACACCATAGCTGCCATTAGTACTCCTTTAGGTAGAGGAGGGATTGCAGTAATCCGCGTCAGTGGCAAAGATGCTATCGCGATCGCAGAAAGAGTGTTTCGCAGTAGCCATGGGGGTGAAGTACGAAAGTTTCCCAGCCATACTGTGCATCATGGACTTGTGGTTGCCCCGAATTCCCAAGAGCCACTGGATGAAGTAATGCTTACGGTTTTCCGTGCGCCAAATTCCTATACCGGAGAAGACGTAGTAGAGATTAGTTGTCACGGGGGGGTTTTTGTTAGTCAAAAGGTTTTGGAAGCAGTGTTGGAGGCAGGAGCTCGATTGGCAGATCCCGGGGAGTTTACCAAAAGAGCCTTTCTTAATGGCAAAATTGATTTAGTTCAAGCCGAAGCAGTAGCTGATTTGATCCAGGCATCTACGGAGCGCAGTCACCAAGAAGCTTTTCAACAACTACGTGGGGGATTATCTGACCAGATCAATGCTGTTCGTAATTCTCTGGTGGATATGTTAGCCTTAATGGAGTTAGAGTTAGATTTTAGCCAAGAGGATGTAGAATTCCTTGACCGCCAGGAGATTGAGGAGCGTCTTCGAAGGAGCATAGAAGAATTAGACAAGCTTATTGCCTCGTATCAGCGGGGTCGATTCTTACGCGAAGGAGCGAAGATAACTATTGTAGGTCGTCCCAACGTAGGGAAATCCAGTCTGCTGAATGCTCTGCTGGGGATGGAACGGGCGATCGTGGATGAGACTCCGGGCACTACTCGGGACGCAATTGAGACACAACTAGATATCAAGGGAGTGTTATTCAGAGTAATCGATACCGCGGGGCTTCGACAGGCAAAAAATCGCATCGAAAAAAAGGGCATAGCCATTACCGAGTTCCATATCGAGGACGCTGACGTGGTTCTATTTCTGCTCGATGCCTCAGAGGGGGTGACTCGGGCGGATGAAAAGATTTGGCGACAGGTTGAGCGCCTTTCCCAGAAAAGGCGTGAGATGTTTCCTGCCAAGATCATCATAGTAGGGAACAAGATCGATTTAGGGAACCAACTCACGAAAGGGTCTTTTGACCCTGAAATGGGAAAGTGGCCGTTGGTGTTAGTTTCGGCTAAAACCCTGACGGGTATTCCTCAGTTGAATGAGACCATTTTTAAGGCGGTGTTTGATGAGAGATGGGAGAGGGGGGATGCGGTCATTACCAATGTTCGCCATTTGCAGGCGTTACAAAAGGCACGACAACATTTAGGATTTGCCTTAGAAACATTAAAGCAGGGACTATCTACCGAATTTGCCGTGGTAGATATTAAAGGTGCATTGGAACAGTTAGGCGCGATTGTGGGGCAAACCACCCCCGAAGAAGTGCTTGACCGCATCTTTGAGCAATTCTGCATTGGAAAATAGAACTGGGAAACGTTTCACGTGAAACATTTTTGATGTGTAGCCATGTCCAAGAATGTGTATCCTGAATATGAAGTAATTGTGGTGGGAGCAGGACACGCTGGTTGCGAAGCAGCCCTGGCAGCCAGTCGCATGGGGGCAAAAACTTTGCTCCTCACCATGAATATGTTTTCCATCGCTCAGATGTCGTGTAATCCAGCTATTGGGGGATTGGCTAAAGGTCAACTGGTGCGAGAGATTGACGCCCTGGGTGGAGAAATGGCTAAAGTGACTGACAAAACCGGCATCCAATTCCGCATGCTCAATCGTTCCAAGGGGCCGGCTATGTGGTCACCACGTGCCCAGGCAGATCGCCTCCTTTACTCCTGGCAAATGCGATTGGCTCTGGAACGACAAGGAAACTTGCAGGTCAAACAATTACCTGTTACTGGTATTTGGATCGAAAAAAGCCGTGTGGGGGGTGTCAAGGTTCAAACCGGCAGCATCATCCCTGCTAAAGCAGTGATCCTGACCACTGGAACCTTCCTTAATGGGAGAATTTATATTGGGTTGAATTCTTTTCCAGCAGGACGTGCTGGCGAATTTCCAGCAATTGGCATCAGCGAGGACTTAAAACAGGTGGGATTTGAAGTAGGGCGATTGAAAACCGGTACCCCCCCTCGCGTCGATGGCCTCACCGTCGATTTTGAACGCCTCGCTCCTCAGTTTGGCGATCCCACCCCCCAGCCATTTTCCTTCCAAACAGACAAGCTGGAAGTTGACCAAGTGCCTTGCTATCTCGCCTACTCCAATCCTGAAACCCATGATATTCTGCGTAGCGGACTGGACCGCTCCCCGCTCTACACCGGCATGATTAAGGGAATAGGCCCACGCTATTGCCCCTCGATCGAGGATAAGATTGTACGTTTTCAGGAAAAAGACCGGCACCAACTCTTTTTAGAACCCGAGGGTAGAGAGACCTCCGAGATGTACGTTAATGGATTTGCCACCAGTTTACCAGAAGATATTCAAATACGTGCTATTCGCACTGTAGAAGGATTGGAGAAAGTAGAGCTTACTCGGCTGGGTTACGCTATTGAATATGATTTCTTCCCCCCGCAGCAACTCCGCCCCAATCTGGAAACTAAGCTGGTAGCAAATCTGTTCTTTGCTGGTCAGATCAATGGAACCTCAGGTTACGAGGAGGCTGCGGCTCAGGGGATCATGGCCGGGATCAATGCTGTGCTAAAGCTGCGCCACGGGGAGCCGTTCATCCTGGATCGCTCCGAGGCCTATATCGGGGTGCTTATTGATGATTTAATCACCAAAGGGACTTCTGAGCCGTACCGCATGTTTACCTCCCGAGCAGAATATCGTCTGTTGCTTCGTCAGGACAATGCTGACCTGCGATTGATGGAGTATGGCTACCGTTATGGCCTGATTTCGGAAACTCTCTACCGTCGACTGCAACAAAAAAAAGATTGGATCAAAAAAACAGTTGATTTTTTACAAAAGCGGCGTGTGGAACCAGATGAGATCAATCCAATCCTAAAGTCGTTGCACTCGTCTGAGATTACCAACAGGGAAACATTGCTTCAAATCTTAAAGCGACCAGAGGTATCTATTTGGCATCTGAGGCCTTTTCTTCCTGTGGAGAGTGTTGACGATAAGTTGCTGAAAGAGATTTTGGAACAGGTAGATATCGAAGTAAGGTATGCCGGTTACATTCGTCGTCAAGAGGAGCAGATTGAACGATTTCGTCAATTAGAACAGCAGCGGATTCCAGCGGATTTGGATTATGATCAGGTGCCGGCGCTTTCGGCAGAGGGCAGAGAGAAGTTGAAAAAAGTTCGCCCAGTTTCGGTGGGTCAAGCTTCGCGGATTTCCGGGGTTTCGCCAGCCGACATCTCCGTTTTGTTAGTTTACCTTGCCCGCTACGGTCGCCGCAAAGTAGCGCCTACCGATTGAGAGGCGAGCCTTGCTGGAGATTGCCGTTTACGAATAATGTTTCACGTGAAACCATGGTATCAGTCGAAATAGCCAATCAAGTGGAAATCCTGAAAATTGGTCTTCAGAAACTGGGGTTGAGCTACACTTCTCTCCAAATGGATCAATTTCGCGCCTATTTAGAGTTGCTACTGAACTGGAATCGGCGAATTAATCTTTTTTCTGCCCAGGATGCCCCCCGGTTAGCTCAAAGACATCTATTAGAATCAGTGGCGTGGACTAGGCATCTTTCTCCAGCTTTCGGTAGCACCGTGATGGATTTGGGCAGTGGGGCCGGTTTTCCTGGCGTTCCCCTTAAAATTTTGCGTCCTGATCTGGAGCTGACATTACTGGAGTCGAAACGAAAGAAGGCAATCTTCCTGAAGGAAGTCCGAGATGCCCTGAAGCTTTCCGGGATAGAGATTGTTTGTGCCCGAGCAGAAGAACTTAGAGAATTGCCACAATGGCAGGAAAAGTTCGATTGGATTATTGCCCGGGCTGTTGCCAGTTTGGATAAGCTGCTAAAATGGAGTTGGCCATTACTTAAGCCTGGCGGGCAACTGCTTTCCTTTAAAGGTTCTCGTCTTGTTACCGAACTGGAGCAAATCAACAAGCTGCGAAATAAGAGGTTGATTTTTGAGATAAATGTTTTAAATTATTCTACTGGGCTTGGAAACGACCAAGAGGCCAGCTTACGCAAAATCGTATTGATTACCAAACCGAGCAGAGCCCAAATTCAATGAGTGGACGAATAGAATGCTGAAGATATGGGAACGTTGGGGAGCAGGGTGAAATGCAAGATCTTGTTTTTGAGGAATTGGCACAATTGGTAACCGAGGCTCGCAATCCCGCCTCGATGGATATTGACTCATTGAGCGTTCCGGAAATTCTGCAGATTATTAACCAGGAAGATAAAAAAGTTGCTCTTGCTGTGGAAAAGGAAATACCTTATATTGCCAAGGCGGTTGAGATTGTAGTGGAAACTTTCAAAAAGGGAGGGAGGTTGTTTTATGTAGGAGCAGGTACCAGTGGCCGTCTGGGAGTGCTGGATGCTGCAGAATGTCCTCCTACTTTTGGGACTTCTCCGGAGATGATTCAGGGAATCATTGCTGGTGGATACGAAGCTTTGGTAAAGGCAAAAGAAGGCTCAGAGGACAGGCAAGATGATGCTCCTCATGATCTCCAGCAACGGAATGTAACTAACCGTGATGTAATATGTGGAATAGCAGCAAGTAGACGAACTCCGTATGTTGTAAGTGCTATCGAATATGCTCATTCTCATGGTGCCAAAACCATCTACATTACTTGTACTCCCAGGGATCAGATGCAAATAGAAGTAGATGTGGCTATTTGTCCGGTGGTAGGGCCTGAGGTAATTATGGGGTCTACTCGGATGAAAGCTGGGACTGCCCAGAAGTTGGTGCTCAATATGATTACTACCACAGCCATGATTCGTCTGGGCAAGGTTTATGAGAACATGATGGTTGATTTGCAGATGAACAGTCGCAAGTTGATCGAGCGTTCTAAACGAACATTGATGATTATTACCGGAATAGATTATGAGCAAGCCACTCGTTATTTAAATCTTGCTGGTGGGCATGTAAAAACTGCTTTAGTGATGATTCGGGCTGGAGTAGATCGCCAGGAAGCCGAACGACGTCTGGAACTGGCTGATGGTTTTGTGCGTCGGGCTATTGCAATGAGATCTTGCGGCTAAACCGGTTGTGCGAATAGCGCTTAAAGAATTCCTCTGTGCCAAAAAATTGAAAAATAATGAATTTTCCGCAAAATTAGCAAGGTTATGCTAACTGAACTCAAACAAAAAATCTATGGGTCTTCAGCGTTTACGGCTTGTTTCAAAAAATTGGTAGCCGATAACAGGTTATGCGTTCATGGCTTGCGTGGATCGGCGTTGAGTTTTTTTCTGGCCTTTCTTTTTGAGCAAGGACAACGGCAGCTTCTTTACATTGCACCAGATATTACCAAAGCCGAGCAGGTAACCGGAGATCTGGAAAGTCTGCTTGGAGAGAGCCAGGTAGGTCACTACCCAGCGCTTAGTTATCGAGGAGTGTCTTTGTCGCGGTTTAGGCCGGAACAAATTGGCATGCGACTAAAACTCCTGGAGAGGCTTATTCAGGGGGAGAGGTTGGTGATTACTACCTGTCTACCAGCAGTAGTAGAAGCGATTCCTGACCTCTCACATTTGACTTTCCAGCGTCTCGAACTTTGTTCCCAGCAGGATTTTTCATTTGAAAAATTGATTGAGGCGTTAGTGGATTTTGGTTACGAAAGGGTTGATTTGGTTAGTGGAGTAGGTGAATTCAGTGTGCGCGGTGGTATTTTAGACGTTTTTCCCTACGAAGAGTCCGAACCAGTTCGATTGGAATTTTTTGGCGATCACATCGAATCCATTCGTGTTTTTGATGTAGCAACTCAACGGTCTAAAAAATTTGTTGAGCGGGTCATCATTATGGCGCCTGATTTGGTGCAAGGAGAAGAGTCTCTAATTAGTAAGGGATGGAGTTCGCTGATCCACTTTTTGCAGTCAGATGCTATTCTGGTTTTGGATGAGCCAGAACGATGGGAAAAAGTACTTATGGATAGTAGAGACCAAGGGGCAGAAATTTTTCCCGGGTGGTCCAAGTTGAACGTCTCCGATAGGGAGGCTACAGAAGGCACGATGCCAGTTTTTTCAGTAGATAAAATAAAAGAATTTTGCCGACCCTTTACTCAAGTACAGCACTTTTTACTTGGTAAAAACTCAACAGAAGCCATTTCTTTTGCAATCACTACCCAAGAAGATTTTCGGGGCAACATTCGACTGTTGCGGAAAAAGATCAAATCAATTTTTGATGAATCGGAAACGTTAACCAAACGTCACGTCTTTCTACTGTTGGAGGCTCAATTCGAGGTAGAACGGATCACTGATCTTTTTCAGGATGACAAGCTACCGCAGGTTAATCTTCACATTGGGGTAGGAACTTTGAATGCAGGATTCAATTTCCCTTCGGCTGGCGTCTCAGTTTTTACCGAACGTGATCTTTACGGTCGTATGCCTCGACGTCGGAGTTGGGGTAAATTTCGCGGGGGCATTCCTATCAAAAAACTTAATGCTATTCAGCCTGGTGACTACATGGTACATGTGGATCACGGCATCGGACGCTTTTTGGGGTTGGAAAAGATTACCGTTAATAAAAGCGAGAGGGAATGCCTCAAACTTCTCTACCGTGATGGCGATATCCTCTATGTTCCTATTGACAAATTACATCGAGTGCAGAAATTCAGCGGTACAGAAGGTGTACAGCCACAGCTTCACAAGCTCGGTGGCAAGGACTGGGAACGTGTCAAGGCCAAAACTAAAAAGTCGGTAGAAAAGATTGCTCGAGACCTCATTGAAATTTACGCTACCCGCAAAGCACAAACGGGGGTAGCTTTCGCCCAGGATACTCTTTGGCAAAGGGAAATGGAAGCGTCTTTTGTCTACGATGAAACGCCAGATCAATTGCGAACTATCGCTGAAGTTAAAGGAGATATGGAAAAGCCGATCCCTATGGATCGGCTGGTATGTGGTGATGTAGGATTCGGCAAAACCGAAGTGGCTCTTCGAGCCGCGTTCAAGGCCGTAATGGACAATAAACAAGTGGCTATTTTGGTACCTACCACGGTGTTAGCTGTTCAGCATTTCAACACTTTTCGAGAACGATTACAGAATTACCCTGTACAAGTGGAGATGCTGTCTCGGTTTCGTACCCCCAAACAACAACAAAAGGTGCTTGAAGGTCTTAGAACGGGTCAGGTGGATATTGTTATTGGTACTCATCGTTTACTTTCTGATGATGTAAAGTTTAAGGATTTGGGTTTGTTAGTGGTGGATGAAGAGCATCGATTTGGAGTTCGCCAGAAGGAGTTGTTAAAGAAACGATTCAAGCTGGTGGATGTCCTGACCATGACAGCTACTCCTATCCCTCGCACCCTCTATTTTTCCATGATGGGGGCTCGAGACATGTCCACAATGAACACGCCCCCGTGTAATAGATTGCCAGTGATCACCCAAGTTGTACCTTTTGACAAAGATCTTATTCGGGAGGCTATTCTTCAGGAAGTTCGTCGGGGAGGTCAAGTTTTCTTTGTTCATAATCGGGTGCAATCTATCGATGCGGTTTTTACCATGTTGCGAAAACTATTGCCAGAGGTACGTTTTGGAGTAGCCCACGGCCAAATGCGATCTCATGACCTGGAGAAGGCTATGTTGGATTTTTTGAATAAGAAGTTTGATTGCTTGATTTCTACCATGATTATTGAGTCCGGGCTGGATATGCCAAATGTCAATACCTTAATTGTGAACCGTGCTGACAAATTTGGCTTGGCGCAGCTTTATCAGTTGCGTGGCAGAGTAGGGCGTTCCAATCGACAGGCGTACGCTTACTTCCTGGTACCTCCTTTCAAGCTTTTGACAGAAACAGCGCTGGAACGGTTACAGACACTGGAAGAGTTCATGGAACTGGGTTCGGGGTTACCCATTGCCCAAAAGGACTTGGAAATTCGAGGCGCAGGGAACCTTCTTGGTCCTCAGCAAAGTGGATTCATCAACGCTGTTGGTTTTGAACTTTACTGCAAAATCCTTGACGAAGCGGTGCAAAAACTCAAAGGTGAAACCGTGGAAGACAGGGAAGAAGTTCCAGAAGTGGAAACCCTGGTAGATGCAGATTGTCCCGCCTATATTCCTGAAGATTACGTGGCTATGGACTATGAAAGATTAGACATTTACCATCGGCTAAACGCTACTCGGAAGCTTGATGAATTGGAAGATCTAGAAGAGGAATTGCGCGACCGCTTTGGTCCCCTGCCCGAACAGACCCGGATGCTGTTCGATTTAACCGCGCTTCGTATTCTGGCAAATCAGTTGGGTCTGGAAAAAATACGTATGCGTAATGGTGAGTTAGTGGCTTATTTCTCCGATGCATTTTTTAGTCTCTCCAAGCACAAGGAACTTTTAGAGAAAATATTGGGTTCAATTGTCAAGTATTCTTCTAACTCGTTGAATTTTTTGCAAGGCCAAAAATTTGGTTTCCGGTTACGGTTGTCTTCACAAAACGAAGGTTCGCTGGTTTTTGCTAAAACTTTCTTTGAGAAGGTTGTTCGTAAAGTCGCATAGTAAGCAGTGACGTTTTTTAGGGAGTTTAATAGCAACTCAGGAGGCAGAAATGGCCAAGTATTTTGGCGAACGTTGGTTAATGGTAGGTATTCTGTGTGCCTTACTACTTTGGGGGTGCGAGAGCAAACGCCTACAAGTAGTAGCTAGGGTTGGTAACGACGCTATTACTTTGCAGGATTTAGAAAATGAAATGCTAAAGGGCAGACCGTTCCACGTAGTCGAGACTTTTTCTTTGGCCCAGAAAAGAGAATTTTTGAGAAAGATGATTGACAATAGACTCCAGTTGTTAGTAGCTAAGGAGCAAAGGTTGGAGCAGCGGCCGGAGATTGCGATACAACTTCAGGATTTGAGGAAACGGATTGCCTATCGTGCGGCTATTGATAATGGGGTAGTGCTCAAAACTATTAATGAGGCAGAGATTAGAGATTTCTACTCTCATTCACGGGTTAAAGTTCGTGCTCGTCACATCCTGTTGAAATTGCCCCCAAATCCTACTGATGAGGAACTCCAAGAGGCAATGGACAAGGCGAATGATATCGTTAAACAATTGCTCACTGGAGCAGATTTTTCCGAAATTGCAAAGCAGTATTCAGAGGATAAAATGACCGCCAAACGTGGTGGTGATTTGGGATACGTGCAATGGGGAAGCAGGGACCCTGAATTTCAACGAGTTGTTTTTGCTCTTCAGAAGTTTCAAATTTCCCGCCCAGTGCGTACTTCTGCTGGAATTGAGATCATCCAGGTTGTTGATCGCCAAGTACTTCCTCAGCGTCCTTATGAACTTGCTCGGGAAGATATTATCCGTACCCTGAGCAGAAAAAAACAGGGCCAGCTGAGAGAAGCCTACCGAAACTACGTCGCAGAACTGAAAAAAACAAATAATGTAAATTTTCTCCAAGCAAACATCGACACTTTATGGACCTGGTTGAGTAGTGCAAAAAGCGACAGTGCTCGAAGGGCAGGGTTCTTAAACCCCAATAGGCAATTCGATACTCTCTCGGCCAAAGATCGTCAGATGGTTTTGGTACAATACAAAAGAGGCGAGATTAAAGTTGATGATTTTATTAAGCTGGTGCAGAAAATGTCACGCTTTGGCAATCCCAAGCCAATTAGACATCGCAGGCAAATAGAACAGATATTGAATAGTGAGTTGGAGTTTGAACTGCTTGCAGCCGAAGGAATGCGTCGAGGTTGGGATAGGCAAAGGAAATATCGAGTTCGCTACAACCAGCTTCGTGATCAGATTTTGTTGGATGAGATTCACAAGCGTGAAGTAGACCAAAAAGTAACAATCACTGATAAACAGTTGCGCGATTATTACCAGGCTAATCGGGACAATTACAAGACCCCACCCCAGATGGAAGTGCAGGAAATTCTTGTGACCAAGCGGGATGTAGCAGAGCGGGTTTATTCTTTGGCTAAACGGGGTAGCAATTTCGATAAACTGGCCGAGCAGTACAACGAATCGCTTGTTACTAAGGCCCAACGGGGTAGGTTGGGTTTCATTACCCCAGAGTCCCATGGCCAGATCAGTCGAGTGGCGTCTAAGATGAAAGTGGGAGAGATTCGAGGCCCGATCAAAATTGGACCTAATTTTTCTATCATCAAGGTGTTGAGTCGGAAAGAACCCCATTATCGTCCATTTGAAGAAGTAAAAGCCATGGTGAGAAGAGATTTGCACCAGCAATTAGTACAAAAGCGGCAACAGGAGTGGTTAGCTGAGCTCCGGAGTCGTGTCCCCACGCGGATATTTGAAGATGTGCTTCATCATAATATGGCTACAGACCCAAAAACTAATTAAGTGACAAACCATGAAAAAACAACAAGTAATACTTGGGTTCATTTTAATAGGGGTGATTTGGATTTCTTGCCATAACTCGAAAGAAACTCCTCAGATTGTAGCCAGAGTTGGAAATGCAGTTTTGACACGCGAAATGGTTGAAAGGGAGATACCTAAAGACCTCTCCACAATGATAACTCAAGACAAGAAAAGGAGTTTTGTGCGGCGCTGGATTGATTCCGAAGTGCTCTATCAGGAGGCG
>Ga0164310_10001072_pt1 | contig 15108 bp, 13 predicted proteins | sample GuaBasSedimGuay1_FD_121795 | JGI IMG/M metagenome (GOLD analysis project Ga0164310, IMG submission 121795) | Subseafloor sediment microbial communities from Guaymas Basin, Gulf of California, Mexico - Guay1, Core 4569-9, 0-3 cm | ecosystem: Environmental > Aquatic > Marine > Hydrothermal vents... | reverse complement strand
TTTTTCCATCCCTGTGCTACAGGATTGCGGATAAAATCATCGTACACAATAAGTGGAGCAGAGATACAATAAAGGGGAAATTTAATGTCGCCGAGGGAAAAATCTCCATTATTCCTCATGGTAATTACCTACCATTGATCAATTCCATCCCACCCCGAAGTAAGGCAAGAAAAAAACTTAACATACCCGATAATGCAAAAATACTCCTTTTCTTCGGGCACATAAAAAAAGTCAAAGGGCTCGATTTACTTATTGAAGCCATGCCAATGGTGCTCAATAAATACCCGGAAGCAAAATTACTGATTGCAGGACGCCCATGGAAAATAGATTACCAGATATACAGGGAAATGATTAATCGCACCGAAATCCATAAAAATTGTATAGAAAAAATATGCTTCGTCCCCCACAACGAAATAAGTTTTTATTTCGCAGCATCAGATCTCGTTGTGTTGCCGTACCGGAAAATATATCAAAGTGGAGTAATGATTCTTGCGATGAGCTACAACAAACCTATACTAATATCAGACTTACCTCCAGCGAAAGAAATAATCAAAGACGGGATAAATGGCTTTTTGTTTCAAGCGGGAAATAGCTTTTCTTTGGCCCAAGAGATATGCTCGGTATTATCTAATCCAGAAAAAATGGAGGAAGTTGCAAGCAATGGATATAATTTTGTTATTACGAAGCTGGACTGGAATGTAATAGGTTTGTTGACAAAGAAAACCTATCTTCACTAACTTCAAAGCAGTCAGAATTTAAGGTTATGCGAATGCAACTTCCTAAAACAATAATTCCGTGTTTGATTCGTTCCTCACAATTAGTTGGGATCTATTTAGTTCTGATTATACTTGTACCTATTTTTTCCCTCGGGAATTATTCTTTGGCAGAAAATGCCATCCCTGAACGCAGTTCTTCAAACAAATATACAATTAGACCACCAAAAAATTTTAAAGTTTATAGAGTCACCTACAGCAAACCGAAGGTGTCTCCAAGCACATCGAAAATATGGCCAAACAGGTTGAGGGGGCTTAATACTAAACTTGTTTTTCCCATCAAGAAGAACAGCACAAACCCTGGAGGTTTTCTACCAGAGACAATTTTTAAAAAACTGGTTGCTTGGCACGTCAATGTCATTCGCGTGCCAGTTAATGCCGACGTGAACATCTTCAAAAACGAAAAGTCAGTAACTTTATCGGAAAGAGCTAGCAAAGACGTTATTCTTGCTTATTCGAGGCACCTGAAAGGTCTGGCTCATACACTCAGGCTTGCGAAGAAATATAACATCTATGTAATAGTTTCCGCTGGGAGGGTGGTTAATCGAAGGAAAATGCCTTTGTATTCAGAGTCTGATAGAAGCGGTTATTGGAAGGGAGTGGTCAGACTATGGAAGCATATAGCCAGGGAATTCGGTAAACATGATAAACTACTGGCCTATGATTTGTTGAATGAACCAGATTGCGATAGTGATATCTGGCAGGCTGTAGTATTATCCAAAATTATCGAGGCAATTAGAGAAGTTGACAAAGATACATATCTTGTAATTGAACCTGCTCCCGGGGGATCTTATCGATCTTTCAAAGATTTTATCCCTGTAAATGATCCAAAAGCTGTTTATTCATTTCATTTCTATGCGCCCCACAATTATACTCATCAGGGCATAGGCAAAAGACAATTAACTTTCGAATACCCAGGATACATCAAACATTTCAATCATTCTCCTTTATTATACTGGGACGAGGAACAGTTAGAGAGGCAAGTGAGATACGTTGTAGCCTTTCAGGAAAAATTTCATAAAAAGATATTCGTGGGGGAATTTGGTGTAGTGAGATGGGCTTCGGGTGGAGCTAAATGGCTGGAGGATGTCATTCACATCGCGGAAAAACATGGCTGGGACTGGTGCTTCTTCAGTTTTGGAGGCTGGAACGGCTGGAACCCAACTTTTGAATCAGACGATCCCATCAGTAACGAAATTGACGGTCATAAACACACAAAAAGATTAAAGGTTCTTCTAAGAAGCTGGGAAAAGAATTGCGAAGATAATTCTGAAAACATTTGACTAAATTTTGTTTGTGCTAGAGGCAGATGTCAACTTCGCCGAAACCGCTAAACATTGCTTTACTTGGTACAAGAGGAGTACCAGCCAGGTACGGAGGTTTCGAAACCTGTGTAGAAGAAGTGGGTAAACGCCTCGTGCGTAAAGGTCACCGGGTGACAGTTTACTGCAGGAGCAGCTACTATGAGCAAAAACTAAAAAAATACCTGGGGATGTCTCTCGTTTATCACCCAAGTTTGAAAAAAAAGTCTTTGGATACGCTGTCTCACGTTCTCTTTTCAGTACTTCATGCGACCCGACAGAATTACGACGTATGTATGGTCTTTAACGCTGCAAACAGCCCCTTTTTGTTTCCTTTGAAAATCCTCAGAAAAAAGATAGCAATAAATCCCGACGGTCTGGAATGGAAGAGAACCAAATGGAATGTCGCAGGAAAGACTTATGCCAGACTGGCAGAAAGAATTTCATGCAAGATAGCCGATAGGATCGTTTCCGACTCCAGGGCAATCCAAGAATATTATCTATCCAGATATGGTATCGAAACTTCATACATTGCTTACGGCGCTTACATATTTGACTGCCAATCAACCCGTCGCATTGAGCAAATGGGACTGCGAAAAGGAGAATATTTTCTTCAAATAACCAGATTCGAGCCTGAGAACCACCCACTTTTAACAGCCAAGGCTTTTAGTAAGTTGCGAACAGATAAGAAACTCGTGATAGTTGGAGGATCACCATACCCCACTTCTTATGTTCGAAAACTGATGAGATACAGGTCAACTAAGGTCCTTTTTCCTGGATTCATATACGATCATGAGGTTTTAAGAGAGCTCTGGTGTAACTGTTTTGCTTACGTACACGGCAACTCCGTAGGAGGTACAAATCCCACACTTTTACAGGCCATGGGAGCAGGCTGTTTTGTTATAGCTTACGATGTGTTGTTTAACAGGGAAGTCTTAAGGGACTGCGGTATTTACTATGATGAAAACGTGGAAACTCTGACAGCCCAAATGACTTGGGCATTGGAAAATGAAAAATCACTTAGAACTTTTGGGGAAAAAGCGAGGATATTGATCTCTCAAAATTTTACATGGGATTTAATTGCAAATAAATATGAAAAGATGTTTTTTGATTTATTGGGCTGACCTGTAGTCATCAGCTGTTCTGCTCACCTTACCGAAAACAGTTTCTTTATATACACGCATCAGGCTGCTGGCAGCATTCTCCCACGTAAAACTAGAAATAGTCTTGATACTATTTTCTCTAAGATATCTGTATAACTCTCTATCGTTGAACAATGTTAGTAAATGCTCCCGAAGGGTCTCCACGTCCCGTGCAGGATGAATCAGTCCGTCATACATGTGAGTACACTCCGCACCCGTACAGTCTGAAACCGCGATAACACAACCACAGGCACGAGCTTCAAAGGTTACCTTTGCACTACCTTCCTCCACCGCCGGTAAAACAAGAACGTCACTATCTCTTAAAACATCACCCACATTATCAATTTCTCCAAGAATTTGAACGTTCGATTGGTTCAACCATCTCCCAAGTACATTAATATACCCTGGAATAACATTCATGTTTCCAACAATTCTAAAAATGGTCTGTGTCTTGAGTTCCGAATTACTCCAGGCTTCCAAGGCATAGTGGAGACCCTTTCTGGGTTCTGCTCGTCCAACAAAAGTTATTACAAACTTCTCATTCCTTCGCTCTTTGATTCCTCCCGGTGGAAGATAGAAGCTCTTTGGATCATACCCATAAAACATCCTGATTAACTTATCGTCTCCAAATCCTCGATCTTTGAAAGTTCTATACACAAAATCCGATGGAACCAATATTCGGTCAGCAAGCTGATACTCTGCTTCTTCCCTATCCAGGCGCTTCTGATCAGGAAAGTGTGAATAGCTGGAAGGCAGTTTAATCCCCAGCTTTTCGTGCTCCCTGGCCACAATTTGGTAGGCAAAAGCAGTATGCGCGTTTGTTCTCTGAAGTAAAGTGGGAATTCCTAGTTCTTTCGCCACCTGAAGAGTTCTGAGGGAACTACCCGGCCAGCAGTGTACTGCGTCAACGGAATTCCTTAGTTTCCTCAAAACACACGCTGCACGATAATCATGAAATTCCCTGGCCCTTTTTCTCCCTACTAACCGAAACGGAATACGCTTCCCCAGAATTTCCAGAGTAGATATTCTCTTCCAGGCATTTCCTGGAACCCTGTCAAAACTTGCGCTTACTACTATCATCCTACAACCACACTTCCCCGCTTCTTCGGCGAGAAAATACGCTGAAGTACCAACACTTGGAAAACCCATTCGCCATCCAAAACTGAAAAAAATTGAAAGTGCTTGTGCTGCTGTCATATTTACGAATTAATTTCTACGTGATTCAAAAATGTAAAATAGACCTACTACGTATACCAGAAGCTTAAATCCCTTTCGAGCAACTTCTCGAGCTTCTTAATGTCATCCATGAAATAATCATTGATAATTCTCATTTTCAAGGAAGGATCCAGGGAAGAAATAGAACACTTCTGTTGATTTAATTTCTCAATGAACTTCCTGACCCGCGATCGTATAGAGGGAAACGGAATGATAGCTCGAGAAACTCTTTTAATGGGATTAGGCTGTTTAATTATATCCCTCAAATATTTACTTCTCGGTTCTACAGCGGGATTTCGATTAACATTTGTATTGAGTTCAATATTATGAACCCCCAAGAAATTCAAAACTTCACCAATGGTAAAATTAATATTTGTCTTGATGTTTTCCTCAAATATCAAGAATAGCATCTGTTTTTTGGAGAAGTAGCGAAGATACCTGCTAATCTGTTCGTAATATTTTCCTCTGGTTACATAACTGAAGTGAATCTTTTCCCAGAAACCACGCTCAATACGTTCTTTTTCCAATATTATCGCCCTATCGAATAATTCACGCTCAATCCCACGAAATACTGTCATCAAATAATGGGAATATGCCCTATCAGCAGGATTCCTCAGAATAAATATGAATCTGATATTCTTGCCCAGGTCTCGCCTTATCCTTTCGGGTACTTTTTCGAAATACATGTAATCTGGAGATATTTCTCCAACTGCTCTTTCAACACTGCATTTACTGAAGTATTCCCTCTCATACCAAGAAATTCCCTTTTTATACTTGTCATCCTTATGAAAAAACCAGGCCTCTTTATTGGAAGGAAGATATATATCAGGATGCTGACGCAAGATATTAAATAGCGTAGTGGTTCCTGCTTTTTGAGCACCAGCGCAAAAGAAGTTGGGTAATGCCACTGTTTCACCTGGGATTCAGATCAAGAATAAAAAAGCAGAGGCAAAAAAACAACCTCTGCTCTTATCCTAAATTATGTGTTTTGTTTGGAAATACGTTTATACTTTCCAGCCACTTTTCCTGCGTACTGCGATCAATCCAACTATCCCGGAGGCAAAAAGAATTGCGGACGGAGGTATTGGTACCGCTGTAAACCCTGCCACTGAGTATTCATTCTTCCGATCCACATTATAATTTCCAGGTGCATGCTCAGCAACGCTTCCCGGGTAGAAAATGACACTGGTAACAAGCGTTGAGCCTCCGAAATCGACCCATAACTCACCATTTGTATGAACAGGAACTTGTCCATCTGCAGCGGTAAATTCAATTCTCATTGGGTTAGCTGGATCAGATCCAAAAATATCCATAAAACCATATTCTTTTTGCTTAAAATTATCACCGGTATTTCTATAATCGAAAAGATTAGTAATCCATGCTCCTGTCAAAAACATCCCGTTTCCAAAAGTAACGATGAGGTGTTCGTTTTTGTTTATTTCGTCTATTTGAAGCACTTGCTTACCCTCCTGGTTATATGTTGCAATCCCGAGCCCATCTGGAACTGGAACTGAACCTGTACCCTTTTGATATAACTTGTAAGTCTGCGACTGTGGCAATCGCCCACTCGCAGTCACTGTTATATCACCAACTGAATACGTAACCTTATCATTTGCTCCTGCCCACACTGGATCCCTGAAATCAACTGCTAAATCGTTAGGAATCACTGTGCCAGCAAAGACTGAAGTCGAGACAAATATCAGAATTACACCAAATATAACCAACATCCCCAAATTGCTTAATTTTTTCATTGTGACTTACTCCGATCAAATTCTACAAATCTTGAAAAATCTCTAATATTTTTCAAAGTTATGAAAATTACTTCACACTCCTAATCAAATCTTACCATCTACCTAACTATGAGCAAAAGGTATACCATCTAATGGATTTATTGAACTTTGGTGAATTTCCGCACCGGGTAAAACACCATACTGCGTGTTTACAAGCACGTTTATAGATGCTGCCATCTTCTAAAAATCTTTGTGCGGAATTTTCCCTCCCATAATCTATGAGACTAACCTATAAGTCGTAAAAAATCAAAAACAGAAATTTTTTACTCTAATTGGACATTTTTTTCCACACCGACATTTCGCTTTCATCGACACAATAAGACTAGATTACTTAATTTCAGCGAAGAGGCTTAAATTCTATCCTTCTGTTCATGGCTCTGCCTTCTTCTGTGTCACTGGGCGCTCGAGGTCTGGAGTATCCGTAACCAATTGTCACAATTCGCTGAGGCTTTATTCCTTTTCTGACCAGGTATGCCTTTCCAGAATTAGCTCTCCTTATAGAAAGTTTCTTGTTATACCTTTCGGTCCCAATTATATCGGTGTGCCCCTCTATCTTTATCTTCAGTCCTGGATTCTGCTTCATAATTTCCCACACTTCATTAAGGATGGGGTAGCATTTTGATTTTATATTGTACTTGTCAAAATCAAACAGTACCACTCCCACAGACCAGCAACCCCTAGCATCTACCTTTGCACCTTTTGGAGTGTCCGGACATTCATCCACACTATCACACACACCATCCTTATCGGCGTCGGCACAGAGAAATACGCTCCTCACAAAATCATCCATACCCTGGGGCGAATTTACTTCATCCGCCATTTTTAAAAAACCGCAGTTGCTGGCAGTTACTATTCTTTCCAGGAGTTCCTTACCTTTCTCGTCACTCCCTATAAGAATCCCATAAATACAAACCCTGTCACGAAACTTCCTCACGAGCTTTCTCGCTTCAGTGACCACATCTTCATCCATATCTTTGCCATCGGTAAAAATTATAATCGCAGATTTGCCCGTAAGTTTATCAAAGTCTTTACTCGTTTCACGTAGCGCAAAATCGAGTGGACTTACTCCATCTGCGGATTTTAGAGTTGATAATGCAATATCAAAATCCTTCGGATTGTACTCTGCAAAGCCGTACAATAAAGACGTGTAAACTGGACAACCAAAAGTTCGTAAAGCTCCCAACATTTTAAAATCTGGGATCCTATTATTCATTCTTTCAAGCAGACACTTTGCCAGCTCAAATTTTGTCTTACCATTAAATATCTCTGACATGGACGCAGAAGGATCAAATATTACAACAAAATTATTCACTTTCTTTTTATACCCTTCAGTACTCAACCTTGGGGACTTCACTTCTTCAAAACAGCAATCAGGGGGTTGATTCACTGAAGATATCTGTCCTGGTTCCTTTTTACTGCCATCATTTATCTCCCGAGCCAGACAAGCAGAACAAAAGAACACAAAGCTAAGTACCAAAATGACAAAGAATTTGAGGCATTTCTTTTGCATCGTTCTACATCCTTTGCTTAAATCTAAGTGAAAGAGGGATTATCAAACAACCGGGAATCAAACAAAAACAACATGTTACGTCCTGCTAACAAACCATAAAGTCATGTACCTGTCAAACTGTTTCGTGAAAACCACGCAAGGAACAAGCAATATATTTTCAAAATTTGAGTGGCAAATTTATAAAAATACTATACAAGAACATGATAAAAGAAAGCCATAGTCAAGGCTATCCAAGAGCTTCAGCGAGCGTAGTATGAATACCCTTAAGAAAATTCAAACAAGAATATACAGGGCAGAACAACTATATTCCGAGTTTTCAAAAGAAATGCTCGAAGATACTAGAATAACTCTACTTTTGGCCGAATACCAACAAGCCATTTATCATACGAAAAGTTATTTCCAGAATACCGAGGTAGTAGAAGCATGCAGCAGGTGTGCACAGACTAATGAAGGAAGTTGCTGCTTTGAGGGGATGGAAGATAACTATGATCACATTCTATTGCTGATAAACCTCCTCATGGGGGTAAACCTGCCTCATGAGAGAGAACTTAATAATCATTGCCTTTTCGTTGGCAACAAAGGTTGTAAATTACTCGCCAGGTATTATTTCTGCGTTAACTATTTTTGTCCTGCACTGGAAAATACCCTGGGAGAGCAAAAGATGAACCAGTTATCAACTGTCATTGGCAACGAAATTTTTGCCGGCTGGGAATTGGAACAAGCCCTTCGAAACTGGTTGCGGAACAAAAATTATTAAGCGGGCATTATGTGTCATCCCAGAAAAGCCACATATATCAGCCTGATGGTAACAAATTAAGCATTCCCACCGCCTCTCTCACATCCTCTGGCCATATGAAAATTCTGTTGTAGGGTTTCACCTTATAGTACTGCTGGGGATAATAAACACGCCTGGTAGTTACGTCCACACAGAATCTTGTCACCCAGGAGGACTTCTCGGTATCACTGAGCTTCCTTCCTTTGATGAGTTTTCTCGTTGTTTCGTATAACCTTACACACATTCTGAATTCGTACCCTGCCAGTGTGAGATGATCTCCCCAGCCTCCCCGTTTTTCCTCGTAAGCTTCCTGCGCCGTTGCCTGAAAAAGAACCAGATCGCTATGTTTCGGAAGATTGGGATAGATAGGGAACGGAGCAGCCCAACCGGTTTCGACCATGAGCAAATTAAACGTTCCGCGCTCCTTTGGAGTCATACTGCTTCGCTCATCTTTCTTATAATTTGGAGCCATGTAAGCAAGGAGACGACCATAACGATCAAATGGCTGATCAGCCACACGCAAAAACACACTTCTTTTCTTTTTGCTTCCCGGCCTGCTCAATTTTTCCTCGACTAAATCTTTAAAAACTTCGGTGGCTTTCTTGCCTTGCTCCTCCTGCAAAGATCCGGCTTTGCCACTGGCAAGCTTTGGATATAGGTAATCACCTAGTTCCGGATCTATTGGTGCAGCCCCATCTCTTATCCATTTCGCTAGCTGGCGAAGATTATCATCCTGCCTTGAAGGTTTCGAATTACCGGGATAGTGAACTTCCGGGGTATCTATACTAAGCATCCTGATAGAAACCGAAATGTAGGGAGTGTCTCCATCAGTGGCCCTCAAATATCTTTTTGATCTCAGGCTATCGAGTTCCATACCTTTCGGATCCCAGAATATGGCAACATCAGACACTGTCTTCTCCTTTTGTTTAAGCTAAAAAAACGACCGACATTCCGCAGCGTATTGGAATCGAAGATCAAAAGCAAGGTTAAACTTAAAACATTAGCACACTCTATACTTGTACAGGTTTTCTCTCTTCGCTATAAGAAGTTATCAGATACCAGCGGTGCAAAAACGACTAACATCTAGAGGAGTTAACAAAATGGAAGAAAAAATTACTCGCCTCGGCACTCTTAATACACACAGTTTCAGCGCACATCTGGATAGAGTAAAACTAAAGACTGGCAGAAATACGGAGCGCTTGTGGATCGACTATCCGGAGGCAGTGGCAATAGTTCCTTTTCTCTCAGAAAATGAAATTATTCTCGTAAGACAATGGAGATACGCAGCCGGAAAAGAAACTCTTGAGATACCTGCCGGAAAAATGAACTACGACGAATCTCCTGATAAGGCTGCAAACAGGGAATTACTGGAGGAAACAGGTTACATTGCCAATGTTCTGGAACCTCTTGTTACATATTTCCCTGCGTACGGATATTCAAATGAAGTGATAAACCTTTTCGTGGGCAAAAATCTGGAGAAGAAAGGAGATCTTTCCGCTATTGACGAAATATCTCAGATACAAATCGTCACCCCAAAAAACCTGTTTGAATTAGTGCTTCAAGGAAAAATCATGGACGCAAAAACCATTATCGCTGCAGCACTCCTACAAACCGGACCTAAAATCCCCTAAGGACGCAAAGATAGGATTTATTTTTTCTTGATCAGAGCGTAACTGATCAAGGAGAGGTTTGCCCTGTGGGCAGGTTGATCTAACGCCTGAAGCGGGGTACATTCGTTGTGAACGTCGTCTACCTGGAGGTCACAATAGCTCTTTTTCTCTGCGTACTTGGCGTCTTGAGCGAAGCGGGCTGTGCATTGATTCGTCTGCGCGGGAATGACGGAATTGTAAATGATCTCTTTTGTCAAACAGACCTCATAGCTTTTGGCGAGTCTTGTCAAAATGTAGCACATTCGCTATTATGAATTTAAGTTTTATGAACAGAGGTAGCGATTCAATGGATAAGTACCCCATTACAAGAAGGGGATTTCAAAAGTTGCTGGATGAACTCCTTTATCTGCGTCGTCGAGTGCGTCCAGAAGTGCTTGACGAACTGGCTGAATCGCGCAGTTACGGTTACAAAATTGGTAACCAGCAACTTATGTGGGCTCAAGAACGCCACGCCTTTGTTCAGGGAAAGATTCGTGACCTCGAACGCAAACTTGCACAATGTGAAGTGGTGGTTGGCCAGAGACTGATTGCCAAAAGAGTGGCTTTTGGAACGAGAGCTCTGGTTCTTAATCTGGACACAGGCCAGGAAGCCTGTTACCAGTTGGTGGGACCTTTCGAATCTGACGTAAGTAATGGGAAAATATCCATCTGTTCCCCCATAGGAAGGAACCTGCTCGGCCGCACCGTAGGAGATATAATTTCTGTGTATACCCCGGGAGGTTTACGAACCTACAAAATTCTAGAAATTTTCCTGGATTATCCCTAACAGCACCCGAAAACGACACCTATTTTCTTCTTGTCGTATCAATTTTAAAATCCCCCTAAATCCCCCTTTATGAAAAGGGGGACTTCTTTTCAAAATTCCCCTAAATCCCCCTTTATAAAAAGGGGGACTTCTTCTTACCACGGAGTATCACTCGAGTTTTCCAAACCAAACATGCTAAAGTTATTATGTATGTTCATGGTATTACGAAAAAGCAGGCAAAATGCCTGCTTTTCCAGTTTGTCAGTATTTACTGGCTGCTTTATTCGTTCATAAAACTTTTCAGGTGCTCCCGTCTCGTAGGATGTCTGAGCTTGTTCAGAGCTTTCTTTTCAATCTGTCGAATTCGTTCCTTGGAAACCTTGAAATCTTTACCAATCTGCTCCAGGGTCTTAGGTTTCTCACCGTCCATCCCGAATCGAGCTCTCAAGATTTTCTCTTCCCTCGGATGCAACGATGCCAGCAGAGCTCTCGTAGCCTCCACGAGCTCTTTTCTCGCATAGTCTTCCATTGGAGAATCCGAAGATTCGTCTTCGATAAAGTCTGCCAGCCTCTGCCCATCTTCACCAATTGGAGTTTCAAGAGAAATCGGACGAGCAGACATATTGAATATCATCTTTACCTTGTCCAGCGGCAGCTTGGAATGCTCCGCTATTTCTGCTGGCGTGGGTTCTCTATTCAGCTCTTTCAAAAGATTATGGTACACCTTGAAGAACAGGTTCTTCATCTCGATAAAGTGTACCGGTAGACGAATTGTTCTCGTCTTATCGTAAATACTTCTTATAATGCTCTGCCTGATCCACCACGTCGCATAAGTGCTGAAACGGTATCCCTTGCTGAAATCATATCTGCCAACCGCTTTAATAAGACCCATGTTACCTTCCTGGATCAGGTCGTCAAAAGTCATTCCACGCCCGCGGTACTGTTTAGCAATGTTCAGAACAAGGCGCAGGTTGCCCTGTATGAGCTTGTGTTTTGCCGACTCAATTTTCGCAATGTGCTTCTCAGCTTCAGCTAGAAGTTCACTAAAGTATCCTGGCTCTTCTTCCTTGGCTGCCGCTTCACGAAGAGTCTTCATAATCAGAGTCAGTAACTTATCTCTTACACCAGGAAATTTCTCAACATTCTTAATGATCTTAGAGATTTTCTGCCAGAGCTTCTGAAGCTCAGGACTTTTGTCCTTGTTCTCTTCCACCAATTTGCGAAGAGCCTCTTCTCCCTCCATTATGTCCTTGGCAAGCTCCATTTCCTCCTCTGCACTCAACAGAGGATAAGCCGCTACCTCCCTGAGATAGCAACTGATGTGATCGTCCGCAACAGTGTCTTCTTCTTCTTCAACAAGAGAAAGAGAAGACACGGTCTCGTCCGCAACATTATCGGCAAGAAACTCTTCATCCTTCTTGTCAGCAAGAAGAGAAGACGTTAAAAGTGCGTACGCATCCATCATCTCCCCTCCTTCGCTGATGAAGGGAGTTTCTTTCGCAAATGTTTCATGAATATCGGGAGTTTTCTTTCTCCTCCCGCGCCTTTTCCTGCTTTTTGTTTCTGCAATCGCTTTCATTGCTCACCTCTTGCGATCTCTTTCCAGACTATGCTAGATTACATTATTCTAAAATTATCATTTTCTATTTATTAAGACCCCTCAGAACCCAAAAAGTTCCAGAAAAGTCTACCTGTAAAATAGGATTATTTGTGCCCTTTATAACTCCCATTAATCAATGGGAAAACTACCCTTCCCCCCGTCGCTTCTACTCATGTCTCGAACTGGGATTTTCTTCAGATACCGAAGAAGAACCGATCTCCTTGAATAAGATAAGGATGATTGAGGTCTAAATCAAGACAACTACTGTTAGAACAAGCGGAATAACACACTATGAAAGGTCTAAACCACAAATTCCTGGCTAAAATATAGTTCTGTTCAGATATGAATTTCTACAATATCACCATCTTCCAGCACGTGCGATCTTTGAACCATCTGGCCATCGAACACCTTTTTACCCCAAATTTTTGCATATTTCAACTTTTTTACGAAATCTTTGTGAATTTTTCCTGCAAAATCTAGTAACGTACTGTTTTTTGGTAAAATAAATGGTGCGTTTAAATCAGGTTCCTTTCCCGGAGCCTTACTGTAAAATCTGATGACTCCAAGCAAATCAAAGATAGTCCTGGAAAATGCATTTAAATTATAACCCGTTTTTGATGAAATGTTAACCTTTGGTAAAGGCACATCGGTAAGTTCACAAAATATTTCGAATATTTCGTCGTCTTCCTGATTATCGTTCTTATTGGCAATTATTATTGGAATTGGTTTTCGTTTTCTCTCGTCCTCTGGCTTTCTCCCCTCCAGATATGCTGGATCAATAACTTTATATTTTTTCAGAATATCCAGGCTCATTTCCAGTTGCTGAATCGGATCTGCATGAAGATCAACCATGATACCCAGCAAATCGCTTCGCTTCATGAGTTCAATAAGCCATGGTTCATTATAATCAGGATTCAGGGGAGGGGTATCCACGACCTGAATCTGAATATTTTCGAAGGGCATCATCCCTGGCACCGGTTTCCAGGTAGTGTGAGGAAAATCCGCCACTTCAGGGGTAGCATTGGTCACTGCTCTCACCAGGGAAGATTTACCAACGTTGGGCATCCCGGTTATAACGAGCCGTCCTGCTCCCTCTTTTTCAATGGCACTGGCAGGATCCCTTTTGGATGTGGTTGCTTTCTTTTTTTGAGCCTGGTTCTTCAGTTTTGATATCTTTTGCCGCAGGGAAGCACGCAACTTATCTGTGCCCTTGTGTTTGGGCATGATGGTCAACATTTCCTCCAGAGCCGCTATTTTCTCTGCAGGGGTCTTCGCTTCCCTGTAACGCTGTTCTGCTTCGAAGTAGTGCGGTGGTAAATTAGCAGGCATTTAGCTCGCCATCTCCTCCACTAATTTCAAAGATGCATCCAGTGCTTCCGACAGTTTCTCAGGTTTGCTTCCACCGGCCTGAGCCATATCAGGGCGTCCTCCGCCACCTCCTCCAACAATGGCCGCCATCTTTTTGATCAAATCGTTGGCCGAGATTTTGGCCACCAGATCATCTGTAACTCCAGCGATAAGCATTACTTTCCCGTCACCCTTGGCACCCAGTATCACAACACCGGACTTGATTTTCTGTTTAAGCTTATCCATCATTTCTCTCAAAATTTTGGGAGAATCTGCATCAACTTCCGTTACAAGCACTTTTAACCCTTTGATTTCCCGAACGTTATCCATAAGATCAAAGGTTTTCTTGGAACTGAGCGACGCCTTCAACGCTTCAAGCTCTTTTTCAAGTTTTTTCTGCTGTTCCAGCAACTGATTAACCCTCGAAGACAGCTCTTGCGGGCTTGTCTTAATCAGCTTACACAGGTCATTTATACACTCACGCTGTTTCTGCACATAAGCAACAGCTTCTCTTCCTGTTATAGCTTCAATTCTACGCACTCCGGCAGCAACACTGGTTTCGTGCACGATGAGAAACAGCCCAATATCTCCGGTGCGACTGGTATGGGTTCCGCCACAAAGCTCTTTGCTAACATCAGCTATCTGCACAAGTCGGACTTTTTCTCCGTATTTTTCTTCAAAAAGAGCAATAGCACCCGCCTTGATAGCTTCTTCCATGGTCATAATTCTGGTTTCAAGCGGGATATTCTCTCGAATTCTCTGATTAACTATTTCTTCTATTTTCCTGATTTCCTCAGGCGTAATAGCTGCAAAATGCGTAAGGTCAAACCTGAATCCTTTTGGGCTAACAAGAGAACCTGCCTGCTTTACATGATCTCCAAGAACCTCTCTTAACGCCGCATGCAACAGGTGCGTAGCAGTGTGGTTTCTTGCAGTATCCTCCCGAAGTTCTTTATCAACAACCAGCTCCACTTCTTCATCGGTTCTAACTATACCTTCTTTTATTTCCCCCACATGCACTATGAGGTCACCAGGAAGTTTTAACGTATCAATTACGTGCATCAGGAAATTATCACCCTTGATAATTCCTTTGTCGCCCACCTGCCCACCAGCTTCTCCGTAAAACGGGGTTTCTTCAGTAACAAGCTCTACCTGTTCGCCGGCTCGGGCTTCATCAACCAGCTCCCCGTCTTTTACGAGGGCAACCACCTTGCTTTTGGCCGTGAGTTGCTCATAACCA
>Ga0164310_10001071_pt1 | contig 15112 bp, 17 predicted proteins | sample GuaBasSedimGuay1_FD_121795 | JGI IMG/M metagenome (GOLD analysis project Ga0164310, IMG submission 121795) | Subseafloor sediment microbial communities from Guaymas Basin, Gulf of California, Mexico - Guay1, Core 4569-9, 0-3 cm | ecosystem: Environmental > Aquatic > Marine > Hydrothermal vents... | reverse complement strand
CATATCAACGGTGGATGATGCGGAGCTCAGTCACGAGGCTGCAATAGGCAAAATAAGGGAGGAAGAGCTCTTCTACCTGATGAGCCGTGGTTTGAGTGAGGAGGAAGCAACTCAGCTGATAGTTAAAGGATTTGTAGAACCACTGCTGAAGGACATCCCCATGGAGTTTGTGGTTGAAATCAGAAAGATTATTGAATTGGCAATCAGTGGTGGTATGTAGCCTCCCTCTTGGTTTCTTCTTAAATTTTTGTATCTTCATTTCAAACCCCCTGTTGTCAGTACTTTTTCTCTCAATGAAATCTATGGGCAGTAGGAGACATAATGGAGCATTATAGAACTAAATATTCCAAAACTGTTCGTTTTTAACCTAATGTTCCATTGATAAAGTTTATATATACTAATTTTGAACTATAGGTTAACTAGTGTGTAAAAAGTTTCAAATTTAACGTTTGGAGGGTTGTTATATGGGAGAAGCAAGCAAAATAAGCCGTTACCTATACACTGTAATCGTGCTCTTCGTTATTTGGATATTTTTGACAAGCAGCCTTGACATCCAGGAACTCGAAATTGGACTGGTATTTTCCCTTGTAGTGGGTGCATTGACCTATAGCGTGTTCACCGAAAGCGGATTGGCAAACTTCCATCCAAAGAGGATTATTTACGGCATAGCATATATCCCCTACTTCCTCTGGGCAATGCTGATGGCAAACCTGGATGTTGCATATCGTGTTCTGCATCCAAAGAGACCTATAAACCCGGGAATAGTCGAGTGCGAAACCGTTCTGACCAATGATGTTGGGAAGCTCGTCCTTGCAAACTCCATCACATTGACACCGGGAACAATCACCCTTGATGTCAGAGATGGCAAATACTACATTCACTGGATCGATGTGAAGGATGCAAGCATTGAAGGCGCTTCGGAGAACATAACTAAACCCTTTGAAAAATTCCTGAAGGTGATATTTCCATGATAGGCATTAACATTTATCTCCTCATAATTGCAATAGCAACGCTTTTGAGCATGTATCGCGTTTTCAGGGGACCAACCACAGTGGACAGGCTCGTGGCTGTTGATATCATGACCACAATAACCACAGGTTTGATGGTTTTATTTGCACTTTATTATAAGAGGGCGATATTCCTCGATGTGGCACTTGTGTATGCCATACTCGCGTTCCTTGGAGTGATAGCTTTTGCTAGGTATCTGGAGGGAGGTATATGAGCATCACATCAACGGTGGGGGAATTCCTCGTTTTATTTGGGACGATATTCTACTTCCTCTCAACACTTGGTTTAATCAGAATGCCCGATGTTTATAACAGAATGCAGACAGCAACAAAGAGCGCCACTCTTGGCTCCCTTGGTGTCATTGTAGGCGTGGGAATATGGGCAATTGGTCATGTGGGGAGCTACTCATGGGTGACCAAGACCATCATCATAGCGGTCTTTCTCCTCCTAACAAACCCAATAAGCGCTCATGCATTGATAAGAGCGGCTTACAAGAGTGGAATTCCGCTTTGGGAGGGAAGCGTGGTCGATAAATACAAAGAAGCCCTTGAAAGGGAGGAGGGAGAGCAATGAACTGCATCGTGTGTATTGAATACATAATCGTGGCGGTCATGGTTCTCTCCGCAATATTTGCGGTTGAGTGGGGAGATTTGCTTGCGGCAGTGGTGGGAATGACAGCGGTGAGCCTTTTTGCATCGGTGCTGTTTTTCTTCCTTCAGGCACCGGATGTGGCAATGACAGAAGCAGCAATAGGAGCGGCCATGAGTGCAGCTGTCTTTATATTCGCAATCAAGAGGACTCAAAGGTATGAGAGTGAAGAAGAAGGTGCAGGGTGGTGGCTGAGATGGTGAAGAGAATTCTCGCAATCATCATGCTTCTCATAGTGGGCTTTTGGATGGCGAATGCATTGAGTGGAGTGCCCTTTGGCGAGGATAAAATGCTCGTGGGAAAGTATTACCTGGAGAACGTTAAGGAACAAACTGGCGCTGTCAATGCTGTCACGGCAGTGGTCGTCAACTACAGAGGCTTCGATACCCTTGGAGAGGTTACGGTCCTTTTCATAGCGTCTACGGGAGTAGGTGCCCTCCTGTGGAGAAAGAAGAAGGAGAGAACTGCTAAAAGTGAGGGAAGCGTGGTTTTGAGAACGGGTTCAAGAATTCTCCTGCCCTTCATAATGCTATTCGGTGCCTACATCTTCATCCACGGACACCTGACACCGGGAGGAGGCTTCCCCGGAGGAGCTACGATAGCAACGGCATTTCTAATGCTCTATCTGGCATTCAAGGATTATGAAATCGAACACAAAGTCTTTGAGCCTATTGAAGGTCTCGCAGGAGTGGGTTACGTTACGGTGGGTCTTATAGGCCTTGCAATAGGGAGCTACTTCCTCTTTGACTGGATATGGCAGACGTGGGGATGGGGACATGAGAACATCGGAAGGCTCCTCAGCGCCGGTTTTATTCCAATAATCTACACGCTCATTGGTATAAAAGTTGGAACCGAACTTACCGGGATAGTCGATAATATGGTCAGGGAAGAGGTGAAGGGCAATGATTAGCCTTTACTACTTCGGAGCAATTTCGCTCATCCTAATAGGAATGTACGCGGTTCTGGTTAAGAGAAATTTGCTTAAAATGCTCGTTGGCCTTAGCATAATGGAGACAGGGGTTAATCTGCTCCTCATAAGCATTGGCTATGTGAGCAACAGAACAGCACCAATCTTGAGTGAGGGTGCCACACCCCAGAATACGGTTGATCCAATTCCCCAGGCACTGGTTCTCACGGCGATTGTCATAGGAGTTGCCACAACGGCACTTGCATTAACCGTTGTGATTAACCTTTATTCCAAGTACAAAACTCTGGATGTTGAGGAAATAAGGAGGTTGAGAGGATGAGCCAGTACGCATCGCTGCTCATTGCATTACCCCTGATTAGTGCGTTCTTTGTGCCCATCATCAAGAGGATAAGCAGAGATGCCATAATGCCCTATCTGAGCTTAATAACCCTAATTCAGACAGGAGTTGCGGCTTGGGCATTTAAAGAGGTCTATACCACAGGAAAGCCCATAATAATAATGGCTGGAGGATTCAAACCGCCCGTTGGAATTAACCTCTACATAGGGCACTTTGCGGCATTGTTTATCCTCATAGTTGCACTGGCTTCGTTTATAATGGCAGTCTTCAGCAGGAAGGCAATAAGTATTGAACCGAAGGACAAGTATGCAATGCTATTCCTCTTGCTCATGCTTGGAGCGACGGGGATGATAGCGACGGGGGATATCTTCAACCTCTTCGTTTTCATGGAGATTACCTCAATAAGCGCCTATGCACTCACGGGATATAACAAGACTGGAGAAGCCAGCGAGGCATCAATGAAGTACATAATACTCGGGGGAATAGGCTCAAGCTTCTTCCTCATTGGTGTCGCCCTCCTCTACGGGAGCCTGGGAACTCTAAATCTCGCTCAAATTGCCCAGCTTGCAGGGAATATGAACGCCACAGTTGCTCAGGCGGCTTTGGCTCTTATAATCTTCGGTCTGGCGGTTGAAGCGGAGATATTCCCGCTGAATGCATGGGCGCCCGATGCATATCAGGGTGCACCTCACCCTATTACCGCTATGTTCTCGGCTTTCGTCGTGAAGGCGGCTCTGTATGCGATGGCGAGAATACTTTATATAACAAGTTCGGCAAGTTCGTGGAGTAATGTTCTAAGGCTGCTCATAGTTTTGGGAACTCTAACCGTCATCGTAGGCGAAATGAGTGCTTTGAGGCAGAAAAATGTTAAGAGAATGTTAGCATACTCAAGCATTGCTCAAGTGGGTCTAATAGCCGTTGGTTTCGCGTTAGGAACCCAGGCAGGTGTCAATGCGAGCGTTTTCCATATGTTTAATCATGCAATAGTTAAGGCCCTCCTCTTCCTTGCCGCGGGTTATGTTGCGGTTGAGCTCGGAGGTACAGAGCTCGAAAAGTTCGAAGGATTGGGCAGAAAAATGCCTTTGACGGCTTTCAGCATCACTGTTGGAGCGGTTAGCATCATTGGAATTCCATTATTCAACGTCTTCTGGAGCAAGCTTAGACTTATACTCGCTGCCCTTAGTGCAAACTATGCATGGATTGCCGCACTCGTCCTTGGGGCAAGCGTCGTGGAAGCGGTCTATTACATAAGGCTCATACACCTCATGTGGTTCAAGGGAGAGGGGGAAAAGATGGAAGAAAACTTCGTGCTGGGAGGTATAATGGTGCTCCTGGTTGCAGCAATCATAATCATCGGAGTTTATCCAGGACCGGTATGGAACATCGTCCAGAAGGCTGGAAGCGATCTGTTTAATGTGGCGAATTATGTTAAGAACGTTCCCTTACTGGGGGTGAGCCCATGAACGAGATAGCAATCATGCTTTTGGCTCCCATAATCGCGGGAGTTCTGGCATGGCTTTTGGATATAAAGAGAGTTAGAGAGATTGTGGGAGTTATTGGCGCTGCAGTGCCTTTAATTTATATAGTTCAAACCTACCAGAGTGTATTCAACGGGGGAACAATAAATCTGGATGTTCCTGTAGGTGGATTCACACTCTCATTTGCCCTCTACAACCTAACATGGTTCTTTGCTGCAATAGCTGCGCTCTTGGGCTTTACAATGGCTCTTGGGATGGCATCGACATCAAAGGATGGCTATGAGTGGCTGTTCGCTCTCATGAGCATGACGGGAGTTCTGGGAGTCTTTATGGCAAGGGAGTTCGTGAGCTTCTTCCTGTTCTGGGAGCTCATGACCTTTGCGAGCTTCATGATGGTGCTCAAGTATAACAGGAGTGCGTCCCTTAAATACTTCATTCTGAGTGTTATAGGAGCTTATGCAATGCTCATAGCAATAGGCATACTCTATGCGAAAACTGGAAGCTTTGAATTCAGCACCATACAACAATTCATGTATCAGGACGCAACAAAAACTGCCCTTGGTGTGAAGGGAGCATTTGGTAAGAGCGAGACGATTCTCCTGTATCTGCTCTTCCTCACGGCATTTGGGGTGAAAGCTGGAGCATTTCCGCTTCATGTATGGGCGCCTGATGCTTACAGTGAGACAAACCAGAGCTATACATCATTTTTCAGTGGTGTTTTGAGTAAAGCTGGGGTTTACGGGTTTGTTCTCCTTTATAGCATGATGGGAATTAAGCTATTTTACACTCTAGGCACCTTTGGAGGGCATTCCTTATTTGCTTATACGATAGCCTGGATAGGAGCTTTAACAGTGGTAATAGCATCATTCCTGGCGGTTCTTCAAGAAGATATTAGAAAGCTCTTCGCTTATTCGAGTGTTGGTCAGGTGGGTTATGTGCTCTTGGGAATAGGAGTAGGGACTCAACTGGGCTTTGAGGGGGCATTATTCCATGCACTAAGTCATGCGATCTTTAAAGGTCTCTTTTGGCTTGTAGTTGCTGCTCTTATCCTTCAAACAGGAAAGACCGAGTTCAAGGATTTTGGAGGTTTAGCAAAGAAAATGCCTATAACCTTTGCCTTTGGTTTGATTGCAGTTCTTAGCCTGGCAGGGATTCCACCTTTGGCAGGATTTGCGAGTAAATGGATACTATATGAAGCGGCTATAAGTGCTAAAATGCCTCTTGTAGCTGGTGCAATATTCCTGGGGAGCGGTTTAGCATTTGCCTATGTTGTTAGATTTTTATATGCGGTGTGGTTTGGGCAGATGCCAAGTGATTTGAGGAATGTTAAGGAGGCTCCTTTACCGTTGCTACTTGGAATGGCACTCTTGGGAATGCTTAACTTGGTCTTTGGCATAGCTCCAGGTTTAGTTACAAAGTTTCTTAACACAATATTCGGTCATGAAGTGATTACGGGAGATATTTACACAATAAACACAGGTGTTGGAAACTACAATGCTTTGATGGTTGCTATATGCCTTGTAGCTGGCATAGTGATAGCGGGAGTATTGTTCCTCTATGGAGCAAAAACGAGAAAAGTTGAGGTGAATGATACGTATCAATCAGGTAACCCAGTAACCCAAGACTTCAATTTGAGCATAAGAGTGCACTTCTACAAGCCACTCGAGGAAGCTCTAAGCTTCTGGCTTAGGATTAGCTTCGATAAACTGTACACAATAATTGCAAAATGGGTTGAAGACTTTGCGGAAGTTTTAAAGAATGCAGTTTACAACGGCAATGTCCAGAGCTATGCATGGTATTTGGGCATAATACTCTTAATTCTGGCATTATGGGGGTGGTGAATGATGAATATGATAATTCAAGCAGTACTCATCTTAATTTATGCCACATTCATGGGCTTTATATTTATGGGTATTGAGAGAAAGACTATGGCGAGGATTCAGAGGAGAATTGGACCTCCATTATATCAGCCCCTTCTTGATACTCTAAAACTCCTGGGAAAGAGAGAAAGCATAACCCATGGCTTCATATATGACTTTGGGCCAATATTTGCATTAGGTGCTAGTATACTGGCATTGATGTTCCTCCCCTTGACTCAAAACTTCCAGCTCTTTAGTTCAAGTGGAGACCTAATTGTGGTTGCCTACCTATTGGAAGTACCAATGCTTGGAATAATGCTAGGTGCTATGAGTTCGGGAAATCCATACTCTGGAGTCGGTGTTCAAAGAGGTCTTTTAACAATGGTAGCAATGCAACTTCCCTATGGTTTAGCATTAATTGCTTTAGTAGAACATTATGGAACTTTTAGCCTTCAGGAGATAGTAAAAGCACAGCAGATTGCTGGATGGAGCATTTTAGTCCCTGCTCTGCTCCTGGCAATGATAGTATTTGATATAGTCTTTCAAGCCCTCCTTGGTTTAGAGCCCTTTGACATAACTACAGCTCCAGCGGAAATATCTATGGGTCCCATGGTGGAATATGGAGGAAAGCAAGCGGCATTATTATTCACACAGCATGCAGTTCAACTCTTTGCCGAAACAGCATTCTTTGTAATACTCTTTCTCGGAGGAGCAAACAATTTACTGGAACTCCTTATTAAGCAGATAGCAGTGCTCTTCATAGCAATATTCATTGCAAGTATTTATCCAAGATTCACCATTGATCAAGCAGCAAAGTTCCTTTGGAAGTGGCCTACGATAATGGGTATAATAGCGGCCCTCCTGGCCGTTCTCTGATAATTTATGTGGGGTGAGTGAGATGGAAAACAATGAAATTAAATACGAGCTTAAAGAGTTCAAGCTCTTTGAACCTCTCTTTAAATGGGCGAGAAAGAAGAGCCTCTGGATAGTTGCATTTTGTACAGGATGTGGCGGCATTGAAATGCCTCCTCTGGCTACGGCAAGATATGATTTTGAACGTTTTGGTATAATGCCTAATCCTGCGCCAAGAATGGCAGATCTATTCCTCATAACGGGCTATGTGACTCCAAAGACACTTAAGAGGATAATCATAACCTACGAAATGATGCAGGATCCGAAATATGTTTTAATACATGGTTCATGTCCGATCAACGGTGGAGTCTACTGGGACTCTTATAACGTCGTGAAGCAACTCGATAAGTACATACCGGTGGATGTTGCCATAGCAGGGTGCATGCCTAGACCAGAATCTGTTATGGAGGGGATACTCACCATAATTAGGAAAATTGAAGAGGGAACAGCGGACGGATGGAAGAGATACAAAGAGAACTATGAATATTACAGAAAGAACCAAGATGAGCTTTTTGGAGAAGGATGGAGAGAAAAAGATGCAAAGAGGTGGTTGGCATGGCTTTAGAAGAGAAAATTATTGAGGAAATCATTCAAAAGGCTCCCTATGTTGAAGGGAACGTTAGAAGGGCCAAGAGAATAGACCTTAAGGTTCCAGCTGACAGAATAAAGGAGTTTCTTGAGCTCATAAAAAAAGAAGGATTCAACATGCTCATCCAGATCAGTATAGTGGATTGGATTAAAGAGAAAGAATTTGAAGCTATTTATCAAATGTGGAGTGTTGATAAGAAGGTTCACGCTTTCGTTAGGACAAGAATACCAAGAGATGATGCAAAACTACCTAGTATGAGGGATATATTTCCAGTTGCTGAGACCTACGAGAGGGAAGCTCACGAGTTCTTCGGTATAATATTCGAAGGAAATCCACGCTTAGGGCCGTTCATCTTGGAACCCAGGGAATATGAGAAGCATCCTTTTAGAAAGGACTTCAACATGCTTGGATATGTTAAAGCAGTCTATGGAGAAGATTTCGATAGATACGACGAGAACAAGACTAATTATGTGATATGAGGTGAGAAAAATGGAGAAAGTTGAAGTTCCAAGAGAACTTAAGGAAGAGGCAAAGGCACATGACATGTACCTCTATCCTATTGAGAAGGATACATATGAGCTATTCTTTGGACCCCAGCATATGGCTACTGAGAACTTTAGCATAATTCTAAAAATGGATGGAAGTAGAGTGGAGAAAGCAATTGTTAATCCGGGCTTCCTTCATAGGGGCTTTGAGAAATTGGCTGAACAGAGACCTTACTTCACAAATATAGCCTTGCTCTTGAGAATTTGCGTTCCTGAGAGTGATGTTCCCGAGAATATATATTCAATGGCAGTGGATGAATTGGTAGGATGGGAGGTTCCGGAGAGGGCACAATGGATCAGAACTGTGGTTTTAGAAATGGCTCGTTTAAGTGCTTGGATGTTCTGGATATTTGGATTTGGGAATGAGTTGGGTCTCTATACTGCCGGACAATGGGCGGTTGCTTACAGAGAAAGGTTCATGCGCTTATTTGAGGAGCTGACGGGAGGAAGAGTTTACCACATTTATACAATACCGGGAGGAGTTAGGAGAGATATTCCGGGAGATAAGTGGTTGAGACAGCTCAGAGATACCGTTGAGTACATCAAAGCAAAAATGAAAGATTTTGATGAGATACTCTTTGATAATTACATAGTCTTTGAAAGAACTGAGGGCGTTGGTGTAATGGACAAGAAGTTTGCCCTTGATCATGCAGTGACTGGACCTAATCTCAGGGCAGTTGGTATTGACTATGACGTTAGAAAGGATGATCCTTATCTATTTTATCCCGAAGTGGAGTTTGAAGTACCCATATTAAAAGAAGGAGACTCATTAGCGAGAGCTTTAGTCAGAAGATATGAAATAGAGCAGGATCTCTATATATTGGAGCAACTCCTTGAGAGAGGACCGCCGAGTGGCCCCTATAAGGTTCAGGATGCAAGGCTTAAGGCACTTCCAAGATTTAAGGTGCCCAAAGGAGATGCGTATGCTCACGTAGAGTCTACAAAAGGAGACTTTGGAGCTTATGTGGTTAGTGATGGGAGTCACAAGCCCTATAGGGTTCACATCAGAGGTCCGAGCCAGAGTCATGGTGTGACGGTGCTTGAGAACCTATTAGTAGGAGCAAGATTGGCCGATGTGCCCGTTATATTGAAGACCCTCGATAACTGTCCACCGGATATTGATAGGTGATGCTCATGGAAGAAGTGAAAACTCCAAAGGTTAAAGTGGTCACGGTTAAGATAACGAAATCATTTGTCAAACCGTGGCTTGGAATAAAGTACCTATTTAAGAAACCTGTTACAATAAAAATACCCTACGAGAAGATAGAACCCGCTCCCAAATACAGGGGATTCCACACACTCGATTGGAAGAAATGCATTGGATGCAACTTCTGCGGCCAAATATGTCCCGCAAGAGCAATAGAGATGACCTGGATTGAAGGAGAAAAGAGACCCCATCCAAAAGTGGATTACGGAAGATGCACCTTCTGTCAGTTCTGCGTGGATGTATGTCCAACAGGAGCACTTGATCACGTGGAGAACTATTATTTAACCACTGCAGGGTTTGAGGAAGATTTGGAGCTTTATGACTGGATTCCAATAGAGCCAAAGAAGGTTCAAGAGCTCAATGAAAAGTTCGGGGACTACCGCTTCCCCGTTGAGAGAATAGAGAAGTTGGAAGGCAATACATACCGCTATCATTTAAGAGATGGTGATATCGTGGAATTCAAGATTTTGGGATATGGACTAAAACCACCTGCAGCAGCAAAACCTGCCTCTAAGAAAGTAGAACCTAAAACTAAGGAGAAGAAAGAGTAACCTTCTCGCTCTTTTTGGTTTTATTGTATGTAAACGGTTAAATATTAGCAAACACCATATAACCAAACAGAGAAAAGAGCAGAACTCCTTCTTTTTTAAATTTTATAGAAAAAATAAAATTCAGTGCTCGAAGAAGCTCTTCCATTTTATTAAACCGAGCAAGAACTTGTGAGAAAGCTTTTCATGGTGTGGATAAACCCTTATTGCATAGTGCCAGCAGGGATGTCCCAGGTTCTTCAGAGCATTCCCTTCGTACGCATACTTCCATCTTCCATTTCCAAGCTCCTCCGGGTGTCTTAACTCTTGAATGTGTGGCTTCTCTATGTAGTATCCTTCGGATGTGACACCACAGTATATTTCCACTTTCACATCATCGGGGGTCAATCCATCGAGATTGACGATAATTTCAGCTTCACTGGCGTTGTACGTTATTATGCTCTCAATTTTGACCTTATCCCATGACCTCATAACCTTCTCCTTCCATGCGGCTATCTCCCTAGTTACCTGGTAGTTGTCCCTCTCAAAAGTTATTCCATTGCCCATTGCCCGTGAATAGAACCTGTCCATATACTCCTTCACCATTCTGTGGGTGCTGAACCGTGGGGCTATGGTTTTAATGCTCTCCTTCATCATTGAAATCCATTTGTCCCTGTTTTCGTAATAGGTTGGGATTACCTCCATTTCCAGGAGCTCATAGAGCCTCTGGGCATCTTTGGGGTCGTCGGCTTCGCTCTCGGGCTCGTATGTTTCGTCGCCTATTACCCACCCGTTTCTTCCGTTGTATCCTTCTACCCACCATCCATCGTATACGCTCAGATTCAAAACCCCGTTTAATCCTGCTTTCATTCCACTGGTTCCGCTGGCTTCCAGGGGTCTTCTGGGAGTGTTGAGCCATACATCGACGCCCGCCACCATAGCCCTAGCGCTTCCCATGTCATAATTTTCAAAGATTATTATCTTCCCTTTGAATTCCGGCATCTGGGAAATTTCATAAACTCTTCTAAGGAACTCTTTGCCCGCCTCATCCATGGGATGTGCCTTTCCTCCGTATACTATGTAGACGGGTCTCTTGGGGTTATTCACTATTTTTTTAAGTCTCTCCAGATCACTCAGGAGAAGGGTTGCCCTCTTATATGTTGCGAACCTCCTTGCAAATCCGATTATGAGTGCATTTTCGTCTATATCTGGAAGAGGTTCGTCTATTCCCAAGCGCTCATTCCGCTGCTTTATCTTTCTCCTCAAAACTTCGATGAACTCCCTCTTGGCCTTTAAGTGAGCCTTCCAGAGCTCCTCATTTGGTATCCTCTCAACTGCGTACCATATACCCTGAATATTTGGGTATTCCCTCCAGCTCTTGCCTATATACCTGTCGAAGAGCCTCTTCAGGTCTTTTTGAAGCCACGTGTGGGTGTGGACTCCATTTGTAATACCCTCGATTGGGATCTCATCCAGGGGAACACCCTTCCACAAGTCCTTCCACATCTTTTTGCTGACTTCCGCATGGAGCTTGCTGACACCATTCACATGGCTGGAGGTTCTTATGGAGAGGAGTGTCATGTTAAACTGGTCACCCTCACGACCTAGCTCCATGAATTTTTCCTTATCAAACCCCTCAAGAAACTTCTCAAGCCTCTTCTCCACTTCTTTTATTGGAAATCTATCGTGTCCAGCAGGAACGGGAGTGTGTGTGGTAAACACCGTAGTGCTCCGGACAAAGCTTAATGCTTGGAGAAAAGTCAGCCCCTCTTCCATGTACCATGCAATCCTCTGGAGGTTTGCAAAGGCAGGATGCCCCTCGTTTAGATGTATAACACCGGGTTTAATGTTCAGCGCCTTTAAAAGTCTCATCCCACCTATGCCCAGCAGTATTTCCTGTTTGATTCTCTTATCGAGCTCGGCATTGTACAGATAATCACATATCGTTCTATCATCTTTGCTGTTCTCCTTCACATCAGTGTCAAGAAGATACAGTTTAACGCGGCCTACGTTGACTTCAAATGCCCTTGCATAGACGAATCTATCTTCAATTGGAACTTCTACAAGAAGAGGTTCTCCGTTTTCTTTTAGAATCGGTTTGAGGGGCATCTCTTCGATTTTATACTCAGGAAAGACTTCAATCTGCATTCCATCCCTATCAATTTCCTGCTTGAAATAACCATGTTTGTAGAGTAACCCAATGGCAATGAAGGGGAGCCCCAAATCGCTTGCCGTCTTCACGTGATCGCCCGCTAGAATTCCTAATCCTCCCGAATAGATGGGGAGGCTTTTGCTTATCCCATATTCCATGCATAGATAGACAATTGGCTTGTCCCACTTGGGATAGTTAATCGAAAACCATGTGCTTTCGGGGGTCATATAAGAGTTAAATCGGTTCATAATTAGCTCATAGAGATTCAGAAAATCATCATCGCTTGCAAGCTCTTCAAGCCTTTCTTTAGGTGTTTCTAGAAGGAGTTTAACAGGATTTTTGTATTCGGCCCAGTTCTCTTTATCTACAACCTCCCAGAGGCGCATAGCAGTTCTTGACCATGTCCACCAGTAGTTGTATGCAAGCTCTGCGAGCCCCTTTAAATTCTCGGGAAGCTTTGATTCAATCTTACTTTCCATCACAATCACCTCTTAAACTATCCACTCATTGGGGGTGATACATTAAAAGACTTCCGCTTAACTTATTAAGGGGAAGCTTGAAAATGTTCAGGGGATTGGTATGTTCGCCGAAATACTCACAATAGGGGATGAGCTTTTAAGCGGAAACACCGTGGACAGCAATTCATCCTTTATAGCTCAAAAACTCACGGAGCGCGGCTATTGGGTGAGGAGGAAAACTACAGTTGGCGATAATATTGAGGATATTGCCGAGGTCATAGAAGAGATTTTAGAGAGAAGACCTGAGGTTTTGATAATTTCTGGTGGTTTGGGACCGACCCATGATGATGTTACGGTAATGGCTGTTGCAAAAGCATTAGGAAAAAAGCTGATTTTGAGTGAAGAGGCACTGAAAAGGATTGAGAGATTTTACATAGAGCTGTATGAAAAGGGACTTATTGATGACCCCTCCCTCAATGAAGCGCGTAAGAAAATGGCGTATATCCCAGAAGGAGCCGAAATTTTGAGGAATGCTGTGGGGGCGGCTCCAGGCGTGTACTTAGTTGAGAGGGGAGTCAGAATATTCATCCTCCCAGGAATGCCACGCGAAATGAAGGCAATGCTCGAAAATGAGGTCTTGCCCCGTCTTGGAGAGAAAAAATTCATCCAGAAAAAGCTTTTAGCGGAGATAACGGATGAATCAAAGCTGGCACCCCTTTTGATTGAAACCCTGAAGAGATTTAATGTCAGGATCCATTCCTCTCCTAAAGGTTTTGGGAGGTATATAGGCATAATTCTATTTGGGGAAAACGAGGAGGTTATAGAAAAGGCTAAAAGGTTCATGGAGAAAAAGGGGATTAGATTTGAGGAAGGCTGGTGATTGAATGCTTCCTTTACAGGTTAGGAAGATAATTGAAGAGATGCGCGAAGAGAGGATTATGGGGGCTTCATATCTAGCTAAGAGGGGCGCTGAGGCTTATCTAGAGTTGGCTGGGCTCCTAGAAGGAGAAGAACTTTTAAGTGCCATGGAAGAACTTGGAAAAGAAATTCGGGCTGTAAACCCGACCATGGCTTCCCTCTACAATCTGACTGAATTTATAAAATCTTCACCGAATAGAGAGTTTGTAAAGTCAAAGGCACTTGAGTTCATGAAGCTGAGTGAAGAAGCCAGGCGGGAAATAGGCAACATAGGAAGCGAGCTCATAGATGACGGGGATGTAATAATTACACACTCGTTCTCTTCAACTGTTCTGGAGATTTTTAAGGTTGCGAGTAGAAAGGGAAAGCGTTTTAGGGTTATCCTCACGGAGAGTGCACCTGATTATGAAGGGATGACTCTGGCAAAGGAGCTTGAATCAATTGGAATACCCTTTGAGATAATAACGGATGCCCAGATGGGACTCTTTGCGAAAAATGCCACATTTGCCCTTGTGGGTGCCGATAATATCACCAGGGATGGCAGCGTTATTAATAAAGCGGGCACATATCTTTTAGCTTTAGCCTGCCACGACAACGGTGTTCCCTTTTATGCGGCAGCGGAGAGCTTTAAAATCCATCCAAAGCTTAATGCAGCGGAAGTTGAGATAGTTGAGCGTAAATTTAAGAGGAACCATTTTTTGGTAAGGAACTACCTTTTTGATATAACTCCTTGGCGATATATACGGGGAATAATAACAGAGTTTGGAATCCTTGTTCCTCCTAAGGAACTATGAAAATTGTGTCATCCATCAAAACCCGTATATAGTTTAAAGTCTGATTAACAGTGACTCAATTCACTCCTTCTAAATAACTTTTTCCAAATCGGCAGATGTTGGGGTTGGTTTTATCCCGATGGAAGTGTTTCAAAAGCAGTAACCAAGGACGATTGGAAGAGGATAAATGAGGGCTCGGCCATAGCAAAGGAAATATTGGAAAAAATAGGGGCGGATCCTAAATCCATATTCGTTTCAAGGCCTCAGGGGGCGCACGTTGGTGGAGTAGCTTCCATTGGACAGGTTGTAGATGGGAACCTTGAAACGAAGATAAGAAATCTCTACGTCTGTGATGGAAGTGTTTTGCCAAAGGCTCCCGGATTGCCACCAATTCTAACAATAGTGGCGTTAGCTAAGTGGCTCGGAAAATCCCTAGCTCACTGATTCTTTTTAATTTTGTCCATTTTTGTCCACCACTCCCTTCTATTTTGAACACCCCATATTAATATGAGGTGGTGAGATGTTCGATTTGGAGAGTTTGAAGTTTTGGAGAAAGGTGAGCAAAGATGAGAGTGCCATCATACGGGAGTATGCTCACAAGGAAATGCTTGATCTCAGGAGAATTTGGGGTTGAGAAGCATCACTCATAGATGGAGCCGGGACCGGGATTTGAACCCGGGACCTGCGGATTACGAGTCCGCCGCCCTGCCGAGCTAGGCTACCCCGGCACTCAAAAGATTAGGATGGTAGAGAGTTTATAACTTTTTCGAAAT
>Ga0164310_10001070_pt1 | contig 15121 bp, 23 predicted proteins | sample GuaBasSedimGuay1_FD_121795 | JGI IMG/M metagenome (GOLD analysis project Ga0164310, IMG submission 121795) | Subseafloor sediment microbial communities from Guaymas Basin, Gulf of California, Mexico - Guay1, Core 4569-9, 0-3 cm | ecosystem: Environmental > Aquatic > Marine > Hydrothermal vents... | reverse complement strand
GTATATATACATGATGCCACCTCCTGAACAAGAAATTCCTGGGGAGCCTGAACCAGTTCCTCAAGTTTCTACAACTCTAACGCTTCCATCAGAAGTGCCAACTGCTATTCCTCAGCCGATGACGCCAATTACTCATTTAGAAATACCAACTATCCAGCCACCCCCTATTCAACCTGCTCAATTGGCTCCTATGGAGAAAATGAAATTGGCAATGAAAGAAAGGAAAAAAAAGAGAGAAATACCTAAACCTACAAAGCCTAAATCCGCTATTGTTAAAGAAATACCACGACAACCAATAGAAATACGTAAGAAACGTATTCCTGTGCTTCTAATTGTTGCTATTCTAGGAATAACAACCCTAGGAGGGGTTTACATATGGAAGAAGAAAAAGACAAAAAAGAAACCATAGAACAAATATTTAAGGGTATTGAAATAGCCCAGGATAATGTAAAAGATATCGCTACAACGCTGTATAAAATGCGTATAATCGAGAAGAATATAGATACCTTGCTTACAAAGGGCTTTAAAGATCCATCCCTTGAACAGGAAAAGAAAGAATTACAGGAGAAACTAAAAGCCAAAACAGCCCTTCATCAAGAATTGTTAGAGAAAATGAGGCGTGAAGTAGAAAAAGTAAAAGGCAAACGGCTATTTGGGCTATTAGCAATCTTGGCGATTATTGGAACCGGGGCTTATATATTCCTGAAAAGGAAAAGGGTATAGAGAAAATGGCAACTCTAGAATTTTTAATAGAAACAGAAGATGGACAAATAAAAATTCTTGATGGAGAACAAGTAAAAAAGGAAGAAGCCATGAAAGAAGAAAACCCAGTTTTGTTTACGGAAGAACAAGCAAGAAGAGTATATGAAGAGCAAGAGCAGGCAGAAAAGAGAGATTTAGCAGAAGAATGGAGTACATGGAAAGAATGGTATGCCTGGAAAGAAGAAGAGCGGGAATATGAACCCCCAGAACGGGAAGAAGAAGGATGGGAACCTATAATCCCTACTGAAAAGGAAATTTTCAAGTTTATCGAAAAGGAAGAAGAAGAAGAAAAAGAAGAGGGAAAACCTTGGTGGGAAATTTTTGGTGAAGTTTCAAAGGGGGTTGGTAAGTTAGCGGAAAGCGGAGCTAAGGCATATAGCGATGTTTTAAAAATTGATATTCTTGGCAGGCAATTAGATTACCAGAAGGAAATAAAAGAAAGACAACTACAGTTAGAAGAAGAGCGGCGTAAGAATCTTGCAAAATTTGGATATAACCTTGGTGATCAAAATAAAACTTTACAAATGCTTCTCGCGCTCAAGAAACAACCTGTTGCATCAGCAAATCCTTATTTGGTTGGAGCTTTAGCAGTTGTGGGACTTGGAATATTTATAATAGCTATGAAGAAATAAAGCTATGTTAGGGCAAATTGAAGCAATTATAACAGGTGTTACAACAGCCGTTGCATCTTTGGCAAATGCAGGAGTTGGTGTCTATTCTACTGTAGAAATGGGAAAATTACAGAAGAAAGGACTTAAACTCAAAAAAGAAATTGCAATGAAACAATTAGAGATGCAAGAAAAGGCTAATAAATTACAATATGAAATACAGAAGGAACTAGCTAAAGCCCAAGCTAAACAAATGAAAGCCGGGACAGAAATTGCCAGAGAATACCTACGCCAAGCACAAATGGAACAAGTACAAAAAACAGACTTTACAAAGAAATTGCTAATTTTTGGAGGAATTGGAGGTGTTCTTTTGCTCGGAATTTACTTATTAAGGAAGAAGAAGAAATGACCAAAGGCCAAAAACTCTACTTAACGGGAGTCATCCTTTTTGGAATTGTCTGGTTGGCAAGACAAACAAAGCCCATGTCGGCAGAGGAAATAATAGAGCGATTAAAACGCAAAGAACCTCTTTCAAAAAGAGAATCTAAAAGAATAGCAAACAGCATATTTGATATCCTTGGCTATGAAGAGGCGTTAAAAATGCTTTCCAGCAAAAAAGCCCCAGAAAGCATTAAAGAAGAAGCAAAAGAATCTCTTAAGAAAATACAAAGGTTAAAGAAGGCTAAAAGAGAATTCGCTGAAGCTTTTAAAGAAGCATGGAGAGATTAAATGGCGTTTTTGGGTTTCTTTTTTTTGCCTCTCGCTGCAAGTATTGCTATGGCAGCAGTAAGCGCGGCACTCGCTGGAGCAGCCATCTATGATGCAGCTTATAAATCAAAATATGTGAGAAAGATATTAAGGGTTAAAAAGCAACTTAAAGAACAAGAAATAGAGGCAATGAAGAAGATCAACAAGCTTAAAGCCGCTATAATGAAAGAGCAAGTAGAGCAAAAGAAAGAAGAAATAAGAAGAGGCACGGCCTTAGCCAAATCAGAACTGGCTAAAATCAGAATGCAAAGAGAATTTGCAGAAAAGAGAGCCAAAGAACCCTTGTTAGGTCCACAAGACGCTATCTTGGCAGTAGTTGTAGCAAGCTTTCTAGGTTTAAGTTTGATGAAAAGGAAGAAAAAAAAATGACCAAAGAGGAATCTAACAAGCTACAAATGTTCATATTCAAAATAGCTCTAGTAATCGGGTTAGTTTCTTGGAAAATGAATACAAAGGAAGAAAAAGACATACTCTATAAACCTATAGAATCAATGGGTAGGATTCCAGAAGGAGCAATTCTTACATTAGAAGTCCCATCACTAGGAACTAAACGTAAGAAGAAGAAGAGGCTAAAAAGATAGTCAAAGACCTCGGATTTAGAGATATAGGTGAGATTAAAAGGATAACAATCTTCTAACATAATGGGAGAGAAATTACAAGAGTTAAGCGAAGCTATTCCAGAGTTTGGAAAGCTTTCGTACTATAACAAAATTAAACTTTTAAGTGAACATATCCCAAATTGGGAACAAAAAGACGTACATGATCTGATTGGTCAACTTGAAAAACTACTTACTTCTGAAAGAGAGGAAAGTAATATGGCTGAAATACCATTCACAACATCAGTATTTATAACAAGTGATGATATAATAGCGGCTATTCGCTCTGCAAAAAATATAGAAAGTATAAAAGCAATATTGGGGAATGCCGGGTTCTCTAGAGAAAGTATTAGAAGCATACTCGCTGGCAGAATGCCCGTGCTTGTTTCTGAAGAAAACGCCGTAATATCAGAAGAGGCTATAGCAAAAATCGATGAAATTCGAGCAAAAACAAGAAAAAAAGCAGCCCCGACTAAGCCTTCTGTAGAAGCTAAACCTAAGCCTTTCGCCAACGTAAAAGAAGCGTTGAAGCATCCTTTTGTAATCATTATTGGGGGACTTTTGGGAATTGGGATATGGGCGGCATTAACAAGTAGACCACCTGAAGAAAGAATTTACAGGAGACGGAAACGTAGATACTAAAGTAGGCTAAACAACAGTGAATGCTAAATACGTATTAGCTACCCAGATAAGGCAGCGTACAGCGCCAATAATAGGGCATACAGTGCCCATGGCAAGACGCTTTATGCAGCGGCAGCCCATTTATAATAGGCAAATAAGGCCAATTATTCTTCCTAGACGCCTTATTATGCCTAGAATACCGGCTTTGTATAGGCAAACTATTATGCCTAGATATGCTGCTATGGCTAGACGCCCAAAACAACCTATTGTACAGCAGAGACGGTTAGGGAATACAGAAGAGAGTTTCCGTGAAAAATGGGCTGAGCAATACTTTTGGGAAGGAGTAAAGGAAGGCGTTTTCGTATGCGGCGGAATTACAGCAATATACATACTTTTTAAACTTCCTAGATGGACAGTAGGAGCCTTTGAATGGATAATAGATGTACCTGGAAGAATAGCAGAAATTGGCTTGTTTCAGTGGATTGGCGAAGTAAAGGAAAGTATATTCCCATCGCCAATAGAAAAAAGACTTGTAAAATTAGAATTAAAACGTGAGAAAGTAGAGAAAGAAAAGGAAAAACTTAAAAGAAAGTTAAAAAAGGAAAAAATAAAAACAGCCATTGCTATAAAAATGAAAAAGCTAAGGCTGCTTGAAGAAATGGGAAAACAAACAGAATTTATCCCACTTTCCCCAATTACGGCTGCTGATCCTGAAAAAGAATTGAAAGAAATTAGAGAACTTTTGGTAGAAGAACCAGATGAAGAGGAAAAAATCGAAGAAGCACCAGAGGAGAAGGGGTTAGAAGATGAACTAGAGGGGGAAGAGGATGTGCCTTCCTCAACTTATCCTCATCTAAAAATAATAGAGGAAGAAGAAAAAGAGGAAGAAGAAAAAGAAGAAGAAATCTCAAAAAAGCTTAAAAAACACCTTATTCCGGGAGAGGCTATCCTTGCTATCCCAGAAGTAAGAAAAAAAATAATGCAAGAAGTCAAAAAAAAGAAACTAAAAAAAAGCAAACCCAAAAAAAGTAGGTCTAAACGCAAGCCTAAATCAAGTAAAAAACTAAGTCTAAAAACCGGTCAGGATATATACAGCGTAACGCCAAGGACATAGATAAATGGCAAAAAATAAAGAAGCTGACTTTATAGAAAGAAGTTTAATTACCATACTCAATATAATTGTAACTGCGGGATTAGGAAGCATTATGGGGATACTTGGATTGGGGATAGGATTGTGGAGCTTTCGCAAACTTTTGGAAGCTAAAAAAATAGAAGAATTAGATGAAGAAATTGGAAAAGGAGAATGGGAAACAAAAAGAAAAATAGCAGAACTTGAGTTAGAAGCAGAAAAATTAAAACTAGAAGAACTAGAATTGATCGATAAACTCAAAGCTGCTCAAGAAAGGGAAGCAAGAAGGGAGATGAAGAAATTAGAGAAAAAAGCAAAGATTGATGTAGAAAAATTAGCTGAAGAAGTAGTCTCTGCGCCTAAAAAACGCGGTCCAAAACCTGGATCAAGAAGAAAGCCTGGTCCAAAACCTGGATCAAGAAGAAAACCTGGAGCACGGAAACCTGGGCCAAGGCCCGGATTAAGAAAAAAGGAAAGAACTAATCATCCTTTTATCTAAGGAGTAAATAGAGATGGAGTTAGAGCTTAAACCGTTTACCGGCTCACTTACAAATATACTTAATACAGAACTAGATACTAGGAAGGGAAGAAGAAGAACAAATGCTATAATACTACGCACTGAGCCTGTAGATATACTCCCTTCTGATTATCAACGTACATCAATACTATATGAACCAGAAAGCAAAATCGCTGAGCAAACTTATCTTTCTGGTGTTGATAACATACAAATTAAAATACAAAATCTTGTAAATTCAATAGGAGCAATAGATTGGGGAAACTTTGCTTCCCTTAATGCAGCAAAACACGCATTAGATGAAGTATTATTTGATATACAAATACTCTATAAAGATGTATTCTCTAAGGCAGAAAAAAACCCAAAATACTATCCAAGAGCTAAATCATTATTAGGTCTCTGGTATGGCTTATATAACATATATCCGGCTTTATCTTCCTTAGAAGTAGATTTTACTAGGCAAGCCGGTTGGTATGGGTTCAATGAGTCTAAAAGAAATATGCTTGCTAAAGTTAAAGAAATCCAAGAAGCCTTTAAACTTTGGGAGAAAAAACCCCAAATCCCTTCTATATCAACTTTGGGAGATACGGCAAATATTTTTACTATGATCACAGAATATGGCGGCATAGCAATAAAGGTTATCTTCTATTCAATCGCTGGAATTGCTGTGCTAAAACTTATAAAAGCAGGAATAGAAACATACAAAGCCCTTAAAAAATAAGGATGCTTAAAGATGAAGATTAAAAAAGTTGATAAATGCAAACCTAACAAAGCTAAGAAACTTAATCTTACCGTTAATCCAACGGATGAGCCCATTATCAAATACGCAGGAAGCTTCCCTTTCTACCCGGAAATTCTAGAAGGCAAGATTGATCCAGAGCTAGCAGACTACTTAGACATTAACTTAAGCCAAATAGTAATCCATAAGAAAAACGGTATGTATGACATACATGACCGCAAAAGACGTTATCATCTTTATCCTTATCATAATGGGATCCGTATATACCAAGTATTCCCTCCGCAGCCTGAAAAAGGCTCTCTTTTTGGTTGGAGATATAGATACACTCCATCAACTAGACAACAAATCCTTGATAGAGCCATCGCTTACTATGGAGAGAAAGAAATAGAGAAATATAGCCCCTCTGAAATTAGAACAGAGATGGAACATTGGGGATATACCGATATAGAACAACTTAAAAATCACCTAGGTTGGCGGGCAGTAACTCGGAGACTAGCGAGATTATTAGCTTTTTTCCCTCCAAGAAGAGCAAGGCTTGTTGCTCCAGGAATCAGGGAAGCGATAAGGGCAGATAAGGAATACATAGATTTAATTTATAGAGGCAGAAGAAGACGAAGAAGACGCAGAATAGCGGCTAATCCAACGTTGATGTGTGTTGAGCTTAACCCGCAAGAAAAGATTAACCATCTTTGGAAGCAAGCAAAGAAATTAAAGCCTAACATCACTAGGAAGGAATTTCTTAATGCTGTTAATGCTCATTATCAACAGCACGGTACATATCCAAGAGATATTGAGCTTGTTCAAGTGCCGTGGACAAAAGGCCCTAAGGCTGTAGTATGCGTAGGTAAAATCCCAGAAGAACAAGGAATATACTATGAACCTGGAGATTACACAGTAAAGAAGGGAGGAGGCAAGTACGTATATGTACATAGACCTGAGGGAAATAAAAAAACATATTTGGCATCAGTGCCAGATACAGGCCAACTTATTCTGGTTGGTTCAATGAAAGTTCATAAAGATGGATGGATCCATGGTTAAATGGAGAATACAAAATGGCAACGGCATTACTGCTTAATCCCCCTAAAGAAGCAGATACTATACAGGAATATGTTGCAAGGCGAGTGCCTGTTTTATCTGAGTATATCCCTGCTAGAAAAGCATTAGCACATGCAGCAAAAGAGTGGGGAATGGGAATTAGACGCAATCCAGCTAAAAGAGGATCAAGACAAGCATATATAGGGAAAAGGGTAAAAGAACTTACTCGACAATTAGGAATACGTCCACAAGAAGCTTTTCGGCAAGCTTCTAACGAGTGGTCTTATGGTATAAGGAGAAATCCAACCGTGGCAACAAAAACTGTACAAACAAATGCACGTCGCGGCACAATTCAGTATTACATTAAACATCGTGTACCTGAACTTACTGCACAAGGATTCTTGCCAAAAGAAGCCTTTGCGCAAGCCGCACATGAGTGGAAAACCGGACGCAAAACCACTAAGAGAAAGTCTACTAGGCGAAAAAGAAAGTCTACTAGAAGAAATGTAGCAACAGAAGCGCCTATTAAAAGCAATGCTAGGCGAGGACGTCCTAGAAAAGCAAGAACTATACAAGAATATATAGGAAGAAGAGCTAAACAGCTTACCCGACAAGGGATAAGTCCCCAAAAGGCACTTGCTAAAGCAGCTCGTGAATGGAGCAAAGGTATTAGAAGTAACAGGATTTGGGTTACCGGGAGTGCAAAAACGCAAGCCCAAATGGAAAAAGAAATCCGTAATATGTATGATTACATAAAACCAGATGACTACGAAGTTCGCAAATATCAAATTAAACGAGGCGACACGATTACAAACCTTTATGCCCCAACATTAAAGTCTTCTAAAAAGAGACAAGTACGAGATTTGAGAAATATGCGTCGTAGCTTGCGACGTAAAGGACTTACAGAATCCGAAATAGCATCTCAACTAAAAAAACAAACTTCTAAAAAAACAAGAAGAAAGAATAAACCAAGAATTCAGCGTAATCCTGATACCTTTGTTGGTTCTATGAAAGAAATCTTAAACGACTTTGTCGTTCCTGGTATCTTTGGAACCACAGGATACTACATAACAGAGCAGTTCCTTGAATACGCAGCCGATGCAAGAGATAAAATGTTTCCACGTTGGACAAAAAGCTCACTTGTTATAGGATTGTGGAACATTGGTACGGGTGTTATGACAGGGGCTTTAAGCGCAGCTATTTTTGAGAGATTCAAAGTTAATAGAAAGTATACATCTGCTTTTGTTGCAGCAATCGCTCTTAAATCAGTACAAAGAGCAATTAAGGAAACTGCAATACTGCATAGACTAGGTATTGCTAAAGAAGAAAAAACAATGAGTGATTATGAAACGCTTGAGGATTACGAAACGCTTAAAGATTACGAAGCTAGTAGTCCATGGGAACAGTACAGAACCCGCGCTATAAGCGATTATGAAACTACTCCCTTATCGGATTATGAGCAAACTTCTTTAATTCCAATTCAAAAAGATCATGTAATTGTGCACGAAAGTGCTACTTTTTCAGATAAAGTTTCTATCTAAGTATTTTTTTTAATCTTGTATGGGAGGACGTAACATGCAAGAAGATTTCAAAAGATTTGAACGCAGACAACCTGCTGCCCTTGAGGGCAATCCTAAACTTGAATTCGTAAAGAACCCTCTTTACGATACTGAAACCATCACATCTCTTACAACTCAAGTAACCTTTTTTGCCACACCACTAAGTGCTGGTAAGAACAGAAGGCAGACAAATCTTATTATGTCTTCTGCGCTTGGGTATCCACGCGTGTACTATTTGTACGGAGTGCTTCTCCAAACTCAGTATGGGATGCCTTACGCTGATGTAGTTTTATTCTACAACAGTACTTGGGCAGAGATAAAAATAGGGAGCAAGGATTATCTTGTCGTCCCTATAACCCTTATTCCTAGCGGATTAAACCTCTATGGATTTGCTGTTGCTGATGCATCTGCCGCTGCTGTATTGCAGCAATCTTGGGGCAATGGAGTCCCCGCGTTGGATAATATGTTCAATGTAAGTATACAGGGAACTCCTATTTATATTCCCAGCTTGCAGACCTTTAACGCAACCCTTAATATCTCCCCAAATATGGCAGCCTTAACTGCTGATTTTGAGGCTCGTATGGTGTTCTGGGGTGTTGAAGGACGTGAGGTACAGTAATTAACTAATTTTGTTTTATAAGTCCCATTAGGGCCAGCAAGATGGAGCTTAAAAAAAAATGAAATTAATACCAATTGCAGATGTCCCAATCCCATCAGTAGAAATTTTAGCTAGAGACGAAGCAGGTTCGATATATATAAACCCTGACATAAAGGGGTTAAATCATTACTATTTATGTATGGAAAATAACGTCTCTGGCACTCCTAGCGTAACAATCCCTGCCAATTCCCAAGTGCGTGTTGTGTTTACAAACAGCAGAGAAGCACATTTGGAAATTAGCAAATTTACCTATAAAAGCGATGGAGATTTTCTCGTAGAAATACGAGATGAGGGTGCAGGAAGAGCTATAATGAATCGGCCATTACACGTACAGACAATGGTTGGTGATGGCCAAACTCCTGCCATTTTACCCGCTACACTTATTCTTGACCCTTCAAGAAGCCTTTATGTTACATTCATTGATAGATCTGGTGCAGACAATGAAGTTTGGTTTTACTTTTCAGGAACACGATATTACTATCAAGGAGCCTTAACATCTAAAAAGGTAAAAATTCTTGAGGGGTCAAGAAAACAGATTAACGCTTTTTTTTATACAACAGATGCAGATGTTACAATCCCCGCAGGCTTAAATCAAGTTGCAGGGAGAATAACTATTTCAGAAGAACACGCGTTTGTACTACATAAAATTACAGCAGTTGCATTTGACGCAGGCGGTACACCACAAGATTTTCTGTGGAAAGGAAGAGAACTTAATACAGGCAGAAGCCTGTCAAATTCTTGGTTGCATTCAGCCGCTTGTTTCGGCAATGGCAAATTCCCTTATATTTTGCCTCAGAAGATGCTTTTAGAGCGATCTACAGGATTAGATATGGACTTTAGGAATATAAGCGCGGCATCCCCTGAGATTACCATATACATGACTTTGTGGGGAAAAGCTCTTTATCCTCCATCTTCTGTAGAACTTACAACGCTTAGACAAAGATAAAGGATAGGAAAAATGCTTGGTGAATACGAAAGAGATTATAAAATATATCCAGGGGGACGCGTTGTGCCAGACGAACGCTTCTACGATACTGATCTGGATCAAAAATCTATTGACGTCCCAAATATAATCAAAGCCCTTAATGAATTTGCCAAAAAGGGCTTCTTCAATGTTAATATTCTTGGACACCAAGCGCCGTCTTTCTTTTCCGAACCAATTAATATTTCTCCGCAAACAAGAATTATCCCCGCTCAAGGTACAAGAAAACTCTTTCTTGCCGTACTCAAACCTAGGGAATTTTTGAGAATATCCACACTGTGGTGGATACCTACATCTCTAATGGCAAGAAACGATGTGAAAATATCACTTTTTGTGGGAGCAAAGGAAATATTACAATCTGGAAGGCGTGAACCTGGTGGAATTGATACTACAGAAAAAGTAGGAGGCGTTTACCCTTCCGCATCATCACCCGTAAGTAATTTAGTGGTAAGCAAACTAAATACAGGCTCAAGTCTTGAAAGTAAAGAGGGAAACTTCTTTTCTTCTACATCAGATAACAATCTTATAGCAGGAACAAGGAATTGGTCAATTGAACATGACGGGAAATGTGCAGATATTTACATAAGAGCAGATGAGGGCATGAAAGAAGTTTATGTTATCTTAACAAATGCCTCTACATATTTTGATCACGCAATCAAAATAAGCATATCGGGCTGGATACACAGAAGCACGCTTGGCAAACCTGACTCCTTATCAAAGATGATTAACCCAGAGGAAATATAATGGATAAGCCAATATTAGACCCTGGAGTATCTGAAATACTTACAATTGCCGAAACGGCAAGTTTACAGTTACAGCCAGCAGGAAACCCAGGAGATAACTACAAATGGAAAGACGTAGCTATTGCAGGTTGGAAAGAAATATTCGGCGGCATTGCAATTATAAGAAATGATTCGTTTACAGCCTTCAATGCAGCAATAACAATAAGGCAAGGGGTTTCAGGATTAGAGCAACATACAGGAGTAGGAGCAATATATCCACTCGCTGCAATCACAATAATTACTTTCCCTTTACTCGGCCCAACAGATTTTAACTTTAAACTTCCTGTAACAGGAACATGGATTAACTTTGAAATAATTAATTATTCGTCAGCCGTTATAGATGTTACATTTGGGGCATACTGTAGAGGGCGATAAGAATGGATTATTATGCAGATCAAACAATGTTTCCATTAGCGGCAAATCCAAACTGGACAACTTTAGAATTTGGATTTTTAGCCACGTCTATGATTATCTCCAATGATTCTCCCAATACAATATACATATCATTTATGTATCCATCATGGATACAATTTACGCTATTTGCTGGAGAAACCATTAGCTTTGATAATAGAAAAAGAACTGGAATATACTTATCAGGTCAAGCGGGGGGTGAAGCTTACAGGGTTACAGCATGGGCAAATGTTTTTGAATAAAGGGAATATGTTATGACTCCCCAAGAGCTCCGGAGCTTTCTAGTTAAAGCGAATGAAAGACTAGAACTTATTAGAGAACATATCCCGGATATATCTACAAACATAAAAAAGCTGAAAAAAGCATTTGGCATATCTGGAGATAAGATATACCTTCAAGAAGGATATCATATTGAACATGTACATAATACAATTACGCTTATGAGAGGGCAGCTAGATATACTGCGCGGAATATCTGGAGAATTGTTAAAAGAAGCATATAAAATACACGACGCTCTGCCCCCTAATATCCCAAACAAACTTAAAACAATACTTGATGATATATTAAATGAGACTATCCGCATAGATCAAATAATAAGATATTCCCAAGATTCCATTGCCAATTACGGATACGCTATTGATTTTGTAGAAAGTTTAAATGATAGCATTGAATTCTTTTCCCATAAAGTAGACGTAGCTCTTTCTTTAATTCCAGTTATAGGAATAGCTTGGGGAACAGGTGCTATTGCAACAGGGGGGTTATTTAAGAAAGTATTTAAGCCTACTTATGAATTTGTAACAGGGGAAAAGATAACCGTAGAAAAAAAACCAGAACAGAAAGTCTATGAAAAATTCCTATTTAAGAAAGAACCAACAGAACGCCCAGAAAGTAAAGAAGAAGCTGACCTTATCCATGCAATTATAAGCGTAGGAATAATTCTACTTTCAATTCCAGCAGGAATAATTCTTATTCCCAAACTGTTTAGGGCAATTGGGCAAACAGTAAGGACAATAAGAAAATGAGCTACTTATATAAGCCTACAAATTTAGGTGATCTACAAAAGACAATACGTTTTAGTATTGACACTACAGACACACAGACAAGCAGTACAGATATTCCAGCAAATGCTATTATAACCCATACATTCTTAACAATTACAAATCCCTATGATGCGGGTACGACTATCCAAATAGGAAAATCAGGCGACCCCGATTTACTACAACAAACAACAGATAACAATCCCCAAGCAGTTAATACTTATGTCGTAATGAAAGACACAGACTGGGGCGGCGCAAATTTACCCGTACAAGTCCTGGTAGGAGGTCTTCCGGCAGTAGGTGATGGAGTTGTCACAGTAATTTATATTACTAACCCTAATTCATAAGAGGATTTCAAAATGAACTTAGAAGAAATAGACATGCTCAAGTTACAAAATATTTTGTTGGTAAAAGAAAAATGTGACTTGCTACAAAAGCTTTGGGCTAAAGAAATTGAGGATAAATACGATTTAAAAAATAAAGACTGGGACGTAAATATACAAACCGGAGAAATCCAAATTAAAGATTTTGCAGAGAATAGCAATGTATCTCAATCTTAATGGCACAAGTAAAACTGACTTCCAGCTTGGATTAACAGGCCAAATTTTAAAATCAAACACAGATCTTACCGTCTTAGATAATACTGGCCTAAATAAAGCTTCTTTAGCGGCAAAAGACCTTAAGGCAGACGACGCTTTATACCTAACTGGAGATAGAATTCTACACAGATCAGACAACGCCCATCTTAGCCTATTCTTAGGGTTGGGATCGGGGCAATCTATTACATCAGGATATGGCAATTACGGCTTTGGAACAGATACATTAGCTTCTTTAACAACAGGCGTATATAATATAGCAATTGGATATAAAACACTATACTCAGTAGTTGATAAGGGCCAAAATATAGGCATAGGAAGAGAAGCATTATACAACAACATTTCATACGATAATATCGGCATTGGGGTATATGCTTTATATACAAATTCAGATGCCGGAGCGTATAGAAATATAGGAATTGGAGTAAAAGCTTTATATTCTAATGCAACTGGATACTTAAATATTGCGTTAGGATATGAAGCAGCTTATTCTTGTTCATCTGGAAATACAAACCTTGCTATAGGAAATTTCTGTTTACACGGACTTATTTCGGGAAGAACTAACTGTGCAATTGGCTACTACACAGCTAGAAATCTAGATGGGAATTATAATATAATTATTGGCTCAGACACCCACGATAATACGGGGACTACTGGAGATTATAATATACTCATTGGAAGACAAATAGCAAGAAACGTAACAGGAGACAATGACTATAATATTGGAATGGGATTCTTAACTCTAGTATCACTTGGCGGGGCTCATTGGAATATAGCAATCGGCTCATATGCAGCAAACCAATTAACAACCGGGAGATGTAATACATATTTTGGTAACTATACAGGATATAATAACCTATCAGGAATTTTCCAAACAGCTTTAGGACATCAAGCAGGTTATTACGAAACTGGAGATTATACATTACATATCCATTCTGGAGCGGCAACCTCATCTCCTCTTATCTATGGAGAATTTAATAATAGAATTCTAAAAACCTATGGGGGTGTGAATATTAATGCAGGCCAAATGAATTATGATACATGGATATCAGGAGATGTTGACCCTTATGTAATTTATGTTGATGCATCTACAGATAATGTAGGAATTGGAACAAATACCCCATCAACTAAATTAGATATAGCCTCAAATGAAATAAGAATAGAATACCCTCAAACAATTGTTAATTCCACAGACCCCGGGAAAATAGGGACAATCTGTTGGGATAAAGAATATATTTATGTTTGTATTGATAGCGATACTTGGAAACGCGTACAAATCTTGACATGGTAATATTATGGGAATTAAAATAACAATAACAGCAGACTATGGCGATACCGTAACAGATGCTTACGGAATTATCGGTAAATTACATTACAGTAATGTAAGAAAAATAGGATACTTAACGCTCTGTTTTTGGAAAGACCAAACAGCAAGAAATACAGGACTTAAACCTATCAACGAAACCCTTATACCAATAGAAAAACAGGAACTACTTGACAAAGACGGAGCAGTAGAAAACCTTAACGCCACAGAATTTGGAGGCAAAGATTTAAGTGTCTGCTACACAACGCTTAAACTAAAAAAAGTTAAAATAAATAGCAATATAGTTGATCTATCAAAAAGCGTCGATGTTTTGGAAGAATCAAAATGACGCTCGATACGTTAAAGCCCATAGAAAGCACATCAAAAGAAGACATAATATGGTGGGTAGAAACACTTACTTTAGGAGGCCTGCTTACGTTTCTTCTAATAGAAAGGCACAAAAAAACGCCATTGAGCGTATGGATAGCAACCGGCGCTGCAACAGCTTTGCTCTTTGTTCTACAACATAAAAGATGGAAAAAACTCGGTTGGATTTAAGGAAAATTAGATGTATCTTTGGATAAACAAACCAAAACTTATTGATCTATATGGCTTTGAAATGAAAAGCAAATATAATAGAATTGGGCTAGCCAAGAAAGGAGATAAATACTACGTTATAATCAATGACAAAGTGCATTACACAATAACAAGCCAAGGAATAGAAGAAGAAGAATTCTACGCATCTATAGCACAACAAATAGCTTCCCAGAGCGATAAGCTTGAAACAGTAGCAATTATTGGTGGTTCAGATGGGCTTGTTGTTAAAGAACTACTTAAATACAATCCAGAAGCCATATATATCAATACACTTGATCCCCTCTTTACTAAATTTTCTTTAATTATTCCAGAAGCTAGGTTTGCAAATAATAACTCTTTATGGGATAAACGCTGTTATTTCTTCAATGAACCTATACTTAAATTCATAGACAAACTTAAAAATATAGATGTGATTATAATAGAT
>Ga0164310_10001069_pt1 | contig 15127 bp, 15 predicted proteins | sample GuaBasSedimGuay1_FD_121795 | JGI IMG/M metagenome (GOLD analysis project Ga0164310, IMG submission 121795) | Subseafloor sediment microbial communities from Guaymas Basin, Gulf of California, Mexico - Guay1, Core 4569-9, 0-3 cm | ecosystem: Environmental > Aquatic > Marine > Hydrothermal vents... | reverse complement strand
CTTCCACCCAGTCTGGCACGGAAACCACCCTTCACCAACAAGTTGGGAACAAGGAAAAAAAGGGTGTCTAACCATTTAATTTTAACCCATTAATAAAGGAGAATTAAGTGGAAGATGCTTCCGGCTAAGAACATTTTTAGGAAGTCTTCCTCGTTCAGACCGGCGGTTACAACTCGTGAAGTTACCAAAAAGGGGAGAGAAGAACTCCCTGTTTAGGAGTTATGCGAGGTATGAAAAGGTTATATATAAGAGCATCGCTATTTCTGCGATAATTAGAACCAGCGTGGTTTGCAGTAGCTCTGGTTTCTTCGGCTGGGTTGCGGGTGTTTTGAAAACCTTGTTGTAGAAGAGGTACCCTACCAGCAGGGCTAGTGCAGCTCCGGCTATTTCGTCGACAATGACGTGTTGCCTTACGAGCAGCGTGGAGATCATTACGGCTATGGCTATTGGCCATGATATCCAGCCGTAGGATTGCTTTTCTTTCCAGAAGGCGTACGCCACCATTGTTGATGCGGCTGCGTGTAGGCTGGGGAAGCAGTTTAGAGGCGTGTCGTGCTCGTATATGTTCCAGAGGATTGAGTGGAAAGGACTAGAACTTTGCTGGATGAAGTTGAAAAGCATCCAGTTGTAAACGTACTGCGGGTTCACGTTGAGCCAGAACAGCCAGTCCAGCAGGCTGGTTGGCGTCCAGTAGGGGCGAATCATTATAACGGGGTAGATCACATAGACCGTGTAAGCCACGAGGTGGATGGTGATGAGCGAGAATATCAGCTGGTTGAAGTAGGCTCTCTGGATGGTTGCGTAGTACAGCAGAGCGAAGAAGACGAAGCCGTAGAACACGAAAACGTAGATGACAACGAAGGGTGGGTTCAAGGGAATCGCCCAATCAATTGACGTGAACAGAAAATGGGGTTCGGTCAGGTGGATGTCGTACACGTATCCGTAAAGCATATTTACCAAGAAGTAGAGCAGAAGCAGCAGCGTGTTCTTAAACATCCAGCCCTTTCCTTCACTTTCGGGTGCCATTTTTGCTCACCATGCTAAAAACTATGCGCAAATCTCGTTTAAAATCCTTACCTATGCTTCGTAATCTTCCCCGGAGCAGGGAGAATGGGTTAAAGCCGCTCCGGGGTTTTTCGAGTGTTAAAGTTTATATACTGCTTTTTAGGACTGCTTTTATACTTCCAAGGTTTGTTTTGTTGCGAGGGATGCTGAATGAGTGAAGATAAATCCCCGCTAAGCGGTGTTCTGGAACCCGACTCTGTTGCGGTGGTGGGAGCTTCAACCACCCCCCTCAAAATCGGAAACGTGATTGTTTGGAACCTTGTAAATGCATTCGAGGGCGAGATTTACCCGGTGAACCCCAGGGCGAAGGGTGAGAAGATATACGGTCGTGAGGTTTACTCGTCGGTCTCCGAAACCCCCGGTGATGTGGACCTGGCCTGTTTGGTTGTCCCGAGAGAGGTTGTCCCAGAAGCCCTGGAAGACTGTGGCGAGAAGGGAGTCAAGGGGGCGATAGTCGCCGCCGCCGGTTTTTCGGACTCCGGAGAAGAGGGGAAACAGTTAGAGAGGGAGATGCTCAGACTCGCGAAGAAATACAACATCAGAATCATAGGACCCAACTCTCAGGGGATACTGAACACGAGAAAAAAGCTTGACACCGCCTTCGCCCCGCATCACGACATTATCCCGGGCGGCGTCGCCATAGTAAGTCAGACAGGAACATTCATAGCCTGTGCGAAGTACTACTCAGAATTGGTTGGGGGAGTAAGCCACATCATTGACCTGGCGAATATGTGCGATGTGGACTTCGCGGACACCTTGGAATACTTGGGCAGCGATCCGCAGACGAGGGTGATAGCCCTGCACGTGGAGGGTGTTCGTGACGGCAGGAGATTCATGCGTGTGGCGAGCAGCGTTTCCAAGAAGAAGCCGATCATAGTATTAAAGTCTGGGATAAGCGAGAAGGGCTCACAGGCTATCCAGTCCCACACGGGTTCACTGGCGGGCCGCAGCGAGGTAAACGAGGCAGCGTTCAAGCAGGCGGGTTTAATCAGGGTGAGAGACGTCGACGAGTGGACAGATGTGGCGAAAGGGTTCAATGTGCTACCACCCCTCAAAGGGAACAGGGTTGGGATTCTAACCTTCACCGGAGGGTTCGGAGCGCTGCTCGTGGATGCTTGTGAGGAGTACGGTTTAGAGCTAGCTGAACTCTCACCAGAAACCCTGAGCAGTGTTAGTGAGATATCGCCGAGCTGGCTAAACGTCCAGAACCCGATAGACATGTTTACAGCCTGTCAGAACATTGGAATAATCGAAGCCTACAACAGGGTCTTGAAAAGCGGTGTAAAGGATGAAAACGTGGACTGCCTTGTCCTGATAATTCCTCACTTCACGGGAACCATCGAGCCGCGGGACGCGTTCAAAAACATAGAAACAACAAAGCCAATAATTGTTACGGGAACCACGGCGGCAACCGACAAGGCGGTGATAGAGTGGACGAAGAGCGCACAGGAACTAGAGAGGATGGGAATAGCCGTTTATCCCACACCAAGAAGAGACGCGAGGGTTCTTTCAGCACTCTACAACTACTACAGAAAAAAATCAATGGCCAAAACGGGTTGAACCACCTAAAAAAGGAATACAGAAAGGAGCATGAGCCTGGTGGAAAGTTTAATTACACTTAATGCTGTAATCTATACATTTATATTCTCTTTAAGGGTAAGAGTAAAGCATCTTCCTATGGAGTGAAAACACCTTGAAAGTATCAAAATGGCTGATAGTCAGAATTCTATCAATCGTCGCTACGGCCGTTGTACTGGTTTTCCTCATCCAGTACATTGGGGTAGACCTTATTCTGTTTCTCATCAGCATAATGAACCTTTACTGGATTATGATGTTTATCGGGGTGTACTCTCTCACGTTTCTCCTGAGAGCTGTGCGCTGGAAGTCCATAGTCAAAGCAACCAACCACAACATCGGGGTTCCCTACACTGTGACCATGCTCTGGTCGGGGTGGTTTGTTAACGAGGTTACACCCGCAAAGATAGGCGACCTCGTGAGGATATATCTCCTCTACGATAAGGAGAAGGAAATGTCGCTCGGTGAGAGCACCTCAACGGTAGCCGTTGAGAGGATCTTCGACATTTTCGCCATGGTTCTGATAGCATCCGTCCTCTTCGGGGTAATATGCCTGAATGTTTCCATACCAGAGGGCTACAGAAACGTCATTCTAATAGCCTTCATATTTGGATTTGCACTGCTAGGACTGATACTTGCATTCATCCTTTACGGTGAAAAGATGATCGGGTTCACGAGACACATATCAAGCAGGCTTTACGAGAATCTTTCCCTATTCGTCATCGGGTTCAAAGTGGGTATGGCGCAGCTTTACCGCAAACCCAAAATACTAGTCGCGGTGGCAGTCCTATCCATCCCAATATGGCTACTCGACGCGACCTCAATCATTTTCGTAACTCGCAGCACAGGGTTCTTTCTCCCCATAGAGATCTGCCTTCTGGCATCCACCATAGGATTCTTCTCAAAGCTAATTCCTATACTACCCGGAGGATTCGGGATCTATGAACTGAGCGTTGGCTTCATACTCTCCATGTCGGGTCCCTTCAGCTTGGGAACCGGCTCCGCCCTACCCCTCAGCCTAGGAGTCGCACTTGTTCTACCCTTGAGCCTAGGAGCCGCGTTCGCCCTGTTGGACCACATAATCAGATTCGCCTACTGTTCGGTGACTGGTATCCCGTCCATTATTTACAACGGGGTGGGTATAAAGTTTCTAACACAGAAACAGGCTTCCGTCGAAATCGACGAAGAGAAAACCGAATAACGGGAAACCCAATAAAAAGCTATATATTCTTTGAGCTTGGAAACACTGTCAAAGGGGCTGAAAGGTTCGGAGGTCTAGGTGTGAAAAAACCCAGAATAACGATTCTGATTCCCTGCTACAACGAGGAAAACAGCATACTCGAAGTAATAAACATGGTTAAAAGCGTTGACCTAGGATATCCCAAGGAGATAATAGTTGTAGACGATGGGTCCGAGGATAGCTCAGTTGAAAAGATCAGAACGCAGACGGGAGTCAAGCTACTGTTACACGAGAAGAATCAGGGTAAGGGGAAAGCGATTCAAACGGGACTAAAACACGCGACCGGGGACATTGTAGTGATTCAGGACGCGGACCTCGAATACTTCCCGAAGGATATCCCCCTGCTTCTAGCCCCCCTGTTAAAAAGGGAAGCCGACGTAGTGTACGGTTCAAGGTTTCTCGGAAAACCGGAGGGCATGTCCTTCTCACACAACATCGGAAACAGGGTTCTCTCCTGGGCGACCCGTATCCTCTACGGAAACTCAATCACGGACATGATGACGGGGTACAAGGCCTTCTTCAGAACCGACCTCGAGGGAGTCTCCCTAGAATCCAGAGGATTCGAATTCGAACCAGAGATAACGGTGAAACTGCTCAAAAAGGGCAAGAAAATAACAGAAGTACCAATTTCCTACTCCTATCGGAAAAAGGGTAAAGCCAAAATAGGATGGAAGGACGGAGTCATCTGCCTCTGGTGGCTCATAAAGGGCAAATTCCAAAAATAGAGAAGCAACATGAATCGCACAGGCACTCGAATACACAGCACACCGCTTGGGGTTCATAGAAGAATTTTTATGAGAGGTGTAACAATGATAGTAATATTTTCGGGTGGTTCGAATGCTTGAAACGTTACGCTCAAAAATGGACTGGATACTCACCATTATTGTCGTGGTCAACGGTATCAGAGGAGTGCTATCAGCATTCCCGGTTCCCCTAACGTGGGACGAAGCCGTGTACGCCAACCTGGCGAACGACTTTTACTACTTTGGCTTTTTCTGTCACCAGCCACTCCAAGTGCTGCTGGACTTCGCCAGAGTCCCCCTGCTGTCCTTTACAATCTATCTCGCCTACCTTGTTACAACGCCGAACATTATAGTCGCCCAGATGGTCACCTTCCTGATTTCCCTGGCAGGCATCTACGCAGTCTACCTCCTAGGAAAGGAACTTTATAACGAAACCGTTGGGAAATTCTCCGCCTTGGCCCTGACATGCGGCCTAACGTTCCTGATCATATGTTGGGGGATTCTCAGCGAGGTTCCCTTCATCGTTTTCTCGTCCCTCTTCCTCCTTTTCGTGGTAAGAGCTCAAAGAAACCCCAAGTACTATGTCCTCGCGGGTGTCTCGCTGACCCTGAGCTTCCTATCAAGGTACCCCGGAGCGCTCATCCTGCTTGTGGGTTTAGCCTATGTAGTGTTCTCCAAGAGTGTTAAGAGAACACTTAAGTCTCCATGGCTCTACCTGGGAATACTCTGCGCCCTCCTAACGGCGGTTCCCTGGCTCTATCACAGCAAAATGAACACGGGGGAATGGTTGGGATTCATCAGAGTGTTCTTCACGTCAACACAAACGTGGAGCAGAACACCGTACGTTGTCCCCTTCATCACCCCAACGCCCCTACAGTTCATCCTCTTCTACTTGGAGTCAGTAGCGTACGCCGTGCTCCCGATCTTCATACCGGGGTTCCTGTTCTCATACTTTTACATAGCGTCGAAAATCGAGAGGGAAAGCGTTGCGGGTAAAACCCTGCTCTTCTGGATACTTATGTTCATGGTAGCTTACCTGCTTCTCATGCCAAACTCGCGGCTTGTGGACTTCTTCAGATACAACCAGACCTCCTTACCCGCCTTCAGCGTTCTCACTGGGCTAGGCTTAGCCATACTCCTCACCAACGAGTTCAACGGAAACATCCTAAAAAGAGTGCAGAAAAGCTTCCTGAAAGGGAAGAGAAACCTAGCGGTCCTACTGTTAATGCTAAACGTTACGGGGGGATTCATCGGAGTCTACGTTGTACGCAGCGACCCCGGGTTAACGCAACCCCTGGGCGTGTACGAATACCTAAAGTACACAACGTACCCATGGCAGATAATACTGACAAACGTTTACCCAATGGCCACCCATTACACCGATAGACTGTGCCTATGGATCCCAAACATCCCCTCATGGCTCGACGACTGGGCGAACAGCGGATACGTGGGCGCAATCTTCGTGAGCCTCTTCAGATACGTGCCAATAACCACCCTGCTACACCTAGAAACCAGCCCCCTCTACCAAAGAGAACTAGTAATCTACTACCAGGGACTCCCCTACATGATAATCTACCGGCCCAGGTAGAAAAAATCAAATCGCATCGAAAAATGAGTACACCAAGCCTTCAAATTACTCCCGCATCCCTAAGAATCTTGGCATGATCGAACGCCAACCCCATTTTTTCAACCTCTTTTATGGGAAAGCATCTCACGTCCTTGGCGTCGGTACCAGCCCTCAGCTCGCCGCCGACAACCCTACAAACATACGCTAAACTTATAATGTAGCCGCGGGGATCACGCTTCGGATCATCGTAAATCCCCGAGAAGCGCTCAACCTGAACATCCAGTCCTGTTTCCTCCTTCACCTCTCGCACCAACGCCTCCTCGACAAACTCTCCCACTTCCACAAAACCTCCGGGAAGAGCGTAGTGATCCTTGAAGGGAGGATTCTTCCGCTGTATCAGCACAACGCAATCATCCTTCACTATTATTGCATCCACCGTAATAAGCGGCGATCTCTCACCAACCATCGAAACATTCACCACCATCAACCATTCTGAAAGGTAACACGTCACGAACCGGTTTAGACTCGCTTCAAAGAGAAAACCTGTACAGGTCGCCAAGAAAGATGTGAAGATCGTACACTAAGTTTTTACCTTTCGACCATGGGACGGTTTGACTTCAGGTTTTAGCGGTCGGTTTTAAATCACTGTTGCAGATCGGACAGTACTCCAATTCTGGTACCATGATGAGTGTTCCACACGACGGACACTTTCTTATGCGTTTCTTGGCGGCCTCGAACATAGACCTCATTATCTTTTTCTCTCTCTTTAGACCCGCCTCACCGTAGAGTTTTTCCGCAATCTCATACTGTTCACACGCGTCTTCGTATCGTCCCAGTTTCTCCAGTATTAGTCCCATCTGCCTGTGTTCAACCGCCTGTCTCCTCTTGTTTCCCCACTTCTCGAATACCTTCGCCACTTCCTTATGTTTCTCTAGGGCCTCCTCGTACCGTTTCATGGTGAATAGTATCATCCCCATATTGGACAAAGCCGCAACCTTGCTGTCCTCGTAGCCAGCCCTGTTAGCCACCTCTACGGCCTCCTTAAGGGTGCTCAGGGCTTCCTCCAGTTTCTGCTGCCTGAACCTGAGGTACCCGATGTTTGTGAGGGCTCTCGATTCTCCCCGGAGGTCCTTTGCCTCACGGGCTATGTTTAGCGCCTTTTCGTGAAGTTCGAGGGACTTTTGGAAATCCTTGGAAAGTATGAGAGCCAGGCTTCCGAGGTTTGTGTAGTTTCTCGAAATCCCAGGCTTGTAATCCAACTGCTCGTGTAGTTTAAGGGCTCTCTCAAAATGCTCCTTCGCCTTGTTAAGCTTGTTTTGATACTGTAGGGCTATCCCGAGGTAGGTTTCCGACTCGGCGATACCCCGAAGATTGTTATCCTTCCTGAACAGGTCTAAAGCTTCTTGAAACCGTTTTTCCGCCTGTTTATACTCGCCCTTATGAATAAGGTCTTTCCCTTCACTTAGAGGGTCGGCGGCTACGATTTTCTCACCCAACTGTCTAACCATCCTGAATAGTTGGATTCGAGTGTACCGTACCTTCAAGAACGTTAGACTAGCCAGACTTTTAAATCATTCCTCCGAAACCAACTCCACACGTCTTAAACCTTGTCTCACTCGAGTTTTTTCTTGTACTTCACCCACCTCTTGTCCTTGTCGTGCTCACCCCTCTCGGAGATCACAAAGTCACCCAGACCCTCAAGCATTCTGCGAGACGCCACGTTCTCCTCACCGACAATTGAGGTGTACTCCCTGAGCCCCCTCTCGCGAGCCTTTTCCAACTTTTTCCTCATGAGCATTTTGCCTATTCTCCTGTTTCTGAAAGCCTCGTGGACTATTGTAACCGGGTATGCGGTTTCGGTCTCGCCCACCAGTCGAACCCCGCTAAAACCGACCACCCGACCATTCACAACCGCCACGACAGCCACCACGTCATCAGGAGGTTTTCCGTCAAGCGCCCTCTTATAGAAGAGAGATGTGGCCTTACGTAAGCGCTTACCGGTGTGGCGTCGGAAAAGCTCTTCAACCTCATCTCCATCCTCAACCCTATACTCCCTTACATGGACATCTTGCATGAGATAACACCAACCGCTCAACCTATCAAAGGTTCCAGGAAATTCGGACAGATTACGCGTTAGGATACTTTTGCTCCTCGGTGAGCGTTTTCACAAATTAGAATCAGGCACGTTAGATTATTTCAACTATTTCCTTAACGTTAACCTTTTTTGTTTATAAGCGGTAGTAATTATTAAAGAAACTCAGAGAAAAATACTGGGATCTGAGAGGTTGAAAGGTGTTTGGCAATGCGTGTTCCGGCAACGATGGCAACTCAGGATTCTGATTCCGCCTCGACTTACATTGGCTCAGAGGAGGAGATAGAGGAAGCAGTGGACTGCCTTTCTCCGAGGGAAGAGGGAGGCTTTGGAGCGGAGGAGCTGGTTGTTGACTTCGCGGAGAAGCTCACCCCCTTTCACCACATAGAAGAGATAGTTCGAAGAATTATGGAGAAGGGATTGATCCCGAGTTTTAACGTCAACCTCACGCCAAGCGTACCGGCGGGCAGTTACGAGTTTGGTTTCAGAAGAATGGCCATATTCCAAAAAATCATAGAGGTGAACTACCGGCTCAGAAACGAAACAAACGGTGGGGCAATCTACGAGGTGATCCATCCCCTAACAGAGTCACCGAGAGACCTGACTCGCATTGAAATGAACTTCAACATCCTCAAAAACTATATTCTCGAAACAATAGACCCCACCGCTAAGCTGAAGGATCTTCAAATTATTCCCTACGTGAAAGACCTACAATCATTACTAAACATTTCAAACACAATCGGAGAATATTTCAAGGCTTATCCATCCATGCTGAGTCCGTTAAGCTATCTTAGAATATTTCTCGGAAGGTCGGACTCTGCTCTACAGAGCGGCCTCGTACCCTCGACGCTTGCCAGTAAAATCGCCATCTCAGACCTCGCAATCATCAGCGGAAAACTCAATACCCCCATTTTCCCCATCCTGAACGCTGGCTACCTACCCTTCAGGGGGTTCGTCAATCCGAGAAATCTGGACAACGTTCTAACCGAGTATTCGGGCATTAGAACACTCACGATCCCCTCAAGTCTAAGGTACGATGTCGACCGAAAGGAAACCCAAAAGATGATTCTCCTTCTCAGAGACAAGCTACAATCCCAAAAGGCGAAACCGTACTCGAAGAGAGAGAAAAACGAAATCATAAACATAATCGGACTCTTTACGGCAAAATACTTCGAAACCCTCCACCAGATACTACTCAACCCCAGAATATTCGAACTCGTCCCACTCAGACGCGAAAGAACAGTACCCCTCCAGAACGCGGAGCGCCCCTCCGACCAGACGGTAATCAAAAGCCTTGCAAAAAAGTGCACAGACAGCAAGGTGTCCAAACAGTTGCTCAAGTTGGAGAACCTAAAATTGGAGTCCCAGCTGGGAGCGATTCCCTTCACAGCCACCATGTACAGCATAGGTTTACCCCCAGAATTCATCGGAACCGGAAGAGGGTTAAACGCGGTCAACGAGTGGAAGAGCGAAGCCCTGGAAAGACTCCTGGATGTTTACTACCCCTCCCTCAGAGAGGCCCTAAACTTCGCCTCACGCTTCATTAGCCTGGAAGCCATCCAAAAAGTGCTCTCGAAAAAGGTCTACGACCAGGTAACGGAGGACATAAAATACATCAAGGAATTCCTTGACATAGACATAAGCCCAAACACCTCCCACGAAATAGTCACGAAGATGATCTCGGAGTACCTCTCCGCACGCACCCTCACGAAAGGAGACATAAAAAAGGAAGGACTCACAGACATAATCCAAGGAGAAAAAATGGTCGAAATCGCCCAGAAACTAATCCTATACGCGGGAAAAATCAGAGGAGCACTAGGCTAAAACCCACCCTTCTTTCCGCTCCCTGTGACCCTAAGCATTTTTTGGTTCCAGAAACAGCTCACATCACCAAAACTTGTTTATTTAACTTCTGGAACAGTTCAATAGCAAAAGGGTACACAATTCCGCCGAGTGGTTTTTATTATGGACGCCGTCGAAAGCTTAATCAAGTATCTGAAAAAAGAGTTAGCCGGGAACCTTGAGGGGGTTAAGGTCAGCGATGTGAGAATAGGGCTCGAGTACGCCGGAGTTATGCTCTCAACCGGAGAAGGAGGCGTGGCACACGTTCTCAGAGAAGATTCCCCCGAGTGTCAGGTTTTCGAAGAGGCTGGAGAGCTGCAAGGTTCGGACGCTATAGAGTTGTTGAACCTAGCCACCTCCAGAAACCTGATAGCGGCCGCTCTGGGTGTCGCCACGATAAACGCGGTTTCACAGATCGCCTTCAGAAACAAGCCGGAAAAGTACCCCTTCAGAAACATCGACATCATGGACTTAGTCGAACCGGGGGAAAAGATTCTGATGGTCGGCTACCTGGCTCCACTCATCCCGAAACTGTTGGAAAAAACCCGAAACATAACCGTGATAGAGAGGAGAAGCATCCGTAACCCCGTGGTTAGAATCGCTAAGGAGGAACAACTTGAAGAGCTGAGCCGGGACGTCGACACCGCAATAATTACTGGAAGCACGCTGGTTAACCATACAGTTGACAGGGTGCTGAAACACTGCGAAGGGATGCGTGAAACTGTGCTCATCGGGCCCACAGCCAGCTTCACTCCTCAGCCCCTGTTCGAAAGAGGAGCCACAGCGGTGATGGGAGTGAAAATCTACAACCCCCGAAAAATGCTCGAAGTCATAAGCCAGGCGGGTGGAACAAGAAAAATGCTCAAAACGTGCGCCCAAAAAACCGCCATCCTCAAAAAAGATGTAGAAACAACAATGGACAATCAGTAATCTGAAGAAGAACACACAGATATGAAAATCCAAAAACTCTTTTTCTTCAAACAACCAGTAAATACCGAACTAAAAGAAAGCCGGGACACTGGGAGCCACTGTTCGTTCATTTCGGCGGGGTTTTGGATAGCTCGGAGTGTTGAAGAGCTATGATTCTCCCATAAAAGTTTATTTTGCCTGTAGGATTCTTCGTGGTATCTGTAGGTCGAAATCTATCGTGAAAGTTGCTCTTTTGTACATTTCAGGAACAGGGGCACCGGACAGTACTATTACCGAACGTCTGATACGCTCCTCGAGGAATGGGCACCCGACGCACTTCTCGGGATTGATAGTCAGAAGGTTTTTCTCGAGATCAATCACTATCTGAATCTTTTCGCAAACATCATTCTTCAAAGCACAGAACGTTTGAATCGCGTTTAGTTCCATGGTACCAACCCTCTCATCCCTTTTTCTGCTCTTACGAAAATAGGCGCAGTAAGAACTAATAAATATGTGTGAAGAACAAGGGTACGGCCAAATTTCAAGCCCAGACACGTTCAAAATTCCAGAAGACGTAATGGAATCTGGAGAGCCTCTCAGGTTTTCCAAAGGGAAGATTCACATGGTTATATGGGCCCGCCCTACTCGGGGGAATACTTAAGGGGCTTTTTAGGTCAGGAATTTTAGAGCGGTTAGCGCATACGTGTCTGCTGCTTTCTTAAGCTGGGAGACCTCAACGTACTCGTCAGAGGAGTGAGCCTTGGATATGTGCCCCGGGCCGAAAAGAACGCTGGGAATCCCACTCTGGGTGAAAATCGACGCGTCTGTGCTTCCGGGGATTCCAGAGTACACCGTCTCGCCAACCACCTGGCTTACGGCTTCGTCTAAGCACTTTATGAAAGGTAGGTTCGTCGGCGTGTCCATGGGTGGGAGAAGCATTCCCAAGACCTGTAGGGAGGCATCGAACTCGGCGTCCTCCTTTTTTATGGAGTCTATGACTTCCTGGAATTCCCTGGTTATCTCTTCGACAGTTTCTCCGGGTATTATTCTCCTATCGAATACCAGGGTGCACTTGTCGGGAACGATGTTGGGTCTCTCCCCGCTCTTTATTATACCCAGATTAAAGGTGGGGGAACCCAGCTTAGGGTGCCTCTTCGTCTCGTGGATTCTTGGAAGCTCCTCCAGAATCCGCTCTATCAGTTTCACAGACTTGTAGATGGCGTTGATTCCCAGCTCAGGCGTGCTTCCGTGAGCCGCCTTCCCCATGATGTCGATTATCGCCAGAGTTATTCCCTTGGAGGCGGAAACTATTTCCAGGTTGGTTGGCTCACCCACTATGACGCAATCCGTCAGGGGACCCGTGTTGACTAATTCCCTTGTACCCCAGCTCCCCGACTCCTCCGCAGACACGCCGGTGAAAACGAGCCTACCCACAAGCTCCACCTCAGCCCGCTTTAAAGCCGCCACAGCAGCCGCCATACACGCGAGTCCACCCTTCATGTCACACGAGCCCCGCCCATAGAGTTTCCCGTCTCTGACCTCGGCTTCAAAGGGGGGAATAGTCATGTTATCAACGGGAACAGTGTCAAGATGACCATTAAACATCAGGGAAGGAAAACCCTCGCCAGCATCCCCGATCGAAACTATTAGATTAACACCCTTTTCGAGTTCACGAATCTCGGGAGACAGGCCATTATCCTTTAAGAAGGCAGCTAGACACTCGGCCACTTTACGCTCCCCGTCTTCAACCTCCTGATAGCTTGGAATCTTCACAAGCTCCCTGGTTAGGGAAAGAATCTCGTCTTCCACTATTTCCTTCTCAACCCTGTTCCAGAGCTCCAATCAAGTCACACTCCCTTTTTTAACAGTTAAAAGAAGGATATAAAGATTTAAAAATTAATTCCTTAAAACCAATGAGAGTTAAACACCTAAAAGAAGGAAATAATTCAGCAACACTCTAACTTGCGTGATTCATGACGCGGACAAAAATAGATTTTTCATTTCTTTGTTGAGGACTTGTTGACGAGTTCTTCAAGCAGATAAAAGTCCGACAGGGCGTTTATCCTCCCTCTCAGATTGGCGGAAGCCAGAATCGAAAGTCTTATATCACCCATGGAGACTATAACCCCAGTTTTTTCCGTGATCTTCATCAAAAAAGAGTTACCGTTGTGAATACTGTCACCAGGCTTCAATTCCTCAAGAGAATACTTTTCGAACAGTTTAACCGCCTCTTCAGAAATTTTTCCCTTCAATCCCCACACTTTAAAATCTTTGTCGATAACAACAATGGAGCGAGGTTTCCAACTTCCCAGGTTGAGTTCAATAAGATGTATCATATTGTCTATCTGAGGATGACTACTCATCTGAAACAACCTCAATACAAGCTTCTAATTTGTGCTTTGAGTCACTTTCCCTTGGTTTAAATATTCAACTTCGATTTTATTAAATATTTTGAAATAAGAGATGATTTCAGTAAAAAAAGTAGATAGTAGTTTACACTGTGAATTCAAACGCCAAGAAAATGAGTAGAAAACCATCGCAGAACCCAAAAAGGATACTAATATAAAGAAATTCGTGGAAGTTAACAGAAGAAGCCTTAAAATTGAAGGAGGAAAAGGGATGCAAAAGTGGCAGTGCACATCCTGCGGATACATCTATGATCCCGAGGCAGGGGACCCGGACGGAGGCATACCCCCAGGAACACCCTTCGAAGAACTCCCAGACGACTGGGTCTGCCCGGTATGTGGAGTGGAGAAAAACATGTTTGAACCCCTTAAAGAGTAAAAACCGAAGAAACTCCAAATCACCATTTATAAAAGTGATTTCACATAAAAGATTCATTAGAAGAAGTTAAAAGATCTACTTTAACCAACACCACCTTCACCCACAACGCTGTAAAGAAGCTCCACATCGTCGCTTGTTTTCGCGAACACACCCACGTTGCCGAGCTTCACAGTCTTAAGGCCAGCAGACCTCGCCTTAAGGTACGCGTCCAACATCTCCCGGAGAGTCGGCGAACGAACATCCCTCAGTTTGTATTGAGGAAAGAAAGCAAGAATAGTGAATGGAATATAGGGATCCGCGTCCTTAACTATTTCAGCTATTTTCAGTATCTGGTCGCTCTCCACCCATCCAGGAATATAGAGAGTCAAGACCTCAACAACGAACTCCCTTTCAACAAGCTCTTGAGGAAGTCTGAGAATCCACTCGTTGGTGGTTCCGCAAAGCCTACGGTAAACATCCTCATCATAAGCCTTGATGTCCAGCCAGAAGGAGTCAACCCCTGCCTCACGGAGAGTATCCATGTTCTTGGGAGTGAGACCGTAACCGTTGGTTTCGATGAGAACAAACATATTCTCACACCTCTCCTTGATTTTCTTGGTCGCTTCGGCGTAGAAATCTGAGCAGCACACAATGTCACCGCCAGTGAAGGCCACGATGTTTCTAGCGGGACCCCAGCCTTGGGGGCTCAACACAACCTGCTCCGGGTCCAGCCTACCCGGACAGTGCCTGCTCTTCCTCCCGGTGAGGACGCATAAGCCGCAGTGACGACACAGGTCGGTGGCCGTCGACATGAGTGCCCTCTCCCTCGGCTCCTCAACCGTCACACCATGCTCATAGTCAACACACATATCCGCTATCTCATCGGTGGACATCCAGTGCCCAGAAACAATCTGGCTAAACTCCCAGGAGTGACACTTGAGACAAGAGTGATTACAACCGCTCTGATAAATGGAGAAATAGTCCTCAGGCCGCGAGAGATGCGCAGACTTGATAACCCTGCTCCAAACACCCTCAGACCTTCTCAGAGTAGCCCTACAGGCTGGCTTCAACCCCTCGGAAGTCTGCGTCAAGCAACTACCCATAGGAAAACCCTGATCCACCATCCTACAGGACGACAAACAAAACCACCACGCAAAATCGAAGACAATAACCAATTTAAAAGATCGCGTCGAGTATTTTAGGATATCCGATTCGGACACCATGGACTGGGCGGGGAGAGAGGCGAGCTGGCTAGAAGTTCATTTATTTTTTATAAAAACGTGTTATTCTTCTATTTGTTATTAGATTCTGTTTGAGTACTTGGTGATGAG
>Ga0164310_10001068_pt1 | contig 15128 bp, 12 predicted proteins | sample GuaBasSedimGuay1_FD_121795 | JGI IMG/M metagenome (GOLD analysis project Ga0164310, IMG submission 121795) | Subseafloor sediment microbial communities from Guaymas Basin, Gulf of California, Mexico - Guay1, Core 4569-9, 0-3 cm | ecosystem: Environmental > Aquatic > Marine > Hydrothermal vents... | reverse complement strand
TGCTTACTCAGGTTGGACTGATGAGAGTGATACAGGAATTGGATCAGTGGGAAAGTTTGATTGAAACGGAGGAGAGAGAAGCAACTTTTTATTTAGAAGATAGGGCAGGGGTTATAATATGGCTGGTATCCGAAGGGGCTGCTTATGGGCTAGCAAAAGAAATCTTTGAAGAAATAAGCCGGGATATCAGGGGAGTAATACATAAGGAACTCGAATCTATTAAGATCACCCGTAAGCCAACCCTTCAAGATGTGCAGGATATTGCTACTCTAATTACCATACTTCATGAGAAGATCCCTCCTTGTGAAATAAAGGATGGGCGAGAGAAGCCATACGTTGATATAGGAACCATTCTCAATGCAGGGTGGTTGCATAGGATTATTTATCCTAAAGATATTTCCACGTGGAAACGCCCGGAAGATATAGAGAAATTTTTCATTAGCAGGATGAAGGAAGAAGACAGGCTACTTCTACGAGCTATAGATTTAAGTGAAATATACAGGTTATTTACTGTAAGAGGGAGAGAAAGATGAGCATCCTCTCAACCGAAGAAATCATAGAATATATGAGCCCTGCTAGGCCATTGAATGAGAGATTGATTATCACTCCCCTGTTGGAGCCAGATAAACAAATTAAGGGAGGAACTGTAGACCTCAGGCTTGGCAATCGTTTCATCGTCAGTAAACGGACCCGCCTTTCGGCCCTAGACATAGCAAGACAAGAGGAATTGCGATATGAAATCGAACAATATCACGAGGAGCATTATGTAAGATTTGGGCATTCTTTCGTGTTGCACCCCCGGGAGCTTGTTCTAAGCAGCACCCTAGAATATGTAAGTTTCCCCCCCAATTTAACAGCGCATGCTGGTGGCCGTTCATCTTGGGGGCGATTGGGCTTGTCCATCGCTACGAGACCAGCTATAACTCCCGGTTATAAAGGGACCTTAACGCTAGAATTGATCAATTTAGGAAATATACCGATTGTGCTATACCCTTGCACCCGCATCATCCAGTTATCCATCTACAAGATAGGGAAGGAAAAGCATCGAACTACTAAATATGATTTAAGCACCGGACCTGAATACAGCAGAATATACGAGGATGATGATATACCGATCATTCAACCCTCCAGGCGGCAGCTTATCATTGGATTGACAGGGCCTATGGGAGCGGGCAAGACTACAACCGCAGCTTATTTGGAGAAGAATTTTGGCTTTATCCGCCTATCACTTGCCCACTTTGTTAGAAGGGAAACTATAAGGAGAGGACTGCCACCTACCCCTCGATATATGCGTGATATCGGTAATTACCTCAGGGAGAGTCATGGCCCATCTGTTCTTGCTGATAGAATCCTAGAAAAGATAAAAAAGGAGATTCTAACCAGGCTGATTGTGATTGATGGCATACGTAATCCAGGTGAAATAGAAAGATTGCGAAAAGAACCTGATTTCTTCCTGATAGGGATGAATGCTGACAGGGAAATTAGATATCGCAGGGAGCAAGCATTGGGAGAAGGAGCCTCGCTTTCTTTTGAGATGTTTTGCAGCTTGGATGAAGAAGATACGGGCGGGGATGACTGGCCTGAGTATGCTCAGCAAATTGGCAAATGCTTACAACTGGTAAGAGAAATGGAGAAGGAAGGAAGAGGCTTTTATATTGATACCTCTGGAATGAGCCCCTCTGAGCAATATCAAGCCATAGAGGATATCTTGCGTCGAATAGAAAGCAAAACGGGTTTTAAAATTGTTTGATAATATGCGAGGGAGAAGAAGAAAAAGGCCCCTGCGATTTCATAAGTGAGCTTGATTTTGACAAGCTTAACAAATTGTGCTAATATTGGAAACCTGAAAAGCGGTTAGGGAGAAGAGATGCAGGGGCGGCTTAAATTCGCTGGTATAATCTTCTTAATTGTGGTAGTCCTTTGTTGCCTGTGTGGGCTGGCCGGAGGCGGTGGGTGGTGGCTTTATAGATACCTGGCCTCTATTGAAGAGACCCCTTCCATAGAGGAGACCCCTGCTCCTCCCATAAGTACCCCCGTTTACGGAGGCACCCTCAACATAATGGGGGTGAAACCCGTAACCCTGGACCCTGCCCTGGTAGAAGATGCTTATTCAGCAGAATATATTATAAAAATCTTCTCCGGCTTGGTAGGGCTGGACGAGAACCTGAACCTGGTGCCAGAGTTGGCAGAACGATGGGAAGTTAACGAGGATGGTACGGTTTACACTTTCCATCTCCGTAAGAATGCCCGCTTCCACAATGGCAAACCTGTCACTGCCTATGATGTCAAATACTCCTTAGAGAGGGCTTGCGACCCTGCTCTTGGCTCGGAAGTGGCCGGGCTTTACCTAGACGACATAATCGGTGCCCTCGACAAGCTTGAGGGCAAAGCCGATGAGATTAAGGGCGTAAAGGTCCTGGATAAGCATACCATCCGCATTACCATAGATGCCCCCAAGGCGTACTTCTTGGCTAAGCTTACCTATCCAGTAGCCTTTGTGGTGGATAAGGAAAACGTCGAATCTGGAGAGGACTGGACACTTCATCCCAATGGCACTGGCCCTTTTAAGCTCCTGGAATACGATGGGGATAAAGGCGTAACGCTGGAAGCTTTCGACGATTTCTACGGTGAGGGTCCTTTTATAAAACAGGTGAACTTTATCTTCCCCAAGGGCTCTCCCTTTGCAATGTATGAGACAGGCGAATTAGATGTAACTCCCGTAGGCATTGCAAACATCGAGCAAGTGCTCGACCCCGAAAATCCCCTTCACAAGGAACTTGCGGTTGTCCCTTCTTTGGATATAATGTACTTGGCTTTTAACGTGGAAAAGCCCCCCTTTGATGATGTGAAAGTGCGGTTAGCCTTTGGCTACGCCACCAACCGAAAGGCCCTTGTGGATGTGCTCTACAAGAAGAGAGTACAAGAGGCCAAGGGGATTATCCCTCCCGGGATGCCAGGTTACAACAAGGAGCTAAAAGGCATACCCTATGACCCGGAGAAAGCCCAGGAACTATTGGGTGAATCCGAGTATGGGGGAGCAGAAGGCTTACCCCCCATAACCCTTAGCGTAAGCGGAAGCACTGACCTGGCTCAAGCCCTGGTAAAGATGTATGAGAAAAACCTGGGTGTGGAAATCGAAGTGGAACAACTCCCTTGGGACCTCTTTTTGGATGAGGTGAACAGGCACAGCTTCCAGATGTTCATCCTGGGCTGGAGTGCCGATTACCCTGACCCTCAGAACTTCCTGGATGTTCATTTCCACAGTCGTAGCCCGGGTAACAACACGGGCTACGCTAATGAGCAGGTGGACAAGCTGTTAGAACAAGCCCGGGTGGAAATGGATAGCGATAAGAGGATGCAGCTTTACAGGGAGGCGGAGGAAATCATAATCCAGGAAGCACCTTGGGTGCCATTGTTCCATAATGTGGAGCACATCCTCATAAAGCCTTACGTTAAGGATCTATTCGTAACGCCGGCAGGCACTTATTACCTTAACAAGGCCTACATTCTACCCCATTAAGTGGTTCCGCCCCTGAAGAGAAGTTGTTTTTGACGAGGGCTTTGCCGTCGTTACCTTCTTACGTGACCACGATTAAGGGGGGCTGCCATCCTGGAGATAGATTGCGCAAGATAGGGAAATTTCTCCTCCAACGGTGGCCTTGCTGCCTTCGAAAAATTAAGGGTGAAGTTCTCATAACTTAATTGAAGGAGGGGATATGGGAGCGCTCCTTGAAGTGAAAAACCTCAAAACCCGATTTTACACCCAAGATGGAGTGGTCCACGCAGTTAATGGCATCTCCTTTTACCTCAATGAAGGGGAGACATTGGGGGTTGTGGGAGAATCAGGGTGTGGCAAAAGCGTAAGCATGCTTTCGGTATTGCGGCTTATACCCCAACCTCCTGGCAAAATCGTGGGGGGCGAGGTTTGGTTTGAAGGCAAGAACCTGTTAGAAGTGAGCGAGGAAGAAGTCCGCCAGGTGCGGGGCAATAAGATAGCGATGATCTTCCAAGACCCGATGACCTCCCTCAACCCTGTCCTGACCATTGGCCAACAACTGGGGGAGCCTCTTATGCTCCACTTGGGGATGAGCAAGAAGCAAGCCCGGGAGGAAGCCGTCCGCCTCCTTGAGATGGTGGGAATCCCGGAGGCCGAAGAACGCTTGGATGACTACCCTCATCAGTTCTCAGGAGGGATGCGCCAGCGTGTTATGATTGCTATGGCCCTGGCCTGCAACCCCAAAATCCTCATCGCCGATGAGCCCACTACTGCTCTGGATGTTACCATCCAGGCCCAGATTATAGACTTGGTGAAGAAGCTTCGGGACGAGATAGGGATGGCCGTCATCTGGATTACCCACGACCTGGGCATAATAGCGGGGTTAGCCGACCGGGTGAACGTGATGTATGCGGGATTTATCATCGAAACCGCACCCGTAAAGAAGCTCTACGGGGACCCCAGGCATCCCTACACAATGGGGCTCTTACGTTCGGTGCCCCGCCTGGATGCTCCGGTAAAGGAGAAGTTAACCCCCATTGAAGGCTTGCCGCCAGACTTGATAGGGCTCCCCCCGGGGTGTCCATTTGCTTCTCGATGTAAATACGCTATAGATAGGTGCTTGGAGGAGAACCCTCCCCTTGAGCCTATTGATACAGACCGTGCCCTAGCCTGCTGGATTGATGTGAAGACCGGCAAGCCGAGGTATTAAAGGCCTTGGGAGCTCTTTGAGTTGATCAGAACGCAGGGGCTTTATGCCCTGGGGAAAAGGAGAGGGAGATGGCTGAGAGAGACAAAATCCTTGTCCGGGTTGAGCATCTTAAGAAATACTTCCCCATCACCCGGGGAATCCTGTTTCAGAAGACCATTGGCTATGTTCGGGCGGTGGACGATATCAGCTTCTTCATCCACAGGGGTGAGACTCTCGGCCTGGTAGGGGAATCCGGATGTGGCAAAACCACCACGGGCCGCACTATATTGCAACTATATCGTCCTACCGCAGGTAAGGTGTATTTCGATGGGGTGGACCTTACTCAGCTTAAGGGTGAAGAACTACGCCGTATGCGCCGCCGGATGCAGATTATCTTCCAAGACCCCTACGCTTCCCTCAACCCCCGGATGACCGTGGGCGACATCATCGGTGAGCCCCTGGAGGTCCACGGCCTTGCAAAGGGCAAGGCCAAGAGGGAAAGGGTGATGGAATTGCTCAAGACGGTGGGACTTAATCCTTATTTCATCAACCGTTATCCCCATGAATTCTCCGGCGGCCAGCGGCAGCGCATAGGCGTTGCCCGTGCCCTGGCGATGAACCCTGATTTCATCGTTTGCGATGAACCTATTTCGGCCCTCGATGTCTCCATCCAAGCTCAGATTATCAACCTTCTGGAGGAACTCCAGGAGAAGTTTGGCCTTACTTACCTCTTCATCGCCCACGACCTGGCTGTGGTGCGGCATATATCGGACCGGGTTGCGGTAATGTACCTGGGCAAGATAGTGGAGCTTACTGACCGGGATTCCCTTTACAATAATCCCCTTCACCCTTACACCCAGGCCCTCCTATCCGCTGTGCCCATCCCTGACCCGGTGGTGGAGGAGCGCCGTAAGCGCATCATCCTTACGGGGGATGTGCCCAGCCCAGCCAATCCTCCTCCGGGATGCCGTTTCCACACCCGTTGCCCCGTGGTGATGGATATATGCAAGGAGGTGGAGCCCGAATTCATAGATGTAGGCGGTGGGCACTGGGTGGCTTGTCATAGGGTTAAGTAAACGGGGAAGAAGGACCGAGGCCTTTAGCCCCGGCCCAGGCTTAACCCCAGCCCTGTTGGGTTCTCCAATATGAGCGAAATTAATATCTTCTGACCACCGCCCGGTAAGTTTCCGGCTGACGCCATTGGAGCAGTTGGGTTTCCTCACGGCGCTGGCGGACTTCATCTAATTCCAGGGTTACCACGGCGTATCCTTCAATGGGTTCATCTATGACAGTGCGCTTTTGGCCATCGGGGCCTACCACTATGCTTCCGCCGCCGAAGGAGTAAGTGTAATCTTCCCCTACTCGGTTGACAGCAGCTACAAAAATGGAATTTTCGTAAGCCCGGGCCATTACATAGGTGTTCCACTCCGCCATCGCCTTGGCTTCCCAATTAGCCAACACGCACAATAGCTCTGCTCCGTTTAAGGTCAGTGAGCGGGCGACTTCGGGGAAAGCTAAATCCCACCCAATCATAATCCCCACCAGGCCAAAACCTGTCTCCAGGACTGGATAACGGTACCCCGGGCGGAATGCCATCCGTTCCTCGCCTTTAAGGTGTACCTTCCGGTAATCGCCGATGACTTCACCATCGGGGCCTATGAGGACAGCAGCATTGTAGATGATGCTCTCCACTTTTTCCTTAAGGGGCATTCCAAACAGGATGTGGACATTAAATTCAGAAGCCCTCTGGGCGAGGAAGTTAACGGTGTGACCCGGCACCCGTTCGGCTAGTTCAGTAAAGCGCACTCCGCATTCGTACCCAGTGGTCACAAGTTCGGGAAAGATTATTAAATCCGTCTTTTGTTCCAAGCAGATGCGCTTTACAAATTCAGCCATTTTAGCAAGGTTCTCTTCCTGTTCCCCGATTTTGGGTTGCATTTGCACAAGGGCAACAGTGACCTCTCTCATATGACCTCCTTAAGCTTTGGAATTCGTCCGTATTTTCCTCAAATCCTTTGGAGTATTTATATTCACAAAGGACGTGAGGGTTGGGTCGAAGAAGCGGATGACATCTTCATCCACATACCGGACTTTAACCCAGGGCAGGAATTCCACGATCTTGTCCTCCCCTTTGGCAATCAATTTCTCGATGGCCGGTAGGCACTCCTTGGAGTACACGGCATGGAGCGGTTCCGGGCCCTTTCTCAAAACGGGCATAACCACATCATGATAGGGGGCTAGGGCTATCAGGTAACGCAGCAAGTCCAAATTAAGGAAAGGCATATCGCAAGCCACCACCAGGCAGTACTTTTCTCTGGCAGCGTGAAGTGCGGAGCAAATCCCAATGAGAGCACTATGCCGAGGCATAACATCGGCTACTGACCTGACACCGGGGTAAACATAAAGCCCTGGTGTCTTGGAGACAATGAGCACATCTGAGGTTAAATTCTTAAGCTTGGCAAGGGGGCGTTCGATAAGAGGCTTACCCTTGTAGATGATGAGGGCCTTGTTGACCCCCATTCGGGTGCTAAGTCCTCCTGCTAGGATAGCTGCGCTTACCCCTTCCATAGGATTTGATTCCCTCCATTTTTAAGGGCTTTACTGGAGAGAAGAACCCTCCCTTAACGGGAGGGCAACCTCGCATTCATTATAGCCCGGAGAAGAAAAAAGGGCAAGCACAGGAACCACTAAGCCCCAGCTCTTTGCCCTTAAAGGGGAGCCGTGCTATAATTGGAGGCAAAATTGAAAGCCTCAGCGAAAGGGCTTTTCAAGTTCCTCTACCTTAGGAAGATTGACAGGGGCAGAAGGAGTTACCGGCTTGTTCAAATTGCGCTCTGAAGGGAGCATATACCAGATAGCTTGCAGATTTCTGCTGATAGCGCTGTTTTTATGGATGGCATTTGCCCTCCGACTCTACAGGCTTGATGCCCAAAGCCTCTGGGCCGATGAGGGCAATAGTGCCGCAATGGCCCTCAGGGATTTGCCCTCTATAGCTCTCCACTCCGCTGCTGATATTCACCCTCCCCTCTATTATTGGATTCTCAGGTTATGGGCAGGTCTTCTGGGGATTTCAGAATGGGCTCTCCGGTCTCTCTCAGCTTTTATCGGCCTTCTCCTGGTGGCGGTGGTTTATGCCCTGGGGAAGGAGCTTTTAGGGGAAAAGGTAGCCGTTGGCGCTATGCTCTTAGCCGCTTTTTGCCCCTTCCAGATCTATTATTCTCAGGAAGCCCGGATGTACATCCTGGTAGCTCTGCTAGCAAGCATATCCCTGCTGGCAGCTTTGCAGTGGTGGAGGAAGGAGAGCCCGGTAGGAGGAGGGCTTTATGTGCTCTCCACGGCTGCCGGGTTCTATTCCCATTATTCTTTTCCCTTGATGCTGGGGGTGGAAAACCTCGCCTTCTTGGTGATGCTTGTGGCCAATGGGTTCAGGAGGCGGATGGGGCTGCGCCGGTATGTCCTCGGATGGCTAGGGCTCCAAGGTCTAGCCCTGTTTCTCTATGCACCTTGGATGCCAGTGGCTTACAGGCGGCTTTCCTCGTGGCCTGCCATCAGGGAATACGATGCCCTAACGGCATTGAGGGAGGCAGCCAGGGTTTTAATCTTAGGTCCGGTTGCTCCTGGCGTGGCTTGGCTTTATCTTCTCATCGGATTGACCGTGGTGGCCGGGGTGGTCCTACGGTTCCGCAAAAATTACCGTGCAGTGTCCGTGTTAGGGATGTGGCTGCTAGCCCCTTTGGCGATGATGCTGGCTTTGGGCCTCTTCCGGGGGGCATATCTGAAGTTTCTCCTCGTCGCTTCACCGGCATTTTGCATCTTGGTGGCGATGGGCATCGCATCCTTTGGGGAGGCAAGCTCCCCCATTGGTAGATGGCTGGCAAGGCTTATGGGAACGGCGATTTTGATGGGGGTAATCCTGGCTTTCTCCCTTTCGCTGCGGGTGCTTTACTTCGATTTCACCAAGGATGACTACAGGGGTATGGCTCATTACATAGAAGCCGTAGAGCGACCCGGGGACGCCATAATCCTCGATGCTCCTGGCCAGGAGGAGGTATTCCGCTATTACTATCGGGGCAACCTCCCCATTTATCCCCTGCCCAGGGAGAGGCCCCCCAAGCGGGAGAACTTGGAGGAAGAGCTGGCTCTCATAACCTCTCACCCGGGGCATATTTTCGCCCTTTTCTGGGCCACCAATGAAGCCGACCCCGATGGCATAGTGGAGAATTGGCTTGAGCGGAAAGCCTTCAAAGTTAGTGAGGAATGGAAGGGCAATGTCCGTTTCGCCATATACACTGTGCCTGAGTTGGAGGCTCCCTTTGCCTCCGGCGAAGAACATGGATGGCAATTCGGCTCACCAAGCCTGTTTCGGCTTACAGGATACGTGGTGGGGGCTCAAAAGGTTGAAAGCGGAGGGGTCCTGCCTGTGATGCTCACTTGGCAGGCGGAGCGGGAAACCGATAGGCGGTACAAGGTCACGGTGCAATTGCTAAATGAGAATAACCAGGTGGCGGCTCAATATGATGCTGAGCCTGAGGGAGGAAGGCGGCCCACCAATACCTGGCAGCCGGGGGAGGTCGTCGTAGACAACATCGGTGTTATGGTGAGGCCGGGGACCCCACCAGGGCACTACCTGCTTATCCTAGCTATGTATGATGCCAATACAGGCCAGCGATTGGAGGTAAAGGGACACGGGGTTAACGGTGACCACATCGAGATAAGCACTGTAGAAGTCACCAGGCCAGCACATTGGCCTCCCCTGGAAGCCTTGGGAATCCAGAATGAGCGAAAGGCACGCTTTGGCCCCTTGGAATTGCTGGGCTACGATGTATACAAGCGGGGCTTTGAATATAAACCTGATGCCTCTATCAACCCTGGGGATATAGTTCAGGTGAACCTCTATTGGCGGGCGGAGCTGAAACCTCAGGATGAATGGTTCGTGAGTTTAAGCCTGGTAGGCGCCAACGGGGAGATAGCTTCCGTGGAAGCTCCTGCCGCAGGAATTCAATATCCCACTACTTTATGGGAGCAGGGGGAAATCGTGCGGGCCCAGTTTGACCTCTTCTTGCCGAGGGATATGGCGGCAGGCAAGTACCGGCTCTTCTTGAAGATGCGGCGAGGTACAGGTGGCGAATACCTGCCACCTATGGAGTTAAGTTCCATAATCGTGAAAAAGCTAGAAGCTCCCGGCTAAGAATCTGGAAGCGGGTTGAAAACCCGCTAATCCTCAGCCGGTTTTCAACCGGCTTTAAGGCTTTTCAGCCAGGTGATTCATCGCCCGGTAGTACATTTAACCGTGGTTGGCAATGTTGCCCCACGGTGGGAGCAAAAAAGAAGAAAAGGGAGAGTTTTTGTGGGCAACGGCGAAGCCGTTGCCCACAAAAACACCTCTCTTTTTGGGACAAAACCCCACTTTTTATGTGACCACGATTAAATGTGGAGCTACCCATCGCCTGGCGGGTGGGCTTAATAGGGAATTCGCAAGGTCTGACCCGGGTAAAGGGATTCGGGCTTTTCCAAGTCATTGGCCTTAAGGAGAGCTTCTACCGTAACCCCATACTTCTGAGCTATAACAGCCAGCGTCTCTCCCTGCTGGACAACGTGAATGCGAAAGGTCGAGGTGGTTGGTTGTGTGGACCTAAAAGAGGATGCGGGTAGGGGCGTCGGCGTTATTATCTCAAGCATTAAGCCCGGCGTGTAAGTGGGTTTTGGCGTGCGGGTGGGGGTGGGAGTCACCCGCTTCCCCGAAAGGACCAGGTTAAAGAGGGTGGCAAAAACCAGGTAATTTAACAGGATGAGCACTATCAGAATGCTCCAGCGTCGGGACTTCATAGGTGCCTCGCTTCACAATATTTGTTCGCTCTTGTGCAAATAACGCAAACCTGTTATCCTCTGCTGCGTAAAAGAGATTGTGGGAAGGGAATTATGAAAGTCTCGGTTATCATAACCGTCAAAAACGAAGAACGCACTATCGGTAAGCTCCTCGATTCCCTCAAAGCTCAAACCATACAGCCGGATGAAATCATCATCGTGGATGGGGGCTCCACCGATAAGACAACACAGATAATCCGCTCTTATGAGGGCACGCTGCCAATCAAGCTCGTGGTGGAACCGGGGACGAATATATCACAAGGGCGCAACATAGCCATCCGGATGGCCAAGGGCGAAATCATCGCCTCAACCGATGCTGGCGTCCGGCTGGTTCCCAACTGGTTGGAAGCCATCACCCGGCCCTTCAAGGAAGGTGCGGTTGTAGTAAGCGGCTTCTTCCTGCCCGATGTAGAAGGTGCCTTCGAGACAGCTATGGGGGCTACCGTGCTCCCTCACCTAAGCGATATTGAACCCCGGAAGTTCCTCCCTTCCAGCCGGTCTGTAGCTTTTCTAAAGGAAGCTTGGGAGAAAGCAGGCGGTTACCCCGAATGGTTGGATTACTGTGAGGATTTAATCTTTGATTTTAAGCTCCGCCGTCTCTATGGCCCTTTCCCCTTCGTCCCTGAGGCAATAGCCTATTTCAAACCCCGGACTAACCTGCGGGATTTCTTCATCCAATATTACCGCTATGCCCGGGGTGATGGCAAAGCTGACCTCTGGCGTCTGAGGCACGCCATCAGGTACTCCACATATTTGGTGCTGGTGCCGCTGCTGACGCTGCTGGGTTTAAAGGTGCATCCCCTGTGGTGGCTCGGCTTCCCGGTGGGAGCTGCCCTGTATCTGCGCAGGCCCTATCAACGGTTGTGGAAGATGATGGAAGGGCTATCCCTGGGCGAGAAGCTACTGGCCTGCCTGTGGGTGCCCATCATCCGGGTGACGGGAGACGTAGCCAGGATGATAGGGTACCCGGTCGGGGTGCTGTGGAGACTCCGACACGGGCGACACCCCTGGTAATTTCCCTGCCAAATCCCCCTTGTTCACTTGTCATTAGGGAAGTGGAAATCGTTCCCTACGATGACCCGTATGTCAACGTTATCCTGATTCACCGGGCTGAAGCGAATTTCCTCAGGTCGCACATTGAAGAGAAGGGCCAATTGTTCCAGGGTATAGGTCTTATCGGTGTAGTTTATTATGACGGTGTGCTCATAATCCGTGCGGTCAGCGGGGCCGTAGGCCACCACCTGGTAGCCCTGTTCGATAAGGAACTGCGTTACTTTGGCAGCCAATTCCTCCCGTTCAGTTCCGTTCTGGACGATGATCTTAGCTCCTTCTGCGCTGAGGCGCTGCTGCTCCTCTATCTCCTCCAGCACTGGCTCTTCTATAACAGGTGTAGGGGTAGCAAAGAGTTCATCTATGAGGGGGCGGATTTTCTCCCGAACCGGTATGAGGACATCTGCCCCAGCAGGCGTGATATGCCTTATGGTCATAGACTGGTCTATGACGGCCCTCCTTATGTTCTGAGGTTCTATTTCCTTCACCACCGGCACCAGGTCCATCATTACTTCCACGGGCATATCCGTTTGAATGGAATCCGAGAGGCTCTGAAGCAGCTGGGGCAGCTTGGGCAGGAGCTTCGGGAGCATATTTAGCTTCAGGACTTTGTCCCGCACGGCCATAATCACCTGTTGCTGGCGTCGAGCCCGGTCGAAATCCGAGGAACCGTGGCGGGTACGAGCGTACTTGAGGGCCAGTTCCCCATCCATATGGTGCCAGCCAGCAGGGATGTACAACGGGTCGTAGCCATCGCCTTCATAGGCAGGGAAGGTGGGGTCGTTGATGTCCTTCTCCACGTAGATGTCAATCCCCCCGATTAAATCAATGATTCTCTTGAACCCCTCAAAGTTTATGCGCACATAGTAATGCACAGGGATGCCAAAGTTATATTGGACAGTTTTCTTGGCGAGGGCAGGCCCTCCGCCAGGGTAATTATAGCGGTCGCCCAAGTAATTGGCCGTGTTAATGCGCCCTTCCCCAAAGCCTGGAATGGGAACCCAAAGGTCACGAGGGATGGACAGCATACCTGCGGTTTTGGAAGCAGGGTCTAAGGTGAGCAGGATGATGGTATCGGTACGACAGGGGCCTTTCTCATTTGGCCTCTGGTCAACCCCCAGGAGGAGCACATTTATGCGTTCCCCTTTCTTAATATCGGGAAGAGCCAGGACCTCTCTCACTTCCTGGTTGTTCTCAGGGATGGGGGCGGGATTGACCACCCCCTTTATTACTGAAGGGGCTAAGGAGCTGGACTGCCCATAACTGGCGGCCCAGGTCTTTACCGTGAGGTAAAACATAAAGGCAGTGTATAAGCTAGCCACCAGGAAGAAAGCCAAGAGCAATACGCACAAACCTTCTATCCAGGCATCAATGGTTTTGGTGCGAGAGGAACGCTTTGTGCGGGGACTCACCCTTATATCACCTCCCTGCGCCAGATTATACCCCCTTGCTCCACAAAAGCTCAAGTTAAGGTACCACTACTAAAGGTTTTGGTGTGAAGATAAGGGCAAAGATGATAAGCATCATCAAAGCCATCAGATAATGTTTGGGTTCCAGGGGGGTGATCTCATCCAGAGGCCTGGCGTGATAGCGCCCAAATACAGCCACCAGTATAGCCCACAGGAACCACCCGTTCCAGAAGAAACCCAATATCAGGAGGCCGATGATGATGAGCAAGGTGAGAAAGCGAGCCTTTTTACCGAGCACGGCATAGGCTATGTGTCCGCCATCCAGCTGTCCTGCAGGGATTAAGTTTAACCCCGTGACCATAATGCTTACCCAGCCAGCGAAAGCCATTGGATGTAGAAATACATCCATTCCCCCTGAGGGGAGGAATCTGCCGAAGATCAGGTATTTTATAAGGGCATACAGGATGGAGTTGCCTTCCATATAGAAGGGGCCGTGGGCAGGCAATGGCTCAACATTTGAGAGGGTTAACCCTATGATGAGCATAGGCAAGCCTACGATAAGTCCCGCCAGAGGACCAGCTGCACCGATGTACATCAGGGTTTGCCGGTTGAGGGGAGGGGATTTCATCCTTATGACGGCTCCCATCGTCCCGAAGGGGCTCAGGGGCATCGGGATGAAATAGGGCAAGCTCACCTGGGAACCGTACAGTCGAGCTACAAAATAATGGCCCATCTCGTGGGCCAGCAAGCTCCCAAGCAGAGCGATGGCAAACAATGCGCCTGACACCGGGTTGGGGCGTTCATCCATAAGGAGGCCTACGAAGAACACCGAAAGGGCTGTGAAGGCGAAGAGAACGATGCTCAAAACTTTGTTAGAAGGTGTTTCTTCTATGACACCGGGAATGACCAGGATGCTCTGGCCTTCCTCATCCTTTCGGAAGAGGGGAGTATACCCGAGACGCCTTAATTCACGGCTCAGGAGCTCATAAGCCTTTTTAGATTCATAGAGAAGGCGACCCCGGAAACGCAGGGCTCCAGGTGGTTGGGCCAGGCGGGTTATGCTTTCCACTCTGAAAACCCGCTCCACAGCCCACCTGATGTCTTCCAGAACAGCTTCAAATTCTTCCATAAAAATCCTGATCTCCTAAGAGAGGGCTATTTTTCAGGAGCAGCTTTGTCAGGCCCTGAGAGAATTTGTTCTTTGACGGCAGAACTTCCCTCTAAGGCAAAAGGTTAAAGCAAATTAGGCAATGCCCAATGGCATTGCCTGAGAAGGAAAAGTGGAGATGGCGGGAGTCGAACCCGCGTCCAGAGAACTCCGCCCTGGATGGTTTACAAGCTTAGTCGGCCTTTTACCTCTCGCCTGAAGCGCCCCCGGCCGACAGGGTGCACCTCAGGCCAGCCGATGCTCCCTTAGATAACCCTATCGGCGTCAGGTTACCGCACCCCGAACTCTCTGGCGCTCCCTCCCCCACCCGTCGGGGCAAGGCGGAGGCGAGCGTGACCGCTATCTTTTAGGCGGCCATAGGAACAGCAGCATAGTCGGCACTTTTTTGTTAATCACCCCTGTTTTACGAGGTTGGGGCACCTCGGCTTGCCATCCAGGACTTCCGTTCCCCGTCGAACCCACTTCATCCCCATTTAGCACTTAACATTATATACGCACCGGGAACTTTTGTCAATCTAAGAGCGTGTCTGAAAATTGGCGAAGGCGCTGATAAATCTCCTTGGCTTTGCTCAAAACTTCTTCGGCTCCATCCCGGTCTTGAACATCGGCCGGATGCACCAAAGCCACCAGAACCAGACCTAAGGTGTCTACCAACAAATCTCGCTTTCGCCCTTTGATTTTCTTGGCGGCATCATAACCTCTTACGCCTTTGACATCGGTGGTCTTTTGTGAATGCCCTCAAGAGGGGGAAGGGGGAGGTGGGTGCTGCCATCCACACCGCCAACAGGGTTCATCGCATTGCTTTTGCCCTGTTGCGCAAACAAGAAGACTTCCACCCACCTCCCATAAGCCCCGCCAAAGCCCGCTATGTGAAAGAGCAGATGAGAAGAAGGAAAGCAAGGAAAAAGAAAGCCCGCTGAAACCAAGCAAAAGAGCAGGGCCGATATGTTT
>Ga0164310_10001067_pt1 | contig 15157 bp, 5 predicted proteins | sample GuaBasSedimGuay1_FD_121795 | JGI IMG/M metagenome (GOLD analysis project Ga0164310, IMG submission 121795) | Subseafloor sediment microbial communities from Guaymas Basin, Gulf of California, Mexico - Guay1, Core 4569-9, 0-3 cm | ecosystem: Environmental > Aquatic > Marine > Hydrothermal vents >... | reverse complement strand
TTCTCTTGTTTTTATTCTTACTTCGCTTGGTCCTAACCTTTCTTTCTCCAGAATGTCGTATTCTGCTTCTAGTTCTTTTGCTGCTACTTTTGCCCATTGCTCAGCTTCTTCATCTGGACCTATGACGACCGGATTATTTAATTCAAAGCTTTTCTTAATGTATTGGGCGAGAAGTGGAACCGCCGTGAGATTGTGGGCTGGTATATGAAATACTTCGCTTAGTTGTTCAACTCTATGTAGGTGCGTGTCTATGGTGTAAATTTCATCTGTTCCTACTTCTTCTATGAGTTTTGTGACTGTTTTGAAGCTTATTGCTTCTCCAGGTTTGAATCTTTCATCTTGTCTGGCATATGCAAAATATGGAATAACGGCTATAACCTTTTTTGCTCCAAGATCTTTTAAGGTGTCTGCTATTAGGAAATATTCGATTAGAAATTCATCAGGTTGATGATAGAAAGATTGGATAATGGCTACTGTTTTTCCATTTACATCTTCCGTTATTCTAACGTATTTTTCTCCATCTGGAAATCTTTTTATCTCTGGTAGGATAGTTGGAATTTTTAGTAGTCTTCCAATTTTTATTGTAAGTACTTGTGCTGAAGATCCTCCAAGAACAATTTCTATCATATGCATTCCCCCTAAACACACCATTAAAAGTTAGAAAGTTTGCGATTTAAAATTATCTCGTCAATTTTCCTTTTTCAAAATAGACAATGTCCATTGATCTCAAAATGTGTAGTTCAGCTTTGAATTCACAAATCTTTTGAAATATAAATAGTGAAAGACAAAATGTATTTTATTATTCTAGTAGTTTTATTTCGAATGTTGGCCAACCATAGATCTCCTTTAACATATATATGACTCCCTGTGGTGGTATTACACCGTTTTCTGTTATTATGAGATCTATGTATTCTGGAGGAGTAACGTCAAAAGCTGGATTGCGAATACTTAAGTTTTGAAATTCTTTTATAAATTCTTTTGGTGCAACTAAGGTTGGATCTCGTTCTTCGATCTCTATCAGTTCTCCTAGCATTGTTTCTTGGCTGAATTTGTAGGTTCCGGCTGTTACGAAAACTCTAACTCTAGCTTCATGGGCAGCTAGTGCAATGAGAGATGAACCGATTTTGTTTATCACTGCTCCGTTTGCTGCTATTGCTTCTGCTCCTAAAATAACTTTGTCAACATCTTTCATAAAGAATCTAGCTGCTGAATCCACTATTAGTGTGGCTGGTACATTTATTTGATTCAGTTTATTTGCCATTATTCTTCCTTGAAATTCTGGTCTCGTTTCTGTAACAATTACTTCAATGTTTTTGTCTTTTGCTGCTCTTTCTATCACTTTGAAAACTGTTGTGCTAAACCCGTGTGTAAATATTATGTCTCCGTCTCGTATTCTACGTGAAGTTATTTCGGCTATTTTTTCAATGGATGTTTTGATGCGTTCTCTAAATTGTAAAATCTCTTCGTACACTTTTTTCTTAGCTTCTTCCATCTTCATTCTTTCTTCTTCAGCCTCTTTAATTTTATAAAGTGCAAAACGTATTCCATTTGCTAATAACATTGTTGTTGGGCGTGCTTTAACAAGTATTTTACCGGAATTTAGTACTTCATCATAGAGTTCACTAAGAGATCTGACTTTTGAATTTATGATAGCATTAGCTAAAGCTTTAAGGGCTATTATGGTTACTCCGGTGGCTCCATGTATTTTTCTCTTTTTTATTTCCTCTGCTGCTTCAAATATCTCAGGAAATATGCTAACCACTTTCTTCACCACAATTTTCACTATATCAGTAACCAATGTAAATTATCTAAGTGTTGTAAGCGAATGAACCTTTTAAATAATACTCCGAATCAACATACTTTACATATTTGTATCATCAACTGCGGCTATTCTTTTCTCTTTGCAATGGATAATCTTCTTATGGATAAGAATTGTACTATATCTTGCAAAGACCGTATTGTCGGGGATTTTATGAAGTTAAAAAATTTGAAGATTGACCTTGTTTGGTTTGATAGTATGGGTGCAAAGAGTAGTTGTATCTTTATTGAAACACCAGACATTCGCATACTTGTAGATCCCGGCGCCTCTGGAATGCAACCCAGCTATCCCCTTCCAGATCTTCTTAAACGCTACTATAATTTAAAGGCTCATAAGGAAATTGAAAAAGCAGGACGAAAAGCAGACATAACGATCATAACTCATTACCACTATGACCACCATACTCTGCCTTCAAGTAAAATGCTTGATGCAGATGCTCTCTACAGGAAAAAGAAACTTTTTGTGAAAAATCCTAATATGTACATAAATAGTTCGCAATGGGAACGAGCAAGATTCTTCTTTAACGAAATACTTGAAAAATATGGAAAAAGCGAACTTGATAAAAATCTTGTTGACCAGGAAAACGCGAGTTTCCCTGACCCAATGGAGGAGCTTCCACTTGCCTCTAAAAAAGACTATGGAGACTATAATGCTCGCAAAAAAGAACTTATTGAAAAGGGTAGGAAATGGTTTAGAAAGCTTTGTGATATGTGGATTTCAAACCCCTGGGTCCCTGAAATTAAACTTCAAAATGTAGAAGTAGAGTTTGCTGATGGAAAAACCTTCCAGTTTAATGATACAACCATAAGATTTACGAATCCTTTGTTTCATGGAGTAGAATTTGATAGAGTTGGCTGGGTAATAGCTTTCACCGTTGAATATGGTGGGGAAAAAGTTCTGTTTTCTTCCGATTTACAAGGTCCTGAGATAGAGGATTATGCCGCATGGATAATAGATGAAAATCCTGATTTCTTAGTTTTGGATGGTCCACCTACCTATCTATTTGGGTACATGTTGAATCGTATAAATTTGAATAGAGCTGTAGAAAATCTTTGCTGGATACTTTCCGAAGTAAAAACAGATGTTGTAATATATGATCATCATCTTCTAAGAGATGCGAAGTACCGTGAAAGGGTAAACAAGGTTTATAAGGTCGCAGAAAGAGAAAATAAGCAGGTTTTAACTGCAGCTGAATTTCTGGGAAACGAACCTATGATTTTTAAAGCAATTAGATGGAAGGAGGACGAGAAGGTTCTTGAGAAGTATATGGAAAATGCACGTAAAGAAATGGAAACAAAATTCAGGAATTCTCCATAAAATACTTAGAAAACAAAAATAAGGGTTGGAGTTAAAGTTTTATTTGCTTTGCTCTTCTCTTTCTAATTATTATTGCTACTGAAAGTGCAATTGCCAGTACTAGTCCTATTATCATCCAGATTGGAATTTCTTTGACACTTGGTGGTGCTTCTCCTGGTCCTGGTTGTTCCTCTCCTGGTCGTCCCTCTTCACTTGGTGGAACACCTTCTTCTGCGCCTTTCCTTCCAACGTATACTATTGTTTCTGGATCTTCATATATCGAATATCCATCCCAGTCTGGGAATCCTATGCTTAGGAAGTACATCGAAGATTTTAGTGTCCATCCTGCAACGCTTGTGGGTGAGTTGTAATCTACATATGTCACCGTGAAGGTTCCTAAAGGCACTGTGTGACTTGAAACATTTCTCGGAGCGGTTAGGTTTTTACCCCAGAGATATATGTCTCCCATAATAAATTCAGCGAATTTTACATTTGCAATGTCAAGTTCCAGTTTTGATGCCTCGACAATGTCTTCATTAGTTATTTCTGTTCCATCCGGTGATCTTACAGCCCAACTCATGGCTGTATCAGCATGTACATAATAGTTTATGGATAAGCTTCTGTTTTCAAGTACTTCTCTACCTGTTGGTAAGTCTACGTCCCAATCTCCAATATGCTGATCAATTTTTATATATGCAATATTGGTTATCTCTTGTGCTGTTAAGTTGCCTTGGAAGTGTACTCTAAAGGATAATTCAGATACGCTAACATCTGTAGGTCTTTCATCGAAAGTTCTGAAATCACTACCATATACTTCTTCTCCGTACCATGAATAGTAGCTTCTTCCATTGAATGGAAACATTGTACCATTTACTCCAAGATACGAAACTCCAAAGACTACGCTTTCATTTCCAGGTAATATTAGGTATCCAGTTTCATTGTAATCGCCAAATGCCTCACCTGGCGTGACAAATGTAATTGTATCTACTGAGACAGGAATGAAGTAATGTGTTGCTTCGCTTTCCCAGATGTTTTCAGGGTTAATATTCATTATACCATCGTCATTAGTATCATTATAAACGAATAGACCTGCGTATTCGTAGGTTAGTGATACCCATGTGGAAGTAAGATTTCCGCTTTCATCTTCCCATGAAACCCAATAAGATTGTTGTAATCCGAACCAAAGCCATGACCAGCTAACTTCTTCAGTAACCCAGTACCAACCTTCTTCTTCAGCTTTTCTTAAGAAGTCTTCCCATGTCATGTTTATTGTCATTCTTGCTATGTCCCAGTAGCCTGGGTTTGGTTCTCCATATTCCTCGTTCCATATAGTTGCGTTTATTGCTGCCATAGTTTCTGGTGAAACTACTGACATATTCTCGGCATAGTACCATATGTAAGTTTCACTCCATGTGTATCTCATTTTATGGGTTGCAATGCCCATCCAACTGTTTAATATTAATTCGTCGTCAGGTGTAGTTGGATCTGGATCCCATTCAATATGTACATTTAATCCTTGCATCGTTTGGTTGAATTCATAGGATCCGTGATATATTCGTAGAACATAGTATTGGTCGTCTGTTGTTGATAGGTCGCCATCTAAGTCTAGTGCACCTGTTTCAGGATCAATTGCAAATCTTTGATAGCCCCACATACCGTATCTTGGTACACCTACTACAATAGTCCAAACGTTTCGAATATCCATGAAGTCTAAGTCTTCTAGATGCCATGTAATTGGATATCCCCATATAGGATATCTCATTTTTACATATTCAAGGTTTTGTGTTACTATATAGTTTTGACCGAGATAAGTTATGTTGTAAATTGGTGACCATTGCCATTCCCATGCAGCTTGATAAATCGCACCGTTAACTGCTTCAACTTGGAGATAGTATTCAATCTCTGCGACGCTTGTATCATAAACTTGCCCGTTAAAAGTGAATGTATCAGCTTCTGAGCCTGCTAGTCCCAAGTCGAAGATTATTACTTTAACAAGATAATATTCAACACTTGCTTCGAAGTATTCCATAGTACCGTTATTATCTATTAGATAAAAGCCCATATACCAAGTCTCGTTTTCATAAGTCCAATTGACTGGCCATGCATATTTGCTATAGTATATTGTGCCATTAATGTTAACTTCGTAGATTTTTGCTCTGACGGCATAATGGCCAGTAAGCAATGTGCCGTTTAACAACTCTATGGTGCTATTTGGATCATAGGGGTAATCCCATCTTTTAACGTCTATGTATGTTGTAATGTTGAACATTCCAATAGTGGTTAGGTTTCCAAGCGGTACGCGTTGCCCTATCTGTGTAATATCCCATACATCTGTACCCATAATGTTAGTATAAAGAGTTGTTACTGGAGCAGATGTGTAATATATTGTACCGTTAACTTCGATGTAGTAATTACCAGAAGTATCGTTTTGGAGAAGATACAGCGATCCATTGACATTAATATATGGATCAATTGGTACAACACCGCCTTCTGAAACTGTATTTTCGAGATGCCATAACCATCTGGCATCTGCTCCTGGGTATGGAAGTTCATATTCTTTTTCGCCAATTATTGTGTAATAGTAGTTTTGTTTAAACCATTCTGGAACAAGAATACTTTGTCCTTCATATTCGCCAACGTAGTAGGCTCTTGGCCATGTAACATAGTATTTTCCAGCAGCGGTTTCAATGTAATAGTAATAGGTAAATGGTTCTTCATCCTCCATTATTAGATCAAGTCTAGTTCCGTTTTCAAGTATTATGTAGTATGTTCCCATTTCCCAGTCAAACAAGAAATAGCCAGTTGTAACATTAAGCCATATTGTTTCGTTTAATGCAACCATATATCCAGCAAACTCTAAAGGCGTTGAATTCACTTTTACTGGCTCCTCTGATATCCAAGAATCAAGCCATACAATTTCTCTATCTAGGGTTAATATAAAGTATTTTTCCTCAAACGGGTTCCAATATGGGTATTCCATCGTAGTTAAGACCCATGATCCGTCAGGAAGTGTCATGTTATAGATAATTGCTTGATATCCTTCGTATATGTAAATCTCTGTCCCGTTTTCCAGTATATAGTAATATGTTTGGGTGCCAGTTGTTGGATCCCATGGTCCAAAGAATAGAATTTTCTCTTCAAACATGTAGCCGTTCCAATAAAGTTTTTCTTGTATTGGTAGTTTTTCTCCAGCTATAACGATGTAAGGTTTCTCTATTATTAGATATCTTTCCCCGTTTAACTCCACATAACTTCTATATTCAGGCTCTGGAACATAAAGTCTATCTCCTGAAGCATTTTCAAAACTGTATACTGGTATGGGGTCTCTAGTCCAATCATATATAACATACTCGCCCCATGGTTGAGTATAGTCTTCTCCGTAAGTCCAATTTAGGAGTTTAACATCCCACCAGTAGTTTAGATTCGGTGTAACATCTGTAAAGGTTAGATTCAAAGTAAAGATGCGCCTATCATATTCATCTGTTGCATTTTTGAAATCTAAAATTTCCATGTACGTCTCTGATACTAGTGTTTCTACGCTGTGCCATGGTAGCCATCCCTGAACCCATTCCCCAGTACTTTGGTCATACATGTACCATTCCCAGTGCCAGCCTTCAACGGTTTCCATTCTACCTGTTGTTTCATTCCAAATCTCGTATTCGCCATAAACGTATATGCAACGTTCAGTGCGATTGTAAGCAACGACGGAAGTTGTATTCTCCCAGAAGTTTACTGTAACTATTATTTCTAAATCGCTCCACCTTGTTTCATTTTCACTCCAATACCAATCATTTCCATGGAAAGTTACTCTGATACCATCAACGTCTTCTAACAGTTCACTTGCTCCTTCGGTCTTTATTTGAACTATAAACCATTCTCCTGGATTTACTTGGAAGAAGTCAAAGTTTACAACGTTTCCATCCTGATCTATAATATCAACAAAAATTACTGGTCTTTCAATTACGATTCTTCTCGAATTATACGTTTCAGTCGAAGACCATGTCCAGTCTTCGGGAACCCAACCATTTACATCAAAGACGCGATATTCTAGCCATACTTCGTTTTGTTCTCCTATTTGCTCTGTAAAGTGGCCGATGAAGTCTACTGTTATAAGATCTCCTGAAACCATTACATTACTTTCCTCTAGTTCGAACATTTGTAATTCGGATTCATTCATGGGTATTAATTCAATAAAATGCTCATACTGTCCTGGTTGTGTTTCATTCCAGTATTCGTAGCCAAAGTAACATGCAGAAGTATTAGTTACTGCATCATATACAAGGTATACTCGTGGATCTATCCAAGAAAGATACGTGTTAGGTATATATTCGCCAGTAGTTTCGTCCCAGTACCACCAGGTTAAATTGACATGTATAGAAATGTCTATCCAGCGTTCTTCTAAATGTGGTCCATAAACTGATCGTTTAACTTTAACTACCGCATCTGGATCCCATATATATGTTCCAAGAGTTTCGTTGTAAACCCAGCCGCCTATATGGGTTTCCCACTTTGTATACCATCCAGTTACATTGACGAGTACTGGTATCCAGCTTGGGATGTTAATTATTGCAGTTACATTTCTTAGATCTGAGAATTCAACTCCTGTGATGTTGAATCTTATGATAAAGGACTGGTTTTTGCCTACTGAGTAGACTTTTTCATAGTCTAGGTTTAAGATGCTTACTCGGTATGCTCCGCCCCAAAGTCTATAGTAGTATGTTTCAAGTTCAGAGTATGGAGCACCGACAGCTACTCTTCTCCACAAACTACCTCCTGTTATCCATGAAGAATAACCAGTCCCAATATAGTTATACTGATTGTCATATATGTTAACATTTACGTCGTAAATTGCTGGGGGCGTTAAATTATTGAATTCCCCGACAACGTGTAGGACGTAGAGGTCAGTTTGTATATCAAGAACTGTGTTATCGCTGTCCACAACGAAGAACAAAGCTGTGTCGTAGGTTCCACTTGAAGCGTTATATACGTAGCCCCACCATTCCCATGACTCTGTATATGTTGTGTTTTCTTCTAAAACTTCTGTTTCGGATTCGTAAGTTCTTCTATATATAATTTCCATTCCTGCTGAAAGATTCCCTGCATACATATGCCATGAAATACGTACTTCACCTAAATCATATCCAGTTCTAAAAACGGTCCTTGGGATTGTTACATTCATTTGAATTGGTTCATATAGTGGTATCCAATCATCTTCTTTTACTTCTGTTCCATTTGAGTAGTATATTTTGAATCTTGGGGTCGGGCCAAACTCCCAGGCTATATCTTCAAATTCCCACGTATCACCCCAGCTTTCATTGTATTTTTCCCACCAGACTCTTAGCTCAGGTTTTGCTGTAGCGTTATCTGCGGCGGCGACTTCGCTGCTAACGGGAGAAGTTCCTGCTTGTAAAGTTTCGTTATCTATGCTTTCTATTTTGAGTGTAAGTCCTGCTTGTGCAACGGAACTGAGTGTTAACAAGCATAGAACTAAAATTAGGAAATACTTTTTATGTTTTGCTTCCAAGTTATTTCCCTCAAAATGTTATTATAGTTGATACAACTATTTACTGTAATAGTTATATAAACATTATTCTCTATAAAATGTTAGAGAACTTATAAAATCTAAATTAAATAATACGTGAAAAATGATGGAATAAGCTGCTAATTTAGTGGTGAAAATGGTTAAAAAATGGAATTTAACCGTCATTTTTCATAAAATTTATATAGAAAGATTTTAAAACACAGTTGAGGTTTATGGAAATGGTAAACATACCCCTTTCCATAGGATTAATACTTCTTCCAATTATAATTGTAGTTTTCATAGCTTATCTATTAAAATTTACAAGGTTTAGAGACGTAGCTTTTCGTACAGGGTTAGCTTTTTCAGCTTTCTTGCTTATATACTGTGTAGGTTCTGGAATAATATTTACCTTAATGGGAATTAAACCGGCCGTCATTTACTCCTCATCTACAATTTCAACTTATAGTTTAATGAATCTGTTTATCTTCATTATTTCATTAACAGTTTATTCATTTGCTTCGATGGCTACATATCCCATCTTCATGTTTCCCTTCGTTTTTCTCCTTGCACCGATAATAGCTGTATTAATCTTACTTTATGTTGTAAAAAGAGAAGGAATAAATGAAGTGACTTTTTGGATCGATTTAAAACCTAAAAAACTAGTAGGATGGGAAGAAGAGAAAGAAGTTTTAAAACTTTTAGTGGCTCTCCTACCAGTAAGTCTATACTTCCTAATAACGATGTTAAAAATATTGGGGTATCAGGAAGACCCGCTTAGGGTTGGAAGTACTTGGCTAGGCTGGATACTTGAGATTTACATGCTTATCTTTTTGTCTTTCATAGTAGCGGTAAATCTTCTCTATACTTCTCGTGTTTATCACGGAAATAGGTTCGTGGGCGAAACTATTCGAAGAAATGCTTTCAACAATCTCTTGTCCATAAGTATCGTACTCTCATCTGTAAGCCTTATACTTTTTACACAACTTTACTGGGAATCTGTTTATGTTCTTACTTACTTCTCATTGTACTATGTTGCAATAACTGTAATTTTTCTTTCATTCTTTAAGGTAATGGAGCCCGCATCAGTATATATTTTTGCTAAAATTCTGACTTTTATGAGAGATAAAAATAAGTTTGAAAGAATATTTAACATAAGGACTTTCGGACTTGGTCTGATAGTTGGTATAATAGTTACTTTGATCTCTTTCTTTTATACGAAGATGCTTATAACATATTATTGGAGTCGTGTTCATGTCGACTTAAGAAGCCTTATTGAAAGTTGTTCTTTGTATGGAAATCCTACTCTGGAAATTGTGAAGGATTTGAACATTTTTGTATCCCTAAGCTCTTTACAAAGATTTTCTGAAATAGTTATTATGATGTTCTTTATATATTTCTTTAAGAAAGTTGTTAAAATCAAATTCTTCGTAGCTGGTGTATCTGTGGGCATATTTAAGGTAATTGCTGATTATATTCTTTTCCAATCTGCTGTAGTTGAAGCTCAATGGACTACAACTGTATTCTCTAGTTTAAATATAGGTTCTCTTAGTATTTTGGTTCCAAGGTTTGCCTACCTAGGATTATCGACTTATAGGTTTATAGTTATTCCCATGCTGCTTCTTAAACTTTTAGCGACTATCTTAGTTTTTACCGTTTTAATGTACCTAAAATTTGGAAAAATTGTGCAATTTACTGATACTGAGGCTGGACATCAAATAAAATATATTTGTGAACTTGAACCTGGTTATATCACTGTTAATTCTTTAATAAAGCCAAAAATTGCAAAAATATTTGAAGAAGAGCTTCCAGAAGACATTTTGCAAATTGTTGAGTTTCTAAGATCAAAGACATACACTGTTCAAGAGTTATATGAAAAACTAGGTATATCTTACGAAAAATTGAAGAAAATTCTCCAATATCTCCACGATAATTACGTTGTTGATATTTATGATTGCGAATTTAAAATAGTTACTCCAGCTCCCGTAATTGAAGGCATATATATTGTGAATACTGATGGCATAGCTCTATACACCCAGTCCTTCGGTGAGGTTAAAGTTGAACCATTGTTGATTTCAGGTATGCTTTCAGCAATAACAAGTTTTGTGAAGGAAACAACAAAAAGCCAAGAATACTTGCAAGCTATCGATCATGGAGACGTCGTTCTCGTGATAGAATATGGTGATGGATTCTTCGTTACACTTTTGGCAAACAGAGAAACCCCAGAAATCCGTATGAAATTAAAAGAATTTGTTAAACTATTTCAAGAAAGGTATGGGGAAATTCTTAAGAGATGGAGTGGGGATCCTAGCGAGTTTGAAGGTGTTGAAAAACTAGTCAGTGAAGTCTTCGAAATAACAACAACTACCTAACTATATCTACATCTTTTCTGTTGAATTCTTGCAGAAATTTGGTAGTTCCTTATTTCAAAAGGTTTATAAGATAGATGAAGAACGTTATTTCCTCTCCTTTTGTTAAAAGGCGAGAAAATTTGGAGTTGAGACATTTGGGTTTTAAAGAATTAAACATCGGAGACAATGTTCTATCAGCAATTTATACAATGGGTTATGAAGAACCATCACCGATACAAAAAGAGACAATACCATTGATTTTATCTGGAAGAGACGTAATAGGACAAGCAAGAAGTGGAAGTGGAAAAACAGCTGCCTTTGGTATACCTTTGGTAGAAATGACAGACTTAGAGGATCATAATGTTCAAGCTTTGATACTTACACCAACAAGAGAATTGGCAGAGCAAGTGGCGAGAGAAATAGCTAGTATCGGAAGAAAAAGAAGAGTTAGGGTATATGCTATTTATGGTGGTGTGCCCATTGGTCCACAATTAGAAAAGTTACGTAGAGGAATACATATACTTGTTGGGACTCCTGGACGTTTACTTGATCACTTGCGAAGAAGAACATTGAATCTTCGAAATGTTAGAGTGGTTGTTTTGGATGAGGCTGATAGAATGCTTGATATGGGTTTTATAGATGATATTTCAACAATCCTTTTCCATGGGAAAAACAGAAAACAAACATTATTGTTTTCAGCGACGATGCCTTATGAGGTAATGGAATTATCAAGAAAGTATATGAAGAATCCTATAGCTGTAAAAATTTCTCGAGATGAATTAATTGTTGAACATATAGATCAATATTATGTTGAGACAAGTCGAAGAAATAAGTTAGAAGTTTTAATGAGAATTTTAGATGAGCATCATGGTCAGAAGATTATGGTTTTCTGTGCAACAAAGAGAAAGACAACACATGTTGCTTGGAAACTGAGAAAAGCAAGATACTCTACACTTTGTTTGAATGGAGATATGACTCAAGGTCAAAGAAACTGGTCAATGGCAGCCTTTAGAGAACCAGGCAGCAAAATACTTGTAGCAACTGATGTCGCGTCCAGAGGAATAGATGTACCCACGACAGATTTGGTGATAAACTTCGATATTCCAAGGAATTTGAAAGATTATGTTCATAGAATTGGTCGAGCAGGAAGATTTGACAGAAGAGGAAAATCTATAACACTAATAACACAAGAAGATTATTCATTCTTAAGGAGAATACTTAGATCCAACAAAATGGAAAAATACTCTTTCAGCGGTAAACGTAAATTTGATAAACGTAGATTTTAAACACGTATTTTCGCTTAATTTTAGCCATGCAAAGGGTGGACCATGAAGAACTGCCCTTTGTATTTTAGCTAAAACTTTATTTTATGATTTGGTGAGAAACAACACATTTCTAATTCTAAAAACAACCGTATTTTGTTTTGTGTTTAAAAATGAGTAATTTAATCTTCTTATCATAGTTGGTGAAAGTGAAAGAAATTGAAAACTCTGCAACCTTTATATCGTGTTATTTATGAAAGTCGCAATTTTATCAAAAAATTTAAGTATTATCGCATTAAAATTTTATGCATCTCCAGATATTTAATTCTTGGAGATGTGAGACGTGTTTTACCCTGATTTTAACAAGAAGGCTTCTCCAACAACTAAATTAATATCTATGCTTCTGCTTTTAGCTTTTCTCTTAACCTATTGCTATTATCCAGCGACATCGTTTACTAATACAAACTATCCGCAAACTACCTCCCTACTAATTTATAGAGATGATGAAACCGCTGATGGTTTGACAAAGGTATCTTACGATGAAGAAAATTTACAAGAATGGTTAAGTTCACTTAGAAGCTTAGAGATTCCAGCAGGATCTCCAATGGACATTTATCCCGTTAGAGAGAGCATAGCTGTTGATTTATGGCCGGGAATCTATTTTCCAGAGGATGTTGAAATTTATAAGCCTCTTATAGAGGATCTCCATGCTCAAGGAATAAAATATATGATTTATAGGAATTTTTACATGGTTACTGATGTAAACTACACTTACCTATGTGAATATTATCCTGGTTTTAATGCATCGAATGCTGGTTTTATAGATTTAGATGGAAACCCACATATAATAGGTGAGGATCCTTACGGTACACCAATATTTTTAGCTTCAACGAATAGACCTTATTGGCAAAGTTTTCTCATAAATTCAACAAAACTAGCTATCGATGCTGGTGCAGATGCTGTTGTTTTTGATGTTGGGTTTGGACATTATCCTCCAAATGAGTTAAATTTTGATCCAGATAGTATTAAAGGTTTTAGAGAATTTCTAGCAAAGAAATATACTTCAGAAGAATTGGCTTCAAAATTTAATATTTCTGACATTTCTACATTCGATTTTGGGCAGTATCTTAGAGATTTAGGATATAATGCTAGTAGTTTAAGAGAAGCTTTAGAGCAAGGTGCATCATTGGGATACTATGCTGATTTGTTATGGTCGGAGTGGTGTGAATTTCATCTTAAAGTTTTGGTGGAGTTTTATAAGAGACTTTATACTGAGGTAAAAGAATATGCTCAAAGTAAAGGACGAGATTTCTATGTATTCTCCAACATTTATCATGGTCTCGATCCTATGTACAATATACTTTATTTAATCGGTTATGTAGATGGTATATATGCAGAAATTTTCTTTGATGATTTACAGTATCCAAATAGAACCCCAGCAACAGTTTACAAGGTAGCTTATAGTTTAGGGAAACATTATATCCCCATGACATCTCCATCTAAAGATTCGGAATTATATCCATTATATATTGCAGAGCTTTTTGCATGTGGCAGCTGGACGGGTGGAGCAGGAAACTATACTCCATATTTCCTATTTGTTAATTCGCATCCTGAACTACTCGGTAAGGAACAGGATGGTGAAATAGGGCTTGTTTACTCTTTAGCTTCAAGTGAAAACTATAGTTCATTTGAAGGTGCTTTTTACCTTCTCTCCGATATTCAGAGTAGCTTTGATGTTATTGTTTTTGGAGATAATAAGTGGTTTAATGAAAGCTTGACATTAAACGACTTGTTAAAGTATAGAGCAATTTTACTACCTAATACTGATTATCTTACAGATGAACAAGTTGAATTGCTTTTGAACTATACTGAGCAAGGCGGTATTCTAATAGGCATTGGAAGTGTTGGAACACGAAATGAAACTGGTGGAATTGTCGACTCAGAAACTCGAACAACATTTGTCAGCCTTTTTAATGGTAGTGTGGTTTCTTATGGAAGTGGAACAGTTGTTTCATGGACTAACGATATAGCTTTACAATACTTATTGCAGAGAAATGTAACAATCTTAGAAGAATTTGAGAATAGATTGAACGATGTGTTTTCTCCGGAAATCGTAACGAACTTTAACAATAATGTCGCCATATTTCAATACTGGGATCCCGAGTCTAATGCTATGATCTTTCATTTCTTAAACCGTGAATATGACTCCAAAAATGATGTAATAATACCTCAATATAATGTAAGCTTTAAGTTTACTTTAAGACCTGAATTGAACGGTCTTCCTCTCGAAATAAGATTTTATTCGCCAAATGAATATTTCGAAGGAATAGAGTTGACTTACAGCTCAGATACTAATGGATATGTGGAAGTAACAATTCCGAAAGTACATATATGGGGTGTTTTGCGTGTTGAAGCTAAGAAAAAAGCAGTACAAGAAGATTTAGTAATTAACAGTCCTACCGTGCTTAAGGATCAAGTTATAGTTTTGAACGGTAATCTTCTAGTTAACTCAAAGTTGACATTGGAAAACGTTATTTTAAAGATGAATAGTTCCCTTGACAGGGTGTTTCGAATAGAAGTTTATGAAGGAGGAGAACTTGTTATCAAAGATTCTGTCATTACTGCGTATGATCCAAAGTATCACTATTATGTTAAGGTGAATAAGGGCAGTCGGTTCTATATGGAGAATAGTGAGTTAAGTCATGCTGGTGTTTGGGGACCTATGTATGCTGGAGGGCTGTGGATAAATACGGATGACGTCATAATCTTAAACTGTACAATACATAGTAACTATGATTATGGAATACATGTATATAATGCGTCGTATGTTGAGATAATAAACTGTAAAATTTACGGCAACAATATAGGAATATACTTGCTCAATTCATCTTTCGTAACCATTTCTAAATGT
>Ga0164310_10001066_pt1 | contig 15157 bp, 17 predicted proteins | sample GuaBasSedimGuay1_FD_121795 | JGI IMG/M metagenome (GOLD analysis project Ga0164310, IMG submission 121795) | Subseafloor sediment microbial communities from Guaymas Basin, Gulf of California, Mexico - Guay1, Core 4569-9, 0-3 cm | ecosystem: Environmental > Aquatic > Marine > Hydrothermal vents... | reverse complement strand
GACAAAATACGTACTTCTTACCTAAATTAAACTAAATTGTAGCATTAGTCGAATATTGGAGGAAAAATCGGTTCTCTGCGTAATTATCATGAATCACTATTTTAAAGCAGTCATAGGGGAGAATCATATAGATGTTTAGTAGTTATTCTAAGGTTTTTATCGGATAACTAAGAGATTACTAATGTTAAAGTTTTCAGGATTTCTGAAACATAAGAGTTAAACCTTATATGAAAATGTTACATTGTTATTCTTTGTTAAATTTATAAATAGAGCTTTTCAATTTGATATGTTTAATGTTTGATGATTCTTGGGTGATGAGATGAGGAAAAGAGAGAAAATTGGACTAGGAAGCTTTCAATTTATGGCTATGACTAGGAGAGGTCTTTTCTATGGTTTTCTCACTCTTTATATGCTTGAGGTTTTGAAAAGAAGTTTTACAGAAGCTATATTGGCTATGGCTCTGCCAATGTTGGCTAACTCGCTAACTCAGACATTTGTTTGGGGTCCTTTAAGCGATAAATTTAGAGTTCGCCGCCTATTGATAGTTATAGGAGAGACTATTGCTGGTGTAGCTTACATATTTTTGTGTCCATCTGTTTGGTCAATTTACACTGGCTTGGATCCTGTTCAAGCTAAAACTCTATATGCTTTAACGATAATAGTTGGGTTAACGCTTTTGGAAAGTTTTTGGTCTATGAGCAATGTAGGCTGGTCAGCTTTAATTGCAGATATGACTAGACCTGCTGAGAGAGGTACTATCATGGGCCAACTTAACTCCGTTGGTGCCATAGGAAGAATTATTGGCATTTTTGCTGGTGGACTACTTTACGATTTTCCTTCAAAAGCCCAAGGCTTTCCATATTTATTTTATATTTCCTCAGGAATCATGTTTGCTAGTGCATTAACAGTGTTTGTAACAGTTGGAGAACCGAGGCAACTAATTTCTTTTCAAGAAAAAACATTTACTACAGTCTTTGAAGAAAATGATTTTCCCTTTAAGTATTTGTTTTACTGGTTTTTGATAGCGTTTTTCTTTGTATCCGCCTCACTAACCTCTATAATGCAATTATTAAGCTACTATGTCCGTATCGCCTTATTAGCGACAAGTTTTGATATCAGTTTAATTAGAAATGCTGCATCCATTGCCAACCTTGTAGCGAATCCCGTAGTAGGTACTTTATCAGATAAAAAAGGTAGAAAAACGATATTGCTTATAGGGTTTATTGCAGCAATATTTCTGCCTATTCTATATACTTTTCCTACGACCATTTTAGAAATGACCCTAGTTAGCGTGTTAGCGGGAGTTATACGTGTAATATTTTCGACTGTTTCTTACGCCTTTGTTGCTGAACTTATACCTGAAAATAAAAGAGGAAAATATTTTGGTCAATATAACATGACTTCAACACTAAGTTTTGGCGTTGCACCAATTATGATTTCAGGGCTTTTAGCTGACCATTTAACAAGAATATTTATTGAAAAAGGCTACGCTTTAGAAAAAGCTCAAATATTAGCTATTATTAATACATTTTATCTTTCATCGCTCCTAGCTGGAATCGGATGTCTAATATTTTGGTTTAAAATAAAAATAAGTAAAAAGTAAAATGGAGTAACATCACCAAAACTTTATAAGTCTAGAACGGTTTTTCAATTATTATGTCAATCCCAGGGTTTGTAGATTATAAAAGAAGGGAATTTTGCAGAGATGTGAAGTGTCCAGTACAGCTTAAATTGGATTCTCTAAAAGAAGGTTCTGAAGAATATGAAAAAGTAAGACAAACCTGTAGAACTAGTTGCAAATTCACTGCATGGCAGTTCCATCATTGGTTAATAGAGAAAGGCTTTTTAATTGTTAAGCCTAAAGAATAACTCGAAATTTAAGAGGGAAGGTGTTATTAAAATGGATTGGGGAATGAAAAACCGTTTATCAAGAATAATCAAACCTAAAACAGGACGCACCGTCATGTTAGCTGTTGATCACGGCTACTTCATGGGGCCTACAGCGGGACTAGAACAATTTGACAAAACCGTCGAACCACTGATACCCTATGCAGACGCCCTCATGCTTACTCGAGGCGCTTTACGCAACTATATAAAGCCAGAAGTCGACATACCAATTGTACTAAGAATTTCAGGTGGCACAAGCATAATTGGAAAGGAATTATTGCATGAGGGTATTATTGCTTCAATGGAGGATGCAATAAGACTCAATGCATCTGCAGTGGCATTCTCAATAATGGTTGGATCAGAGTTTGAAAGAGACACTCTTCTTGCCTTAGCGCAAGTTATAGATGAAGCTGAAAGGTATGGAATCCCTGTTTTAGCCGTTACAGCAGTTGGAAAGGAGATGGAACGAGATGCTCGCTACCTTTCTCTTGCTTGCAGAATAGCTGCTGAGTTCGGTGCTCATATGGTCAAGACATATTATTGTAAGGACTTCACTAAAGTGGTGGAAACTTGCCCTGTTCCAATAGTTATCGCAGGTGGTAAGAAACGACCGGAAAGAGAAGCATTAGAAATGGCATACAATGCCATACAGGAAGGTGCAATAGGGGTAGACATGGGTAGAAACATATTTCAATCTGAAGATCCAGTGGCGATGATTCAGGCTGTGAGAGCTGTTGTTCACGAGAATGCTACTCCAGACGAAGCCTTTGAATTATTTAACAGCTTAAAGGAAGAAAGGAAGAAATAATTTCACCTATATTTTTCATTTCCATACGAGTTAAACTAAGAGTGTGCACAAGATGCGTGTAGCGATGTATTATAATAATAGAGATATTAGAATAGAGGAAATGCCAAAACCAAAAATTGGTCCTGGAGAAATATTGCTAAAAGTAATGGCTTGCGGTATATGCGGCAGTGATGTAATGGAATGGTATCGCGTTAAAAAAGCTCCTAGAGTTCTTGGTCATGAAGCTACAGGAGTAATTGTTGAGGTTGGAGAAGGTGTAGAACGTTATAAAGTGGGTGATAGAGTATTTGTATCTCATCACGTTCCTTGCAATAAGTGTCGTTATTGTTTGAGTGGTCATCACACTGCTTGTGAAACTCTGCATACAACAAACTTTGATCCGGGCGGCTTTTCCGAGTATGTTCGTGTACCAAAAATAAATGTAGAACGTGGAGTTTTCATATTGCCCGACCACGTATCTTTTGAAGAAGGAACATTTATTGAACCATTAGCCTGTGTTATTCGTGGACAAAGGATAGCACAAGTAAAACCAGGTCACACCGTACTTGTATTGGGAAGTGGACCTGCTGGACTGCTTCATGTGCAATTGGCTAAGTTAAAAGGGGCAGAGCAAGTTATTGCTACAGACATTAATGAGTATCGGTTGAAAGCTGCTAAAAAATTTGGAGCAGATGTTGTTATAAATGCTAAAGACGAGGTGCCAGCTATTCTGAGAGAAGTTAACGAGAATAGACCTGCGGATAGAGTTATAATTTGCACAGGGGCTCTACCAGCTGTTTACCAAGCTTGGCAATGTGTAGATAGGGGAGGTATTATTCTGTTCTTTGCAGTACCCCCACCAGATGTTAAAGTAACGATACCTATAACTGATTTTTGGCGAAACGAAGTTACAGTAACAACGTCATACGGTGCTAGCCCCATGGATCTTGCAGAATCACTAGAACTGATTAGTGCCAATAAGATAAATGTACGTGATATGATAACACACAAACTAAGCTTGGAGGAAGCAGGGTTAGGCTTCAAAATGGTTGCTGAAGCAAAAGAATGCATAAAAGTTATAATCGAACCACAAAGATAAAGTTTCTTAGCAACTTTTATACATAGCTATGGTATTTTAGTGCATTTCAGGATATCGATGAATAAGTTTTGTACATCTAGCTGTAAGATTTATAGAGTAGTGGTTGTTATATTGATATATGACGGTTGAAAAATCTTGTTTAGGTATAAGAATTTTGGGCATTGTTGGATCTATGAGAAAAGGCAGAAACACGTTTCTTGTTGTTAATGCGGTTTTAAAGGCGGCTGAAAAAGTATTTAAGGATGTAAAAACAAAAATAGTTTATGTCTCTGATTTTGACATAGGTTCTTGTAAGGCATGTTATGATGAATGTTCTTTAACTCCATATAAATGTGTGATTAAAGACGATTTGCAAAAAATATTTGAAGAAATGATAAATGCTTATGCGGTAGTTTTGGGTTCGTCAAGATATTTTTTGATACCATCTAAGTTTGTGGCATTTGCAGAACGTCTTGCATGCTTGTCCTATTTCACTGAGCAAAGGCATCCTGGTTTTAAGCATCCTCTTGAAGATAAGCCTTGTGGATTAGTGGCAGTTTCTGGTGGAGATGATGTAAAACCAGTATTACGATATTTGCAGGACTTTGCTCTCTGTTAAAAATGAATGTAATAACTTTGAAAAATTATCCTTACATAGGGGTAGGTGGCACGGGAAAAGTGGAAGAAGACGAAGACTTAAAACCTCTTGAAAATGCGAAAGTTCTAGGACAAAAAATTATAAAGGAAACTGTAAAAGATAAAATGAAACACTTCCATAGAAATGGAGGATCAGTTTCAGTTTATTTCATTATATGGAGGTGATGTTTTGCCTGAATATATTACTATTGGTGATTTTAAGAAATTGGATATGAGGGTTGGACGTATAGTTGAGGTTACAAGAGTTCCCAGAACTGAAAGACTTTACAAAATTAAGGTGGATCTGGGAACTGAAGTGCGTCAAACAATTTCAAGTCTAGTTGGATACTATACACCTGAAGAATTACTGGGTAAAAAAGTTATTTTTCTAGTTAACTTGAAACCCGCGAAGTTTTCTGGTGAAATTTCTGAGGGCATGATTCTAGCTGCAGAGACAGATGATAAATTAGCATTACTTACAGTTGACCGGGATATTCCTGAAGGAGCAAAAGTAACTTAATCCAAATTATTTTCTAAACCTGCATTAGTAGCACTACTATCTTTTTATATATCAAAGATTATTACGATATCTTTAGAAAAATAGTATTTCTAAGGAAATAACTAGCTAGTTTTTCGAAATATAAAAGTATTAGATTACTTAGGTAAGATTACAGTTGTTATCACGTCATGTCACGTTTTAAGCAAATAGATTTAAAATAAGTTCGACTCTAAACTATTTAAATTAGAAGGAAGAGGGGTCAAGAGAATATGACATATGACGTTGTAATTGTTGGAGCGGGGTTGGGAGGAATGGTTTCCGGTGCATTGCTTTCGAAAAGGGGTTTTAAGGTACTAATTCTCGAAAAGTCCAAAGAAATAGGAGGAAGAGCTATTTCAGTAGAAAAAGACGGTTTTATACTTGATTATGGCATCCACTTAGCAAGATTTGGAAACAAGGGAATCATTGCAACAACCATGAAAGAACTAGGAAACGATGTGGAAATGGTTAGACCAGGAGAAAGCGTAATTTATTGGGAGAATAAGTTTGAGGCTCTTCCATTAAGCGTTTCCACAATAAGTTCTACAAAATTTTTATCATCAGAGGAGATAAACGAACTCTTATCATTGTTAATGCAGGCTATAAGAGAGAACGTAGATCCTCTACTTACCATTTCCATAGATAAGTGGCTAAAAGGAAAAGTGAAAAGCGAGAATGTTAGAAGATTAATGCGATTTTTAGCGCGCGCTCAACATTGCTTTTAGTTGTTCCAGAGCTTGAAAAAGCATCAGCTGGAGAGCTTATAGATCTAATTAAGCAAGCAGTAGCTACGGGAGAGGGAGCTAGTTATCCCAAGGGAGGATGAAAAACTATATTTCAAAAATTGAGAGAAGCTGTGGAAGAAAATGGAGGAGCAATTCTAACGAACACTAAAGTTGATAAAGTTGTTATTGAAGACCACGAAGTTAAAGGTGTAATCGCTAAAAATGAGAGAATAGAGTCAGATAAAGTTATAGTTGCAATTCCATGTCAACAAATTTTTACTATTCTTGACGAAAATAGGTTCCCAGCAGAATTTGTAGAAAAAGCAAAAAATATAATTCCAACTTGCGGTGTTTCCATAGACTTCATAGTCTCAGAACCTGTCATAGACATCTCTGGAATGATAGTTTCAGAAAAACCCCCAATCCTTGGAATACCAACATCAAACATCGATCCTACAATTGCACCAGAGGGAAAACAACTTGCTACATTTCTCCTCGTCATTCCAAAGGAAAAATTTGAAGAAAAGAGAAATTTAGAAATTGATAGGCTAGAGAGACTTGTTTACAAAATGTTTCCAAGATTAAAGGAAAAAATCTTGTGGACCCATAAACTTAAATTATCAATGGTAGATGGTGCAGCCCCTCTCTGCAATCAAACCCGTAAAGACAGAATACCAATAAAAGCGCCTATTAAAGGGCTATTTTTCGCCGGAGATTCTTATGCTGCACCTCGAGGCGGTGGAGATATTGCTTGGCATTCAGCATGAATTTGTGCTGAGAAATAGTTAAAGAATAATCCATTATAAAGGAATATGTTAACCTTACTTCTATCTTTTTATAGAGTGTTTTCGCAAACTCTATAAATTAACAACTTCATAATTATTCGTTAAGTATAGATATGGGGGTGAACTCGTTGGTAAAGTTTCCTTCGGAGGAGTGGATTAAAGAATTCTGCAAACTATTAAATGAAAATAAGGAGTATGAAGAGGCAGCAAAAGATTGGGAAGGAGATTTTCTGTTCATAGTTACTCCAGACGAGGGATTAGATAAAGAATATGTATTTTATGTGGATCTTTGGCACGGAAAATGTAGAGAAGCTCGACTACTAAAGAGTAGAGATGAGAAAAAAACAGAATTCATTTACGAAGGCCCTTATTCCAATTGGAAAAAACTGATTAAGGGAGAACTTGACCCAATTAAAAGTCTGTTGACGAGAAAATTCAAGTTAAAAGGAAGTATGATGAAGGTTATGAGAGCTACTAAAGCCGCAAAAGAACTTGTTGCAACTGCGAGCAAAGTACCAACAGAATTCATCTAAACAATTATATTTAAGATGTGATGGATATGTGGTTTTTTACTTCGCCTAGAACAATTGTATTTGGTGAAGGTGCTTTAGAGCATTTAAAGGAACTTGAGGGGAAAAAGGTTTTCATCGTAACCGATAAGGTTCTGCGAGAACTGGGCATTGTGGATAAAGTTGTTGAACAACTGAAAGAAACTGGTATGGAAATACGTATTTTTGATGAAGTTGAACCTGAACCATCGAAACAAACGGTGGAGAAAGGTGCAAAAGTTCTGTCCGAATTTGAGCCTGATTGGATAATTGGACTTGGCGGCGGATCATGCATGGACGCTGCCAAAGCCATGTGGGTTCTATACGAAAGGCCTGATTTAACTATAGATGATATTAATCCTTTTGAGAAACTTAATCTGAGAAAAAAAGCACGTTTAATTAATATTCCAACTACTTCAGGGACAGGTGCAGATGTAACTTGGGCAGTAGTTATAACTGACACAGAGAGAAAAGTAAAGCTTGAATTAGCTTCAAGAGAAGTTGTTGCAGATATTTCCATCCTTGACCCTGCCTTAATTATAGATTTGCCTCCTAAATTAACAGCTGATACAGGTATGGATGCTTTAGTTCATGCCATTGAGGCTTATACTGTTCAGTGGAAAAATGATTTTAGCGATGCCCTTGCTCTTCGAGCAATACAATTAATTTTTAAATATCTTCCAAGAGCCTTTAAAAATGGGAAAAATGACCCTGAGGCCAGGGAGAAGATGCATAACGCAGCTACGATGAGCGGTCTCGCATTTGGAAATTCTCAAATAGGTATTGTTCATGCGATGGGGCATAGTTTTGGCGCTGTTTTCAAAATTCCCCATGGCAGATCTGTTGCAATATTTCTACCTTACGTGATGGAGTATAATTTGTCTGAGGTAGCCAATTTATATGCAGAGATTGCTGAAGCAGTAGGTATTACCGATGGTAGCGATGAAGAAAAAGCCAGAAAACTAATTAAGGTTATTAGAAATTTAATGAAAGAAATTGAAGAGCCCTTAAGCATAAGGGATATGGGTATTTCACGTGAAGAATTTGAAGCGAAACTGGACGAGTTGGTTGAAAAGGCAAATGAATCCACGGGGACCATTGTTAATCCTCGTGTACCAAGTGGGGAAGATTATAGAAAGCTTTTCTTATATGCATATGAGGGGAAAAGTGTAGACTTCTAGTAGGGAAGTGTTATAAATGGGTTATATGGGGAAAATTTTGAAAGTTGACTTATCAGTGGGTAAAACTTCTGAAGAAAAGTTAAACATGAATTTTGCAAAGATGTTCCTCGGCGGAAGTGGCCTTGCATGTAGAATTATCTACGACATGATAAATAAGGATACAAATCCTTTAGGGCCAGAAAACCCTCTTATTTTTATGACTGGACCATTAACTGGAACACCTGCACCCTCATGTGGAAGATATGTTGTTTGTGCAAAGTCTCCTTTGACAGGTATTTGGGGTGAATCTAACTCTGGCGGTAAGTTTGGACCGATGCTTAAATTTTCAGGGTTCGATGGAATAATTATCACTGGAAGATCTGAAAAACCAGTATATCTCTCTATAATCGATGGCAATGTGGAACTTAAATCTGCTGAGTATCTTGTGGGTAAAACTACTTTTGATACTCAGAGGATTATAGCTGAAGAGATTGGTGAAAAAAGGGTTAGTGTTGCTTGTATTGGTCCTGCTGGTGAAAACCTTGTTAAATATGCAGCAATTATGAATGATGGGGGTAGAGCAGCTGGTAGAACAGGTATGGGAGCCGTTATGGGATCTAAAAATCTAAAAGCCGTGGCTGTGTTTGGATCTGAGAAAATTCCTTTAGTAGATGGGGAGAAGTTTAGAGAAGTTGCCAAAGAAGCACATACCTTCGTTAAGGAATCTTTTAACGCTGAGATGTTTAGGCAGCTGGGTACTGGTGGTTATGTTGATATGGCGCAGGAACTAGGTGATATGCCAAACAAATACTTCACTCTTGGTATTTTTGAAGATGCTAGTAAAATTAGCGGCTCAACGATGGCTGAAACAATACTTGTAAGAAATTCTGCCTGTTATGGGTGTCCAATTGGTTGCGGTAGAATAGTTAAGATAGAAGAAGGAAAGTATAGGTTACCTGAAACTGATGGGCCGGAATACGAAACGCTCTGTGCCTTTGGCTCTTTAATTCTTAACGACAACCTAGAAGGACTGGCTTATGCCAATTATCTTTGTAATATTTATGGGATTGATACGATAAGCTGTGGTTCAACCATAGCTTTTGCAACATATCTCTATGAAAGGGGAAAAATTACTGAAAACGATACTGGAGGCATCAAGTTAAAATGGGGTGACATCGACACAGTTATTCAATTAATTGAGATGATAGCTTATGGAAAAGGTTTTGGTAATGTTTTAGCTCAGGGTGTAAGGAAACTTGGTGAGAAATATGGCGTGATGGATTACGCAACAGAGGTAAAGGGGCTTGAAATACCTTTCCATGATCCTAGAGCTTTCTTCGGTATGGCAATATGTTACGCAACTTCGCCTCGAGGCGCATGCCATCTTAATGGAGACGTTTACATGGTTGATCTTGGGCAAGAAGTCCCTGAACTAGGCATAGTTTCTGGAGATAGATTTGAAGAAGAAAATAAAGTAGAGGTTGCTATAAAATCTCAGAATTGGAGAACAGTCTACAATTCTATGATTATGTGTCAGTTTTGTAATCTACCAGCAGAAATAATTGCAAAATTATTAACTTATTCAACTGGTCAAGAATATACTATCAAGGACCTTGATCTTCTAGGTGAGAGAATTTTCAATTTGAAAAGAATTTTAAACAATAAGCTCGGAGTTTCAAGAAAAGATGACTACTTACCAAAAATAGTACTAACACCGCTAAACGAAGGAGGAACCGAAGGTAGAGTGCCTAATATAGACAAAATGCTTCAAAGATACTATGAAGTTAGAAACTGGGATCATAAAACCGGAAAACCGAAAAAAGAAAAGTTAGAACAGCTTGGACTACAAGAATTTATAAATGGCATTTGGTAGATCCCTAACATTTACCAACAAAATACCATATTTTTGAAGTTCAGAAATTTTTATGTAAAAATAGTTTTTACTTGCAGTACTTAAAATAACAACATATTTACATACGAGATGTCATATTTTACGAAGTAGGCTTAAACATCTCCAATTTTCACGGGCAATTTAAGGTAATAAGGTTGTCGGAAAAATAAAGATTATAAAGAAATTTTAATATGTATTAAAATATGCAAGTAATTCAAAGCGTTAAATTCAAGTATGAAACATCTGACGATGTCAAGAGCTTACTTACTACATTTAGGGATATGATAAACTTTTGTATAGAGAAGGCTCTTCAGCATAAGGTAACTTCATTCATGAAACTAAGAGCTTTAATCTACGATGAGTTCAAGGAGAGATTCAAAGGTTATAATACTCAATACTGTTATTCTGCAGTCAGAATCGCATGTAATATTCTCAAAAGTTGGAGAAGAAGAGGAAAAGAACCTAGGGCTAAAAAATTATTTAGTCGTTTTGTTTCAACACTAACTAAATTCGAGAGTGAAAAACTTAGGATTTCTTTTAAGCCAAGGAAATTCATTACTCTGAAATTGATTTGCGGTGAATATCAAAAGAAGTTCATAGAAGCTTGGAGAAAAGGCGAATGTAGAATAGGCGAAATTATACTAAATGAAAACTTCGTTATCATTCCATTCATCAAAGAAGTTGATTTAACAAATCCTAATGAATCAATAGCTATAGATATAAACGAAAGCAATGTTACAGCTGTCGATTCGAAAGGAAATAGCTTTGTAATTGACTTATCTGAAGTTAAGCGTATTCATTATTGCTACTTTCAGAAGCGGAGAAATATTCAAAAAGGTTAGCAAATAAGCCTGTGCTTATGAAGAAAGTTATGGTAAAATATTCAGGGAGGGAAAGAAGGAGAGTAGAAGCAATCCTTCATAAAGCTTCAAAAATAATTGTAGAACTAGCAAAAAACAAAAAATCATAATGGAGAGCTTAAAGAATATAAGGAAAGCAGTAAACAAAAAAGTTAAAGCATATAATAGAATTAGCAAGAAGATTCAATTAATTTCTACAAGGGGTAAAAATATTAAACGAAGACTGAATTCATGGAGCTTTAGAAAGTTTCAATTTTACATCGATTATAAAGCTAAGCTTAATGGCTGTCCAGTAATTTATGTTAATCCAATGAACACATCTAAGGTATGCTTCAGATGTGGTGGAATTATTAATAGCACCGATAAAGCATGCCCTAGGTGTGGGATTGATAGACATGTAAACGCATGCTTGAATATGCTCAAAACTCAAGATGTGAGGAGTTTGGGGTCCCTCGAAAGCCCCTTGATGATGCCCGTGAAGCTTGGGTGACGAGGTTTAAAAGCCTATGAGGTGAACCAAGTTAAGGCGAACAGGGGAAGTCGGATTTTCTGACAACCCTAGTAATATTTAAATGGTTTTTTGGTAAGTTAGGTTGAAGTTTACCTGGTGGTTTAAAATGGCAACTCAGATGGAAGCGGCAAAAGCTGGTCGTATTACTGAGGAAATGAAACTTGTAGCTGATATCGAGAATGTTCCAGTAGATTGGTTGAGACAAAGAGTAGCTAAGGGAACTGTTATTATACCTAGAAATATTGCAAGAGAAAATGTTAAAATTGTAGGCATAGGTGAAGGGTTAACAACTAAAGTTAATGTAAATATTGGAACTTCTACGCTCTATGTTAATTTAAATATGGAAATAGAAAAAGCAAAAGTTGCTATTAAATATGGTACCGATACAATCATGGATTTAAGTACTGGTGGAGACCTAGATCACATTAGAAAGGAGTTGATGAAAGTTGCACCAGTACCTTTTGGGACAGTGCCAATCTACCAAGCCTTTATTGAAACTGCAAAGAAAAAGGGCGCAGGAATTTACATGACTGAAGACGACATCTTTAAGGTTATTGAGAAACATTTGAAAGATGGCGTAGATTTCATGACTGTACATGTCGGCATAACTAAAGATGTTGTTGAAAAAATAATGAATGGAGGTAGAGTTGCTGGTATTGTTAGTCGTGGTGGCGCTATTTTAGCTGCTTGGATGCTTCATAACAAAGAAGAAAATCCTCTCTACAAAAGTTATGACTATCTTTTGGAACTTGCGGCTGAGTATGATGCTGTTTTAAGTCTTGGAGACGCTTTAAGACCTGGATCTGTACTTGATGCTCATGATTATGCTCAAATGGCTGAAATGCTTAATATAGCTCGTCTTGTTGAAAGTGCATGGGAGAAAAATGTCCAAGTTATGGTTGAAGGACCTGGTCATGTTCCATTGCATCAAGTTGCTGCTAATGTAAGATTGGAGAAAGCTCTGTGTAAAGGTGCACCCTACTATGTTTTAGGTCCTTTAGTAACCGACATTGCTGCTGGATATGATCATATTGCAGCTGCCATTGGTGCTGCTATCGCTGCTGCTGAGGGAGTTGACCTTATATGTTATTTAACCCCCGCTGAGCATCTTTCATTGCCTAATCCTGAGGATGTTAAGCTTGGTCTTATTGCTGCTAAAATTGCCGGTCACGCCGGTGATATTGTAAAGCTTGGTGAAAAGGCTTTGAAACATGATTTAGAAATGTCTATTGCTAGAGAAAAACTTGATTGGAAAAAAATGTATGAGCTTGCCTTTGACCCAGAGAAGGCTAAGGCTGTGCATGAAAGATATGGCAAGGTGACTGATGGACCATGCACCATGTGTGGTGATTTATGTGTATATTTGTTGTTAAAAAAGTTTCAGAAGGGATGTTAAATGCATTTATTGAAAACTTGGGTGAAAGCACCTCAACTAAAGAATTCTGATTGGCTAATCATTGGTGAATGTGTAAAGTATATTAATTCAGATGTTTTAAAGGAATTCTCTAAGGACAGAGTTGTTTTGAGTGTTTGCCCTGAAGCTGAAGGCTCGCTCACCTATGGTAAGTTAGCTTCTATGATTAGATCTTCTAATCCTAGGAGTATCGTAGTTTTGACTATTGATAGTTCTCCTCACTGTTTTGCGCTTCATGCGGCTGTTAATGAAGCTTTGTACATAGTTAAGGAGAAGGTTCCTAGGAAACACTATGTTTTGGTTGATGGATATGAACTGGTGGAAATTTCACCTAATGCTATAAGAGTTGCTAGATATCTCCATTTAGTAGATAAATTGATTAAAAGGAATCCTGAGATTTTAAAAGAGTTAGAGAAGCACAGTTTGGAATATAAAATTGCGAAAGAGGTAGGAGAAGAAAAATAAGTTTATCTAAACTGTGTTGTTCCCTGTTTTAATGCAAATATGCGACTTAAATTATCGAGGTAATAATCATTCTTAATGCTACAAATATGAGGAATGCTGCGAAAATGAGTTGAATTGTTTTTGGTTTTTGCTTTTTGCTTATTTTAGCTCCAATTTGTGCACCTACTACCGCTCCTAATCCTAAAGCGGCTCCAAAAGTGAAATTTACGAGATTATGACTCTGGTGTATAAATGCTCCAGTGGTTGAACTCAGCGTTATGATAAAACTTGAGGTTGATGTTGAAAAGTGTATCATAATATCCAATATTATATTCATGATGGGAACGTACACGATTCCTCCACCAATACCTAAAATACTTGCTATAAACCCTGCAAAAAAGCTTGCTGCCATGGCAATTGGCAATCTTGTTTTCTTATAATTCATTTCATTAATTTTTTGAGAGACATTCCGAGTAATAGTTTTTCTAGCTTTCTTAACCATGTTTAAAGCTGCAAGTATCAAAACTATTCCAAATGAAATTCTTAATATAAATTCAGGAATTGTTAGTATAACGTATGCTCCAAGAATTGCTCCTGGAATTGCCGTTAACGCCATTAATATTCCAACTTTGTAAAATATCCTTCTCTGTCTAGCATACGCAATAGCTGAAGACAGTGAAGTAAATATTACTGCGAAAAGAGAAGTTGCTGATGCTGAATATTCATTAAAACCATAAACCTCAGTTAATAATGGCCTGAAAAGTGCACCACCGCCAAGTCCGAGAATAGACGCAATAATGCCGATAAGTATTCCAGCAAGGAAGCAACTGACCTCAGTTATAATTTTTAACACCACGCAATTATTGATAATCACTGAACTAGCTTTTACTTTTTTGAATTTTTTGGTGAAATTAATTTTAGCTTTTAAACGTCAAAAAGATTATTAGATAAGAAACAATAAATATACCATTGTGTTTATTTGCAATTTGTTAGAAACTATATTGAAGAAAAGAAAATTTTGGAGGGCAGAGCATGGTTGTTACTCAATTTAGAGGTAAAGACTTCATAACAACACAAGAGTGGAGCCAAGAAGAGTTAGAAACTGTATTTGAAGTCGCATTAGATCTTAAAAGAAAATTTGCCATGGGAGAACCTCATGAATATCTTCGAGGAAAAACGCTTTTCATGATATTTTACAACCCGTCACTTAGAACTAGGAATAGCTTTGAAGCGGGAATGACTCAGCTTGGAGGACATGCTCATTATTTAGCACCAGAAAAGATTTATACACCGACTTTGGGACCAGAGGAAACAAAAGGTGGAAAGCTTATAGAGGAAACTAGAGAGCGAATATCAGACACTGCAAGAGTGTTAAGCAGATATGGGCATGCTATATCTATTAGAATTTTTGGAGAACCTACAAAATGGGTGTATGGATTCGGTAATAGAGTAATTCGTGAATTCGCTTACTGGGCAGATATACCTGTCATAAACATGGAGTGCGATATGTATCATCCATGTCAAGCAATGGCAGATGTATTAACACTTAAAGAAAAACTTGGAAAACTTGAAGGGAAAAAGTTTGTAATGAGTTGGGCGTATTCTCCAAGTCCATGGAAGCCAGTAAGTGTACCTCAAAGCCTTGTTTTACTTCCAACACGATATGGAATGGATGTAGTGTTAGCCCACCCGGAAGGATTGGAGCTTGACCCAAAAATTATTGAACAGGCTAAAAAGAATGCAGAAGAATCTGGGGGAAGTTTTGAGATCTCTTATGATATGAATGAGGCATTTGAAGGCGCCGACGTAGTATATCCGAAATCTTGGACTTCTATAAAGTTCCTTCCACCTCAAACAGAAAAACCAAACTTTGATGCTATAAAAGAAATCTTT
>Ga0164310_10001065_pt1 | contig 15166 bp, 22 predicted proteins | sample GuaBasSedimGuay1_FD_121795 | JGI IMG/M metagenome (GOLD analysis project Ga0164310, IMG submission 121795) | Subseafloor sediment microbial communities from Guaymas Basin, Gulf of California, Mexico - Guay1, Core 4569-9, 0-3 cm | ecosystem: Environmental > Aquatic > Marine > Hydrothermal vents... | reverse complement strand
CCATTAACAGGTAAAACTCAGACATGGGTGAAGTTAAAAGTAGCCTATGAGTTTGACGCTATCATCCTTAAGGTGCATCAAGCAGGTAAAGCTTGGAATTATACAGTTGGATACGCAATTCCTCAAGATAAAGTTGATCAATTTACTCCTGTAGTTCAGTTAGGTTCTACATGGTATGGAGTGCTAGGTAAAACATTTAACACAAATATTAGAGGTAAAGTAGGTCAAATTATTAACATTGCTGCACTAGAGTTTAAAAAAACAAAGCAAAATAATAAAACTAAGTACACCCTATTTCAAGCTCGAGTGTTGACCTTGAAGCCAAGTTTGAAGCAGCCTGACTCTTATATCGAGCTTGACCGGCTAGCTGTTGAGCCAAAGAAGGAGGAAAGTAAATGAGTAGAACGTTAAAACTACCTGAATTAGGAGATGCAGTTTCAATATCTCCTACTCAAAAGGTGATTAGACTCGTTTTAGGTACGTCGCCACTAGACCAGACAGAGCTATCAGTAGTAGTCCCGCCTTATAAAGCTGCAATCTATTCTAATGTAATTCTTAATCTTGTAGATAAACTAGCTGAGGAGAAAGCTATAGTTAATATAGGTTATAATGGATACTCACCTGCAAACTGGCAAATCCTCCCTCTTTCTAGATACAAATCAGAAAAAGTACTCGTTGATGGCTATATTTTAATCAAAGGCAGGAGAAATTTAGTGGTAAATATGTACTCTGTTTGGGGTGGATTTAAAATTAGATTAATAGGAAAGACAGAAGATGAAGTATTTTTAGTTAAGTTACTACAGTTAATACACGATATGGTAAGTAAGATTAACCCTTGGAAAGGAGAAACAGTTACACCATTTGGTAAGTACCTTACGTTAGAAAAAATTGCGTTAGATGATGTTATACTTACTTCCAAGTTGAAAGAAAGACTAAAAGCTACAGTTTTTTCATTTTTCAGCAAGAAAAAACTGTTTGAGCAGGCAAGGCTACCTTTTAAACGAGGTGTAATATTTTCAGGAGTACCTGGAACTGGAAAAACCCTTACTGGAAAAGCGCTAGCTAACTCATTATCTGGAGTAACCTTTATTTGGGTTACTGCTGATGATATGAAAAATACTTCGGTAGCTAGCATTTTTAATATGGCAAGAGAGCTTCAACCTTCCGTTCTATTTGTGGAAGATATTGATCGCTGTTTAGTAGGTTCTACGTTAGATGAGTTAAAAACTCAAATGGATGGTCTTGTTGCTAATGAAGGAGTTTTAGTTTTATTGTCAACTAACTTCCCTAGAAAAATTCCTAAAACGTTGATTGATAGACCTGGTCGGTTTGATGATGTAATTGAATTCTCTTTGCCTAACCCTGTACTCAGGTTTAAGATCTTATGGAAGTACGCAAAGAATATACCAATTGAAAATCGCAAACAAAGTATTGCTTTACTAGCTAAAATTACGAAAGGGTTAACCCCAGCTCATTTGAAAGAAATAGTAACTAGCGCTATTTTAATGTCCAATTCTAATATAGTAACTGTAAAGTCATTGATAGACGCTTTTAGACGAGTTCAAGCAATCCACCAAAAATTTGGCTTTTCTAGATTTAGTGAAACAACAAAGTCGTTTAGCTCTCCCTCTTTCTATATCAAGAAAGCAGCTCCTAAAACAGGTCAGTGGACAATAGAAGAGGGCATGACAGGTAAGTATGTTATACAGTGTCATTCTAGAGGAATTCGTCCTATTTTTGAGCCGCTTTATACAGATCGAGATATTAAAAAGTTAGGATTAGATCCAGCATATTTTATACCATCAGATAAAGAGTTAGAATCATTAGAGAATATAGTGAGTGGCTGGAAGTCTGCTATTTCACAAGCTAGCAAAGAAGGTCAAAGTTCTAGAAAACTGTCTAAGCTGGTAGATAAAGTTTTAAAACAGGTAGAGTTCAAAAAACTACCAGCTGCTGTTCAAAAACGATTAGCTTTGCTTGACCCTGTAAGTATTCACCAAGATCTACGTTTAGTACCTTTGAAAGCCGATTATTTTGAAGGAGGTCACTGGACAACACCAGGTAATCAGTTTAAGGATAACAAGTTACTTCGATTAGATGAGCACATACATGTGCAGTTTATGTTAAAAGCTCCACATGTGTCAGAGTACTCAGGTAAAGTGAAAGAACCTGTGATTCGAGGACCAGCGTCATGGTTACAAGTAGGAGTTGGTAAACCTCTTAGAGTGCCTCCTAACTCAATTGGCTCAACAGCTAAAAATTACGCGTTCTTCTATGCTCACGATAAAGGGTTTTGGTTAGCTGGAAAGCAAGCATCACCACACGGTAAACATTTCAAGTTATTCAAGTTCAGCGGTAAAGTATTAAATGGTTGGATTATCTTTATGTTCGCACCTCTTGGAGGTAGAAGGGTTTGGCTTACTTATAAACCTAAAGATCAGGAGAAGTATAATGACCGTCAGAAAAGAAAAATAGCTTTTGAGCGTGATATAGACTATTTAACTAAATACTTTAACGATCTGTTTTCAATTTGACAAGGGGGTTTGTATGGGTCAAGAATATAATGAACTGAAAACTTCAGATTTATTTTTGATTAACGGTTTAGAAGTTTGCAAAAGTATTGATAGTAAAGAAGGAAAGGAAAAAGGATTCTTCGTAGAAGGATATATCTGCACAAAAGAACTTGACCGTCAAGGGGATGTACTTCTTCCTGATGCTGTTGACTTAGAGGAAGTAAAGAATTTAACCGTGTTCTATAACCATGTATACGATTTAAAAAATGCTGTCGGTAAGGTAGTGAAAGCTTGGAAAGATGATCGCGGCATTAAAGCGCGCGTTTTTGTAAGTAGTATAGAAAAAGAGCTTCAAACTAAAATTCAGGAAGGTATTATTGATTCCTTCTCTATTAGAGCTAAGATTCTTGATGAAGAAGTAGTACCTTCAACTGTGGCTGTTGAAAAAGGGTATATATCAGAAGTTACGAAAGAATTTCCTTTTATAAGGGTTATTAAAAAGGTTAAAGTAGTTGAAGTTAGTTTGACTGGAATACCTGCTAATCCAACCGCTGAAGTAGATTTAGTAGCGGTCGTTAAAGCTCTTGGTGGTTTAACCAAAGGAGGTAAAAACATGGCTGAATTAGAAAAGAAAGAAGTTAGAGAAGAGGAAATCAAAAAGGGAGAAGAGGTTGTAAAAGAGGAAGAGACAACAGAACAGAAAGAAGTAGTTAAAGAAGATACAGAGTCTACATCAGAGGAGCAGGCAGCTTCTAAAGAAGTAGTTAAGGAAGAAGTGCAGCAAGAAGCTGCATCTGAAGAGGAAGCTGAGCTCTCCGAAGAGGAAATTAAAGATTTAGTTGATGCGGCAGCTGGAGATAAGAAACCTTATTATTACTACTATTATGGGAAGTCAGTCAAAGAGGCATTAGACAAGTTAGGCAAGACTCTTGCTGAAGTATCTTCCAAGTTAGACAAAGTGCTTTCTAAGTTAGAAGCTAAAGCAGCTAAGAGTGACGAAGTAAAGGAGAAAGAGGATAAGAAAGAAGACGTTACCGACCTACATAAAGCTCTCGAGCAGAACAGAGGAGAGAAAGTTTCCCAAGTTAATACAGAAGAAAAGTTGGATGTAACTAAGTCTGAGGACCCGGACACTTTGTTTTACAACTTTATAAAGAAGAATTTAAAGTAGAAAACAATCGAGAAGGAGGTGTACTCATGGATAAGAATAAAGAGTTAATTAAGGCTGATGACCTCGGATTGCTTCCAGATAGTACAGGATCGAATTATTTACCGAAACCGGTAGCTGACAAGGTTATCGAGCAGTTGAAAGAAGAGAACTTTATGCGCAGAATGTTCCCTTCCATTCCAGTTCCTAGGAATGCAAGGAACATAACAATCCCTGCTGTTCTTTATGATGCTAACAACGTAAGAACAATAGGGTACGGAACTGACGTAACCGGTCTCCCTGAGCAGACAGTTACTGTGAAGTCTATAGTACTGTCTCCACGTCTGTTAACAGCATGGGTGGAAATGCTCGAGGATGACATCGAGACAGCTTCAATCGACTTGCTTCGTACAATGAGAGAAACACTTACGAAGCAGCTGTCTGAAGCAGAGTTCCGTGCTATGTTGTTTGGTGTGTATAATTCAGCATCAGGTACGTACCTCAACGTTTTTAATGGCATCTATACTATAGCAGCGGGAGCTGACTGCGCAACTTCTCCTATTACATATACCGATAGTGACAAACTCTCATTCAAGGTGATGGATGCTAAGAAAGCGCTCGGGCTGTATGGAAATAATGCTAGTAATCTAGTATTAATCTGCTCTTCAACGTTCGCTATCAGACTTCGTAAAGAAGATGTAGTGTACAATCAGAGCATTCGTACTGATTCCGATGTGCTTAAGACAGGAACTTTACCTCCGATTGCTGGTGTTCCTGTTATAGAGACGACACACCTTGATGAGAAAGAGAATGGAGAAGTGGCTATTCTCATTAGAAAAGATGCTATGGTTATCGGCGAGCGTAAAAATATCTTCTTCAGGACAGTTGACGTTCCTGAGAAGTTTGCGAAGCAGCTGTTAATTGCTGAGGAAATCGACTTCAAACCTCAGTTAGTTAATGGCTCTGATAAGTACGAGGGTATCGTGCTTATTCACAAAGCTAGCTAAACCATAGCTAATTCATAAATTTTGTAGAGGGTTTTATGTTATATTTATCTCCTCAACTCAATCCGCGAGACATTCAAATTCTATATTCTACGAGTAAAACACCTTCGCACGGCACCGTTGTATTTTTGGATTCTAAGTGCAGAGCTTATATTTTACTGTTTGCATTTCATTGGGATTCAAATGATGAGGTATCGACAGTAAAACGAATAAAAGAGATAATTAGGTATAAGTTAGGCGTTATTGTTATTTGTAATAAACTCCCTAAAAAGATCGTATCCCACCCTTTTGTGGTTTATGTTGTAACAGGTAATCTGTGGTTTACCCCACTATTGATTGCAAATCCTGAGGTGCTCTCTGGCGTTACTTATAATCAACACCGAGATGCCAAGCGATTTGCTAAGCTGTTTACTAGCTATAAAGGATTTTTATTTCCTTTAATTGAAACGCAAAAAGACCTGATTAGCATTCCTTCAAAGCGTTTAAACCCAGCAGTTGATAATGATGTAGCTATTGTTATAGAGTCAGAAGATGGAATAGGTGACTTGTTACTAACCACACCTGTAGCTTATACGTATCATCAACGAGGTTATAAAATTTACTATATTACCAATACCTCGAAGTTTCCTGTTGTTGAGAATCTTCCATTTGTTGAAGGGGTATATGATCATAGAGAGAGGTTACCTGCTGCTAAAATTAAACATTATTTTGTGTTATCGCATAGGTTAAGCGCGTATAACTTAGAGTGGAATAGACAAAATAGATTATACTCAACAGCACTACACTGTAATCTACAACCTTCTGAGTTATTAGTTCATAAACCTATTATCATTTTGACTGAAGAAGAAATTGAATTTGCTAAAAGTAAATTATTTGGATTTAAGAATACTGTTGTTGTTAGTTGCATAGCAATGAATAAAAATCGAGAGTATCCCCATGTAAACGAGCTGTGTAAAGTATTAGTTAAGAAGAGATTTTACCCTGTTGTAGTTGGAGTTACTAAGCAAGATGTCGAAGTTGGACTAAACTTAACAGGACAACTTACTCTTAGACAGCTATTTGCAATTGTTTATGAAGCTGATTTTGTAGTTACAACAGATACAAGTACACTTCACATTGCAGGAGCTTTCGATAAAAAAACAGTAGCCTTATTTGGCCCTATTCCAGCTGCTTGGCGAGTCTCCACTTACAAGAATGTCCGAGCAATACAAGCTCCTGTTTCATGTTCTCCATGCTGGGATTATCAACGAGTAGCAAAACAAAATCGAAGATGTACGTACAAAGGTATTGGGTACTGTATGTATAAGATATCACCTGTAACTATAGTGAGACAGTTGTTAAAATTTAAAAGATAATATGTTACACATATTTTTAGTTACAGATACTTGTTATTCTAACCCGAACCCAGGAGATATTTTGATAGGGAAGGGGATTGAGTGGCTTCTACGTCAATCGTTACCTAAGGATACTATCTATCACTATATAAACATTTTTAATCAGGCAAAAGAGGAGTGGCAGGTAGCTAAAGAGTTAGCTGACCTTGTCATTATTTGCGGAACTCCTCAGTTAGGAAAAGGGATACCTGCACATTTTAACCAATCTTTTTATGAGTTAGTTAGGCAAGTAAAAGATAGAGGTATTCCAGTTGTTGATGGCTGGGTTGGGTTTGTTGACCAGAACTCTAATTATGTTATACCGGATAGTATAAGTAAAATATTAACTGCTCATAAACAATTTATAATTTCTAATTTTAGTTTATATGATGCTATTATAAGTCGAGATTTAATAACATCTCTAGTTTTAGAAAGATGTAAAATTAATAATATGCAGTTGATTGATTCAGTATGGTTTTCCCCTTTGTACTATGGTGTATACAATCAACCTAAAAGGTTTAAGCTATGTTTGACTGTTCGAGATTTAGGGAGCTCTAGTAGAAACCAAGCTTTGAGCAGTCGCTTTAAAGAATTTATTAATGATAAGACAATAGTTGTAGCTCATACAATTCAAGACTATCTTTTATTTAAGGATTTCTTGCCAGTTATTTGTATTAATAATCCTTACTCGTTAGTCCAATTATACTCTCAAGTTCAACGTGTTATTTCTGTTAGAGTACACGGCTCTGTATTAGCAGCTAGTTTAGGTGCTGCAGTATGTAATATTCAAACAGACAGTCGGTCAAATATTTTGTCATATATAGGGGTACAATCAATACCTATATTAACCTTTTTAACTAAAGGTTTAACCACCTTTTTTAGGTGTAGTAGAACTAAAGGAGAATTAGACAAAAGTAAGTTTCAATCGTTGGTGCTTAAAATACTGGAGGATAAACTGAGATAGGTTTTCAATAAGGAGGATAGTGTGCTGTTAGTGGTGTTTATTAACAAATCGGATCAATGCTCGTTAGTGTTAGGGAGGAAACTCCCTTCCTATATGTATGGAGAAGGTTTCGCTAAAATTTTTACTAGGAATGAAGTAAAAGGTCTAGAACGTTGCAAGCAAGAAGAGACAATACCGAAATTGAAAGAAATAGCAACTGTATTTGATTCTTTGCTAATCAGTTTTGGTCTTAGACTATTCCCTCCTAGTATTTACCGAGATTTAATAAAAATGTATTATGATTGCAAAGACAATATTGTATTCTTAAAAAAGTTAAAGGGCTCTAAAACCTGGGTTATTCAAAACAAGAAGCTTTCATTTACTAACTACCGTATAGCGGATGCTGGTGTATTTATTATACAATCAAAGGATTTGATTGAGAGTAAGGCAAAGACATTTAATCAGTTACTACTTGAATTAATAGAGAAAGGGAAGTTGAAGTATAGATTTGTAAATTATTGGATTTTAACAAACAAGAGGTGATAATATGAATCTTATCACTATGAAAGATATTACAGATATTACGGGGCTAACAGACACTGAGCTAGATAAACTAATACCATATGCACAGGCTCAAGCTCGGTCGATGCTTGGTTTTCTAGAGGAACAATCCGAGCAATTCGAGTTATTCTTACCTGAAACTACAAACAAAATTATACTGCCGGTTAAACCTATTACTGATATTTCGAACCTATCGTATACTTTAACTTCAGGGGAGACTCCAACTGATATAACTAATTATCGGGTGTTAAAAACGCAAGGCTATATCTTTTTAGATGCAGTATTACCAACAGGAGCTATCGTTACAGGGACCTATACCAGAGGCTGGAACAAAGATAACGTTCCTGATTTAGTTAAGCTTTTATTGGTAGTTCTTGTTGTTAACTTGTATTACTCTATGCATCCTAATCTAGTTTCAGCTGCAACTAGGGATGTAATATCAGAGAAAATAGGAGACTATACTATTAAGTACGCTTCAGGTAGTAAAAGCTCATCCAAGAAACGCTCTTGGGATGACTGGGCAGACTATCTAGTTTCTTTAATTCTCAACGGACCTGATGTTCCGGAGGTGACAGCGTAATGTTTACTTCGTTATTAAATAAAACAGGAGAGGTTAAGCGAAAGGTAACAGTCTCGTCTAACTCTTTCAATGAACAAATTTTCCAGTGGTCAACAGTAACAACAATAGCATTAGCCCTACAACCAATAAAAGAAGAGCTGCGGTATGAAGTAGGAGGAACAACGTATGTCGCAACAAACCAGGGTTTCTGTGATTTTGGAGTAGACATAGAACCTGGAGATAAGTTGATTGTAGATTCAGTTGAGTACCTTGTACTAGCTGTTATGAATGATGGTGGACGCGACCACCACTATAAATTGATCTTATCAAAGGTGTAATTATGTTTTCGATAACAACAAACGTTGACTATAAAGGACTAGAGCACTTTCTTCGCAGATTTCGAGACATACCAAATCGTATCACGTCTGATCTAAAACGCTTAGGACTTGCCGCTTTGAGAGAAATGAAACCGCATGTTCCAATATCAAGAATTCCTCATAGTCATTTACGAAACTCTTTTAGAGTTAAGGTAACTAGGAGCCGTTATAATTGGTTTCTTTCAATTTATTCTAACAAACCATATGCTGCTATTGCTGATGTACCGTCTAGAACACCTTCAAGAGGTAGAATACCTACTCGTTATCCTGTTCGAGCTCATGCTATGGTGTTTCGTATTAGAGGAAAGTTGATTTTTGCTAAACGAGCTAAATGGTTTAGAAGAAAAGGTGCTCATTATAGTAAATACGCTAGAGATTTTATTTCTCGAGAGGTATTTAACTACATAAATTGGGATAAGTATATGGGGTTAGGTTAACATGGCAGAAATTTACCGTTACTCTTCGTTTAGTGATAATACAGGATCACCTAAGCGAGCGTTAGTTGACAGTAAACGAAGAGTTATCTTTTCATTATGGCCTGTTACATTTTATCCTGGGGAGCAGTCAAATATTCCATCAGGCGCTGATTATAGCTTAGTTAGCTATACAGTTCCTAGTAATTATAAATTTTATTTAGTTGGTTGGACAGGCACAGGATCTGCCGATGGTGTTTTTACACTGTATAAAAATTCTACCAAAATACTTGAAGGAAGAAACTCCGTTGCTCAGCGTAATATTTCAGATTACTTTAACTTCCCTGCGGAGTTTCATGCAGGTGATGTGATTACATTGAAAGTAAGGCATTTTCGCTCTGATACGCAATCCTTTTTCGGTGCTTTAGTTGGGTTTTCAATAATGGAATAGTATGGAAAGTTATAGTAGACGCTTCTTAAGGGTTATGTTTAGGTTTAAGGAGGTGAAGGATGGCTGATTATTATGACAGCTTACCAGTCTTAACGTACGACGACATTGAACTACAGGTAAAGACAAAGTCAGGCACGCGACTTGCAGTAGATGGGGGTAATTCAACTCCAGTTACGGTTGACGCTTCTGATCTTGATATTCGTGATTTGTCTAATGCGTCCGATTCTGTTTTAGTGTATGGCTACGATGGTTCAAGTAACCAGCCAATAGCTGTTAATAGTGCAGGTAGACTTCAGGTTGATATTGTTAGTGGAGCAGGTGGTCACGAGTACCAAGATGGAGATAGTAACAGTGGAGTTTATGGAACGGTAGTTTTAGGGGACGATGGTTCTAATTTACAGACAGTAGCTGTCAATTCCGCCGGTAGACTGCAAATTGACATTATAGGATCCTTGCCAGCTGGTAGCAACTCTATAGGTACTGTTGGTTTAGATGCTGGTACTAACATTGTTGGTAAATTCTATATTACTGACGGAACGGAAGATGCAGCTGTCGATTCTAATGGCAATCTACAGATTAACATAGGTGCTGTTAGCGTTACTGCAATTCCGGTAAGTAAGGACTCTAACCCAAATAGTGCTACCAATCCTATTTATGTTAAGACAGTCGAGGAAGAAGTTAGCGACGAAGTTCATGATTTTGACCATGCTACTGATATAGCTAGAAATTCGTCATCTACGCATACATACACAGTAACTTCGGGTAAGACATTACTTCTGAAGAGTATAATCGTGTCAGGTGCTACAGCATTAAAAGCAGAGTTAAAGGTTGGACCTAGTGGGAGCACATCTACAAAAGCAGTTGCATTTACAAGTATGGCTAATCCTACAGCTCAACTAACATTTAATCCTGCTATAGAAATTAGTGGCGGTAATGTGGTTGAAATTGTAAGGACTAACCGTGGCGGTAACAACCAAGACGTTTATTCTACTATCATAGGAATCGAGGTCTAATCTAGTAATTAAAAGGAGGTTGTAGATGCTTAAACGTAAAAAAGTTAAAGTGGAGAAGACAAGCACGGCAACATCGATTAATCTTTCTTTTGGGAATATTGACTTAGTTAAAATTAAATTGTTAGCGGAAATTAGAGATTTACTTAAACAAATACTGGAGAAGTTAGATGGCCGATCCTGAATTCTTAGGAGACATTGAAGTTCGATTGCAGGATCCTGATGGTAATACAGCAGAAATAACAGCCGATGGGAGGTTAAAGGTCTCACAAGAGCCTCCCTCGGCTCCACCTGATACGACTAGTGTTTCTCGTGTTCAGTACAGCAGCGTTACAGGGACGTCAGATGATGTATACACAATACCATCAGGAGAAGAGTTACGTATTCAAAGATTTGCAGCAGGTGCAGAACACTCACGCGACGGTTCAGTTGTTGAGCTTTGGTATGATCCTAATGGTAACGGGACTGGCATGACAATCATTGATGTTTTGTTTGTTAGTGGTAGTTCCAATCAACATGACTTGAACGCCGTTTTTACTGGTAATGGAACACGTGCTATTAGAATGAGACGTCGTAGGTTAGATGGAGGAGCTAGAAGAATCTTTGCTCGTTGGGAGGGTTACTACTAATGAGGTATGAAATTCCTAAATATCAGATAGATACGGTAAATCAAACGCTAACCGATACTTATCAAACAATAATGGAGTTTACTGGGTCAGGGTGGCTTGAGTATTTTGAGATAAACTTTTCAGATGCAGGCTGGGCAGTTAAACTAGTGATCGATGGTATTGATTCGATTGAAATATCAGAAGAGGAAGTTAGTACTTTTGATTTTATCAATGTCGATACAGCAGCAGTGAAAGGAAATTTGTTTATCAAAAATACTGGAAAGGATTTCTTTTTTCAGCCTTCAAGAAGTATTTATTTTAAACAGTCAGTTGTTATAAAGGCTAAAAGAGCAAATACAGAGACCCCCAATGTTAATAGGGTACTACTTCATTACACAGAGGAGTTTGAGCAGTGATTATCCCTTTGAACTGGGACTTATTTAAAGCGAAAGTTGTACAGGCTGGGTTACCTTTTAAATACATAGAGTATACCCAGTATAACGCTAGTTACTATAGACTATTGGCTAGTGAAGGTACACTAACATATGAGTGTACTATACAAAAAGAGACGCCTAGAAATGCAGATCAAACTGACTTTGAAGATAATTATAAAAGTAGCGCTTCAGCTTTAACAAAACTACCTGTTGACGTTGATGTAATTGTTAATTTTAATAAATATAAATCTCAAGTTTACTCTTCAACAACTAATATCACGTTAGATACAACCGATACGACTTTATGTACTTTAAATTTTGAAGGTAAATTAGATACAATTTCAGTTAATTTCTCTAGGAAGTATGTTGAAGTTGCTGTTGAAATTGACGGTACAGAAAGATTAAGACTATCGTTATCTGATTTAGATAATTATAAGGAGTTTGATGCTGGCGATACAGGTAATTATTGGGGGTTACCTATCAATCCTGCTATTTTACCTGTAAGTGTTGTAAATAATGGACAACATTTTATAGCTAAATTAAACAGTGACGTATCGTTAAGTGTTGTAATAAAAGCTAGAAAGCTAACATCACAAGTAACAAAAATGTATGCCTGCTTAGTTTTATATCGCAAGAAGGAGGTTTGATGTATAAGGTAGTGAATAACAAAGTTAAGTTTACTAAGAAAGATGTTCAAGCTTATCTTGATTACGCTATTAGACACTGGAGAAAGGCTAGAAGCAAAGGTAATAGAGTCGCTAAGTATTACGTAGATGCTTTTCAGAGTGTTAGGGTAAGCCTATTTGGTAAGCTACTACCAAAGGAGGAGAAGTAATATGTACATACAACTAGCTTGGGCTGAATTAAAAAACTTAGTAGCAAGTAAAAATTTACTACTACAGTACGTTGAGTTGGAGACAGCTTACAATGTTTGGACTTCAGAGGGTAATGTTATTTACCGATGCCGCATTGATAAAGATGATCCTAGAAACGATGATCAAATAGATTTTGAGGATAATTATAAAGATCAATGTAATAAAGCGTTGATACCTAGAGATCAAGATGGCAAGCCCTACGCGAGAGCAGAGACAAGACCTATTAATTGTACTACCGTTTTTACAGGTGTTGGTGATTCTGATTCTAATATAGGAGATGGTAAATCACTAACGTGGGATTTTAGTAATGATGATGATTTAGTTACAGATGGGGTACCTGAAGGTTATAAACGTAAGAGAATAGAGTTCAAATTTCTGGATAGTGTTTGGATTAAGGATGGCACTGTTTTCTTTTTCAATGCAAAGAAAGGTTCTTACGCTGATATTTATATTGTTTGCCCTGCCGGGTATTATTATTATGATAATAACGGAGTTCCACATTTAGCTACAGAAGACACGCCAATTGCTCACTACGTTAGTAGGTATCCAATACAAGGTGATTGCCCTATGGGAGATGAGCTTAATTCCGAGACATGCTCAAGTGAAATTCCTAATTACTATAAATTCTGGCTAGAAATAACTGTTCCTGACTCAGATACTGCCAGTAATGGCGCTGTTGTATTAGAAATGTATAGAAGGAGGACACTAGTGTTATGAACATAGGAGATAAAGTTTTATTCACATTCCCTGACACCTTATACCGAATGTTAAAAAGTACTAACCCTAGAGCTAGTCGAACCATACAAGGTGAAGTTATAGAGATGCTTGATAACGGGCTTGTCAAAGTTAAATTTAATGGCATAGTTAGTCTTGTAAAACAGGAGGACCTAACAGTACTATGAAATTTCAAAGAGGTGACCTTTTATTGGTTAGAAATTATAGCTGGGTAGGTGGTAGAATACGACAACTAACGAATAGTCCGTATAATCATGTTGGAATGTTTGTAACACCGCGCATTGTTGCGGAGGCTAAGTTTAGCGGAGTTGCACTTACACCGTTATCTAAATTTATTCAGTCAAAGCAAAAAGGTAAACTTGATTTTGCAGTGTGGAGATGGAAAAATGTCACTCCTAAGCAAATTGAAATAATGGTAGACTATGTTGAGCAACAAGTTGGTTGTAAGTATGACTTTTTACAGCTACTCTGTTTAGGAGTCTATATTATATTAGGAGTTCCACTTACTATAGAACCAATTGATTTAAGGCATAGTTGGATTTGTTCTGAGTTAGTTGCTGAAGCTGCTGATACAGCTAAGATTCGGCTAAGTGATAAGATAGACCCCGATAATACAGCTCCTGGTGACATAGTAAAATCAGGTTTATTGTATAGAGTTTATTTTAGCGATCAAGAAAGAATGGGTAGTAACTAGGAGTAGGCTATGGTATTTAATTACCAGGTTGGAATGACACAAATACCACTTTCACTTTTATTTGTAGAGAACGGAGATCCTGTAACAGGGTTAGACGTTTATGCCCAGTTAAGAGATACAGAAAATAATCAATATCTTGACTTTTCAGATAATACTTGGAAGAGTAGTGGCTGGACACAAAAGCAAGTAAAGCTAACTGACATAGGAGAAGGCGTTTACTTATACAACTGGGATAGCTCGTTATCGGTTTCCACAATAAAAGTAGTAGCAGCTGAGTTTGAAGTAACAACACCTAATTACGAGGAAAAAGCGATCGATTATTTAGTATTTGACATACCATCGGAGTTGGAAACAGCAGGAGCCGTTTGGGATCAGTTAACAACTAATCATCAACTAGCCGGTTCTTTTGGTGAAGCAGTTCAATTAATACTTAGTATTACTAGACGTAGTGTAGGACTGATGCAAGAAAATTTCAAATTATACGATACAGTCTATGACGGTGAAAAGTTGATAGCAGGTAAGATTAGGATATATCCATCAGCTCAAGATGTAGAGAATGATACAAACCCAATAGCTACGTACCAAATTGATGTAACATATAATCCTGATAGTACCTGTAGTGTTTATAAGGTGAAGAAGTTATGATTAATTTAGCTACAAAAGGTATATTAGCTGGTAAGTATTCACGTGTCACTAGAATCATAACACCATTGACAGCTTTACTGTCTAAAAAAGAAAGTACGTTGGTGTTATCAAAGAAGTATAATATTCAGTTAACAACGATGAAGCAAGAACCGAAGCTATCAACTGATATTTCTAAACAGGAGAGTACGATTGATATCTCGTTAGATAAGGAAAGAACGCTTGACCTGAGAAAGGAGTGTTAGTATGGCTCATATTATTCTATACAAAGGAGATGACAGCGCTCTTGTAGGTACGTTGAATGAAGATATCACAGGCTGGAAAGTACGCTGTGAGTTATGGGATGACACACATTCATTCAAGCTAGCAACAGCTAATTCAGGGGGATCAGATGATCAGATTGAAATAACAAATGCTGCAATTGGTGAATTTACTATTTACCTAACAAACAGCATTACTTCCGCCTTAGCTGATGTATCAAACATTGAGGTACAAGTAGAGACAGTTGATGGGAAAGTATACACTGTTAGTAGAGATACAATAACGTTCCAAGAGCGTAAAATTAACTGGACAACGCCATGATTACTGAATCCTTAATTAACTTATTAAAAAATGACGCTGTTATTCAGTCATTGTTAGGAGCAAGTGGACCTAATGATTGTCCTGTGTATCCTGAATTTCAGTTTAAAGATACAGTCACTAAACAAATTAACGTATCGTTTGACATTGGTGAGTCTCTACCGTTCGATACTGATACTTTACATGAAGGTACTGTACACATTTATATTTTAATTAAAGACACGGAACCTGGCGTATTAAGTCAGATG